>Ga0316201_10002869_pt1 | contig 12471 bp, 15 predicted proteins | sample CS6wburrow_MG_FD_204516 | JGI IMG/M metagenome (GOLD analysis project Ga0316201, IMG submission 204516) | Coastal sediment microbial communities from Delaware Bay, Delaware, United States - CS-6 worm burrow | ecosystem: Environmental > Aquatic > Marine > Coastal > Sediment | place: USA... | reverse complement strand
TCTCGGGAACCTTTATGACCAGTCTTAAACCCGACGGGCAGAATACACGTGTATACCTGCTATTCGGCACTGGCGAAGCCGTTGATACCGCGGGTTCCGAGCATATATTGGGAATTTTCATGGAACGTTTGGGTTAGGAGGGATAACCCAGGCTAAATCCGGCGTGGGCCCACCTAATTGGTCCAGGTAATTCTAGCGTTCGAGCAATTTTAATTTATCCGGTTTGCCATCCCACTCGGCTGCATCTTCCGGTGGTGTTTTGGCTTCGGTGATGACCGGCCAGATCAATGACAGTTCGGCATTGAGTTCTATGAATTGTTCCTGGCCATCCGGCAAATCGTCTTCCGGGAAAATGGCTTCAGCCGGGCATTCCGGTTCACAAAGCGTACAATCAATACACTCTTCCGGATCAATTGTCAGGAAGTTTGGCCCTTCGTGGAAACAGTCAACCGGACAAACTTCAATACAGTCCATATATTTACACTTGATGCAGTTTTCAGTAACAACAAAGGTCATTGTGCCCGTTTTCCTTTCTTTAGTGGTCGGCGACCGGGTTTTTGAGGCCCTGCGAGTTACGGCAGGCTAAACTCCAAGGATACTAAATTTACGCGGTTCATCACACATGTTTTGTTGCTTCCGTTACAATTCGAAACCACAATCAGTTGTGTGATGTTTAGGCTTTGACGTCATACCCGCAAACTGCGAAATTGAACCTTGTGCATATTGTTGATAAGGTGGCCGCAGTTTGGACCTGTCGGCTTCGGCTAAGCCTTAACAATGATTGGCTGCTTGTGGTTCTGGCAAACCAAAATAGATATATTTATCAGGATATTCAATATGCTAAGACGAATTTCTCTATTTGCGCTACTCATTGTCATGAGTGCATCGGTACTGGCGCAATATGACCACCCGAGGAAAAAACAATCTGAGGCGGGTTCGCGCGATGGTCGCTGGGAAGGTAGTGTCATCCTGGCTTACCAGACCGGTTTGGATGAAAGCTATGAAAACGGTTCAGAGTTAAGTGTGGATAGCACGATGGGATGGGGTCTCAGTGTTGCCTGGAACTGGACCGATAAGTGGAACCTGTCATACCGGTATCTGTCCACCAGTCCCAAGTATGAGGCGCTGGTTGTGCCGGAAGAGGGTTCGCCTGAGGTTCCGCGTACGATTGAACACAAGATGTCAAAACGCACTCACCAGTTCAATGTGACCTATAACTTCAGCAGAAAGGCATTTACGCCATTTGTCGTTGCCGGTTTAGGCTGGACCAAGCTGGACTCCAATGTTCCCAGTGCGCCACCCGGATTAGGTTGCTGGTGGGACCCCTGGTGGGGTTACATTTGTGTTGCTGACTGGAAGACTTACGATACATCCCAATTTACCTATAACCTGGGTGCAGGTCTGCGTTGGGATATAAACAACATGTTGTTCACCAAAGCTTCATATGTCCGTGAGTTCCTCAGCGCCGAGAACGGTTCCATCAATCTGGATACAGCGGTGATTGAACTGGGGTTGATGTTCTGAATTGTAAGGTCAGGTCTTTTTGGAAGTTTTGATGTCAGAGAACCTGGGTGTTAAAGATTTTTTCGCGATTTTGTTTTGGAGGTTTGATAAGCAATGAGTAACTTCGGCTTTGGAAAGATAGTCAATGTGGGTTTTGACGAAGCAGTGCAGCAGGTGACGGAAGAGTTAGCCAAAGAGGGTTTCGGTGTTCTGACGGTTATCGATGTACAGGCAACGCTGAAAGCAAAACTGGACGTGGATATGCCAGGCTACCGTATCCTGGGTGCGTGTAACCCGGGTCTGGCCAACCAGGCCATTTCTGCCGTTCCCGATATCGGTTTATTGCTTCCGTGTAACGTGCTCGTGCGCGAGGACGAGGAAGGTCAGGTGCATGTCGAGTTTATGGATCCGGGTGCTGTGCTGGGACTCGTTGATGATCCCCGGGTCGACCCGCTGGCCGGGCAGGTCAAGCACAAACTCGAGGCCGTTCTGGCGGCTCTCTAACCCTTAGTATTTTGATATTTCTGAAACCGGTGGCCGGCAGGCATTTACGAACCGCGCTGGTTTCACTGTTGGTGTTCATCGGCCCGCAGTCCTTGTTCGCTGGTGAGAGTGAAATTCCACAGGCAGAGAATCTTGGCGAAATCGGACGTATGTCACTTCAGCAGCGCATCCCTGCCGTTGTTTTTGTCTCCCGCGATGCCTGTCCGTACTGCCGCACCTTACGTGACAAGATATTGGAGCCGATGCTTGCAGCCGGTAAGTTTGAGGACAGGGCGATTTTGATTGAAGTCAGCCTGGACCGTGTTGACCCCTTCATGGGTTTTGGAAGTCACCAGGTAACGGCACAGGCTTTTGGTGATTCTTACAAGGCAGCGATCACGCCAACCCTGCTATTTCTGGATTCTGAAGGTCATGAAGTAGGCAAGCGGATCATAGGAATTTCCAACCTGGAACTCTATGGCCACTATTTGCAAAAATCGCTTGATGCGGCCTTGCTGGTTTTACGTGAAGAGGCTTCAAAGAACTGAAGCTTGCTTGAGTGAGATAACACCCCGGGCCAGGCGGCCCGGGGTAAAGCTTTAAGAATTAACGCCAGCCGAAGCTGAATTCAAGTTCCCATTGATCCATATCAAACGAAATGTTCTGGGAGGGATCCAGGGGGTTAGGACCGGTGACCTTTTTATTAAATCCGTACATGAAGGCCATGTTGATCTCATTACCTGATTCAAGCTCACGGGTGAAACCAAAGGTCAGGTGATCCTCGATGACGCCAGGTGCGAGGATGTTAAACAGTACCTCTGATGAATCAATGGGTTGTTTGCCATGGCTGAAGCCAGCACGCCACGTCCAGGGGCCACTGGTGTTCCACTGTCCACCGATCTTATAGATCATCATGTCATCCCATCCAAAACCTGCACCCTTTTTACCGCCGAGGCAGTAGGATGGATCTGTGGCCATTGGGTTCGCGGTTGGGCAGGAGAACAGGTTTTCAAATGCGTTACCAACCGAAACGACGTCGCTGTACCAGATTTTTCCAATATCAAAACTCAGCGCGAAGCTATCTGTCGGACGAACGGTGAGACCGACTTTCAGGCTGGCTGGAATATCCAAGTTACCGCTGTCGGCAAACAGATCTGAATAATCGTCAAATTTGCTCATGCCAATCTTGAACTGGTAGGAAGCGGCAAAGGCAACGCTGTCGGTCCAGTCCCACAACAGGCCCAGTTTGGCACCCAGGCCATAGGATTGGTCGTGACCATTGTTGGTCAGGTTCTGTGGCATTACCGTCCCGCCACTCAGAGCGAATGTTTCGGTATAACCGCCAAAAGCAGCCAAGCCCCTGGCCGCAAACACCTGCATGACGCCAACTGCCGAGATACCCCAGGTGAATTTTTCACCGATGCTGCGTGCATAGGTCAGTTCCAGGTAGGCCTGGCTCAAATCTACACCGGCAGCGCCTTTGCCACCCACAATTCCGCCACCATAGGTTCCGGGTAAGGTCATAACGGGAGCAGGTCCGGGTCCATCCGGGTCAAAAGTGGCTGTGCCGCCGTTCCATGTTGTATTCATGCCGCCCTTGCCATAAAAAGATGCCGCCCAGGCGCTTTGGTCATTGATCGCCCAACTGCCTGCCATACTGGGTATGAAAAAATACTTATTGTCACTGTCGATATCATTGGGGCCGATGGTAAATGTACCGCCTTGGCCATTGTAAATACTGTCAGTGGTTTTGTAATGACGAGAGGGGCTGAATACGGCAATACCCAAATCATATTTACCGGTATTAGATAGTGCCGCGGCCGGATTATTCGCTACCGAAATGGCGTCTTCCGGCATCGCCAGGCCTGCGCCTGCCATACCTTTGTTTTTAGCACCGGTACCATGGGTAAAATAACCGTTGGTCGCCCACAATGGTGTCGTGAGAAGTAAAGTAATGATGGCTGTAGCTAGCCGGGTTTGTTGTTTGAGCTGCATTTTAGCGCTCCTTTATGATTTAGAGAAGTGAAAATCAAGTTGTGTATGAGCACCCTCGTACACAACGTTTGTTTAAATTACGTTAAATTAATGTAAGCGAGACCACTATAAGTATTTGTACTTATAAATCAAGCTACTTTGGGTGTTTGAAGCGTTGTTTATTGACCTGAGTCATGAAATCTGGTCAATTTTTCAGAGGGAGCAACCCTCGGGTGCACAATACAACTCATAGAGCACTTCAACGATTTTTGAGGCCTCACCGCTTTTGAGTGAATAAAAAATTGTCTGTGCTTCCCTGCGTGTGTCTACGAGGCCTTCTTTACGCATTCTCGATAGGTGTTGAGACAATGGAGACTGGGGGATTTCGAGCAAATCGGCTATCTGGCCAACCGATTTTTCACCGGCTGCGAGGTGGCACAGTATCATCAGGCGGTCTTTGTGACCGAGTGTTTTCATCAGGGCGCTGGCGCGGGTGGCCGACTGGGCCATTTGATTCAAGTCTATTTCTTCGTTGTGTTCCATCTGCACAGTATCCTTGCTTATTTTTTCAAAATATTAATAAATTCGAATATCAAAAGCCAACGCATTCCAAATCGACTGCGCTCACCAGTGTTCCGCTAAAACGGGATTTAATTTGTTGCAGGTTTTCTTCCTTGTTTTCAAGGCTACGCGCCATAAAGTGACTCAATACTAACTTACCGGCGCCCGTTTCGGCAGCAATCTTACCAATAAGACTCGGTGGTGCGTGTAATTTCCTGCCAACCCCACCGACATTTTCGGGAACCGGCATATGCATGACAAGCACATCGGTACCACGTGCAAACTCAATAAACCCATCAGAGTTACCATTTTGGTCACCTGAAAAGACGATACTTTGCTGACCGATCCTGACTCGATATGCCAGCGCAGGAACCGGACCATGTGGAACACCAAGTGCAACCATTTCAATGTCGGCGTCCTGATTCTCATAGACCTTGCTCGATTTCTTGAGCTTTTGATCAATCACGATTGGCTCCAGTTCAACCAGTCCGGCACTACCGTCGAGATAACCACCCAGGTAGGCATAGACACCATTATCCTGATCCAATAGCCTCTTAAGATAGTCATCGGTAGCGGGGTAATCCCCGCTGGCAGCGGGACCACTTATGGTCAACTTGCGGGTACGGTTTGAAAAATAACCTGATTTCAGCAGAGCTGACAGGTCGGTGGAATGATCGGTGTGAAAGTGACTGATAGCGATGTGGTTGAGATCATCGAAGCGGGCACCGGCTTCACCAAAGCGCAAGAAGATCCCACCACCCGCGTCTATAAGAAATCGTGACTTGCCATCGATCCAGATTAAATAACCGGTTGATGCCCGTCCATCATCTGCGATGGGACCGCCTGAGCCCAGCACCTGCAGCATGGGTTCAGCAGAATTGGCGCAAGCGGCAGGGCTCTCGTTGGCCAGTGTGTCAACGGCTGCGTTGCAAAGCATGGCGATCAAAATTGGCAGTCGGAATTTCATCAATTTTAAGCAAGCGTTAAGTTTGTATTAATTAAACTTTCAGTTTTACCATGAGTTGTTTTTTATGTTAAGATTTTTTAATATACACTATTCTAAGACATTATTGTCGATAAACCTCACATCAGGAAATTAAATGTTTTCAAAACCCGGTAGTGGTCCTGCCGTATTGAGAAAAGTTACGCAGGAAGCAAGTAAGGTAGATCCGGCCAAGCGCCGTGATTTTCTGAAGAAAGGTCTGATGGTCGCAGGAGGTGCAATTGCGGGTACACAGTTTGCCTCCACATTGCACGCATCCCAGAATAACCTGCCTCCGAATCTTCCAGAGTGGAGCAAATCCCTCGGCGCTGGTGTGATCACTAATCCCTATGGTCAACCATCGCTTTTCGAGGCTGATATCGTACGGCGCACGGTGCCCTGGTTGACAGCGGACCGTATTGCAGCCATCAGTTTTACACCATTGGCTGAACTTGACGGCATTATTACACCGAGTGGGCTCGTATTCGAGCGTTATCACGCGGGTGTGCCAAGCATCAACCCGGATGAATACCGGTTGATGCTCCATGGTCTGGTCGAGAGACCCCTGATTTTCACGATAGATGACCTGCGTCGCTTCCCAAGCACCACGGCGATCAATTTTCTTGAGTGTCCGGCCAACGGCGGTATGGAATGGCGCGCAGCGCAAATGGATGCCCTGCAGTTTACCCACGGCATGATCAGTTGCTGCGAGTGGACCGGTGTGCTGCTGAGCACCCTGCTTGAAGAGGTAGGGGTTAAACCTGAAGCCAAGTGGATACTGGCCGAAGGCTCGGATGGTTCACATATGAGTCGCAGTATCCCAATGGAAAAAGCCCTGGACGATACGCTGATCGTTTATGCACAGAATGGCGAACCCTTGCGACCGGAGCAGGGTTACCCGGTGCGTATTTTCAATCCCGGCTGGGAGGGTAATACCAGTGTGAAATGGTTGCGACGCCTCGAAGTGGGTGATAAACCCTGGTATCACCGCGAGGAAACTTCCAAGTATACCGATTTGCTGGCTGATGGCCGCGCCAGGAAGTTCAGCTACATACAGGAAGGTAATTCAGTGGTCACCTTCCCGTGCCCTGAAAAACCTTTGAACCAGAAAGGCCGTTATGAACTGCAGGGCCTGGCCTGGTCGGGCAACGGTAAGATCAAACGTGTCGATGTTTCATTCGACGGTGGTGTGAACTGGAAGCAGGCACGTCTCAAAGGCCTGGTGTTGCCCAAGGCGTTGACCCGTTTCAGTCTTGATTTTAGCTGGGATGGTTCACCTGCCTTGATCCAAAGCCGATCCACCGATGAGACCGGCTATGTTCAACCGACTTTTACCCAGTTGCGCGAAGCCCGCGGTAACAGTTCGATTTATCACAAGAATGCAATTCATACCTGGCGTTTACATGCAGATGGGACGGTGACCAATGTCCAGATTAGCTAACGTCGTTTTCTTTTTGGTTGCCCTGCTGGCAGCCATGCCTGCCCCGGCCGAAGTGGGTGGTTATGGTATAGGCACGCCGGCGTCTGCCGAGGAGACCGCTGGCTGGGATATCGATATCCGGCCCGATGGCAAGGGTCTGCCGCCCGGTAGCGGTTCGGTCGAGGATGGTGAAATGATGTACGAGGCGAAATGTGCCTCCTGTCATGGATCGTTTGGTGAAGGTGTTGGACGTTATCCCGTTTTGTCGGGTGGCGAAGGCACGCTGACCAATGAAAGACCGGAAAAAACAGTGGGCAGTTATTGGCCGTATGCGAGCACACTGTGGGATTACATCCATCGCTCAATGCCGTTCCCACAACCACAATCGCTGACCGATGAAGAGGTTTATGCCATAACCGCCTATGTTCTTTATTTGAACGATTTGGTGGAAGATGATTTTGTCTTGACAGCCGATAACCTGGCTTCCATCGAAATGCCGAACAAGGATGGTTTCTTTTTTGATGACAGACCGGACACCAGTAACACGGGCTGTATGAAAAACTGCAAGGATCCGGCAAGTGTTAAAATTACATCTGAGCCTGCCATAGCAACATTGCAGACAGAAGAGGGCGTGGCAGTTGTTGAGGTGGTGGCCGCAGAGGGTGGCGAGAAGGTTTACCAGCAAGCGTGCCTGATGTGTCACGGAGCAGGTGTTGCGGGTTCGCCGATGACCGGGGATAAGGCCGCCTGGGAACCCCGTATCGCACAGGGTCGTGATAAGCTGGTGAAAAGTTCAATCGATGGAATCGGTGTCATGCCGCCAAAAGGCGGGCAAAGTCAGTTGAGCGATGAGGAAGTTGCATCAGCCGTAGATTACCTGATCCAACAAGCTACGCAGGACTAGAGATAACCCATGTTAATTAAAAAAGTTTTACTGATGGCAAAGCTCAGTGTAATCACCGGCTTATTGTGTAGCCCGGTTTTTGCTGCCGGGGAAAGTGAAGGGATGAGCCGACTGGAGCAGGGCAAGGCGATTGCATTCAATCGTTTCAAAGGCAATTGCCTGGCCTGTCATTACGTTGAAGGTGGCGAACTGACCGGCAATTACGGGCCGCCGTTGATCGCCATGAAAATACGCTATCCCGACCGCGATGTTTTGCGTGAACAGATTTGGGATGCGACGATCAAGAATCCTGACACCAGGATGCCGCCATTTGGCCGTAACCGGATTTTGACCGAGGAAGAGATCGAGCTGGTCACAGATTACATTCAATCGTTATAAGATATGATTTTTATAGGAGTTATTCGATGAGATTACAACGCAGGGCCCTGATCAGGAGCTTGTTTACCGCTGCTGCCGTGCTGGCAGTTCCACGTTGGCTGTTCGCAGCAAGACCGGATGCTGCCTTTGATGCAGATAACAGCGAAACTGTTGTTAAAGATCTATTTGACGGATCCATTGCTGAAAGTGACCAGATCACCTTGAAAGTTCCGGATATTGCGGAAAATGGTGCCGTGGTGCCGGTTACGGTCAACACCACTCTGGCTGATGTTGAGTCGATCAGCGTGATGGTTGAAAACAACCCGACACCGTTGGTTGCCTTGTTCGAATTGTCACCTCAATCCATCCCGGATATTTCAATCAGGATGAAGATGGGTGAAAGCTCGGTGGTACGCACGGTTGTTAAAGCGGGTGGAAACTTCTATTCCGCCAGCAAAGAAGTCAAAGTCACCATTGGCGGTTGTGGCGGCTGATAGCGGCCCGATGTTAAAAACAAAGGAATTTAATTATGGGTAATCCAATCAAAATCAAGGCAAAACTCAAGGGTGATGTTGCCGAAGTTAAAGCGTTGATGCCGCACCCGATGGAATCAGGTGCAAGGGTCAATGCCGATACCGGTGAAAAAGTACCAAAGCATTACATCCAGGAAGTCGTCTGCAAACATAACGGTAATGTTGTTAATACGGCTTTTTGGGGCACGGGTGTATCTAAAGATCCGTATATGGCTTTTAAATTTAACGGTGCCAAGGCGGGTGATACTCTGGAAATCAGCTGGAAGGACAACACTGGCGATTCCAGTGTGAAGGAAGTCACCTTCAAATAGGTATGTCTACCCGCAAGCAACAACGTAAGCTCGCATCAGGGCAATCGGAGAGAAATCTGTGAAAAGGTTCTTAATTGCATGTTTTCTGTTCGTAGTGATGACGAACGTGTACGCGACACCTGAACAGGACAGGCTGGCACTCAGGGAGTTTTTCTCCCAGCGTTTTCCGGATCTTGACCTGAATGAAATGATCAATGGTCTCTATGCCTTTGACGAGGGCGCGCGTGAGCAGTGGCTCGAGATGGAAGATTTTCCGCCCTACGAAATTGCCATGGAAGAAGGGGAGGAAATATTCAACACACCCTTCGCAAACGGCAAAGGGTATGCGGATTGTTTTGAAAATGGTGGTATTGGCATCAAGCAGAACTATCCCCGTTTCGACACTGATACCGGTGAGGTCATCACGCTTGAGTATGCCATCAACCAGTGCCGGACAGACAATGGTGAAGAGCCATTGCCGTGGCTGACGGGTGAACTGGCAGCCGTTTCGGCCTATATGGCGTACACCTCACGTGGAAATAAGATGAGTGTTGTTATACCGGACGACCCAAGGGCACTTCAAGCCTATGAATCTGGCAAAGAGTATTACTACACCCGTCGCGGTCAACTGGAGTTCGCTTGCGGAAATTGCCATATGCAATCGGCCGGAATCCTGCTTCGCGCCGATCGTTTGAGCGGTATGCTTGGACAGGCGACCCACTGGCCGGTATATCGTTCCAAGTGGGGTGAAACCGGCACACTGCACAAGCGTTTCATGGAATGCAATGTACAGGTCCGCGCCAAGCCCTACGAGGCCCAAAGCCAGGTGTACCGGGAACTCGAGTTTTTCCTGTCGTATATGAGTAATGGCATGGAAATGAACGGGCCTGCTTCACGCCGATAAAAGGGAAACGCGAATGAAACATAAACTACCAGTACTGGTTGCTGCCCTGTTGGCAGGTTTGATGCTAAATACATCTGTCGTGGCTGCAGATGCTGCCGAGTACGAGGCGGCACTGGCAAAAGCACGGGAAACTCTCAGTGATGCCGAAAGCAAGGTGCAGTTGTGGAGCACCTCTGAGATTTTATTGCAAGACGCCGAGGAGGCCGCAGCAGCAGGTGATTTTGAGCTGGCCATCACACTGGCAACTGAAGCCAGGCTGCATGCTGAACTGGCTGTCGCAACGGCTGAAAGAGAAAAGAAAACCTGGCAAAAAAACGTACCCAGGTAAGCGGAGATTAAGGCCATGATGGATAGACGTGAATTTCTCACGGTTATGGGCGCAGCCAGTGCTGCAGGTTTAATACCCGCCTTTGCGAACGCCGGGTCCCAGGAGGATATCTACAGTTTCCAGCCATTCGGTAATGCGCGATTGCTGCATTTCACCGATTGCCACGCGCAACTGGAGCCGGTGTATTTTCGTGAACCGAACGTAAATATCGGTATCGGTGCAGCTGCAGGCCGTCCGCCACACCTGGTCGGTGCCCACTTGCTGGACCACACCGGTATTAAATCCGGCACCGCCAAGGCACATGCTTTTACCTATCTTGATTTCGCCGCTGCCGCTGAGACCTACGGCAAAGTAGGTGGTTTCGCACACCTGAAAACCCTGGTTGACCGTCAACGTGCAGAAGTCGCCGATGGTCATTCGCTGTTACTGGACGGTGGTGACACCTGGCAGGGTTCGGCCACAGCATTGTGGACACGCGGCAAGGACATGGTAGAAGCCTGTAATCGTCTTGGTGTAGACATCATGACGGGTCATTGGGAATTCACCTACCAGCAGGATGAGATTCTCGAAAATGTCTCCGAATTCAAAGGTGAATTCATCGCGCAAAATGTTTATGTATCTGAAGAAGCAATGTTTGATGATGCACCTGTCTATGACGAGGACACAGGGCATGCATTCAAGCCATATACGATCAGGGAAATAGGTGGGCGCAGGGTCGCCGTAATCGGCCAGGCATTCCCCTACACACCGATCGCAAATCCCTCCCGGTTTATCCCTGACTGGTCTTTTGGCATCCGTGATTCCGAGATGCAGGATTTGGTTGATAAAATCCGTTCCGAACAGCGACCGGATGCAGTTATCGTGTTATCCCATAATGGTATGGACGTTGATATCAAGATGGCCAGCATCGTTACGGGTGTTGATTTTATCCTCGGTGGTCATACCCATGATGCTGTTCCAAAACCGGTTGTGGTTAGTAATCCGGGTGGTAAAACCGTGGTGACCAATGCCGGTTCCAATGGTAAGTTCCTGGCAGTTCTTGACCTGGATATCGGTGAGGGCAAGGTCAATGACTATCGATATCGTTTGTTACCGGTATTCTCAAACCTGCTACCGGCCGATGCTGGTATGCAGGCGTATATCAATGAAGTACGCAAGCCATTTGCTGATAAATTAAGCGAGCCCCTGGCCGTTGCCGAGTCTTTACTATTCCGGCGTGGAAATTTCAACGGTACCTTCGACCAGGTAATTTGTGATGCCATGCGTGCAGTCGGTGGTGCCGAAATTGCCTTGTCACCCGGTTTCCGCTGGGGCACTTCAATCCTCCCGGGTCAGACCATTACCATGGAGCGCCTGATGGATCAGACCGCCATGACTTATCCGGAGACCTATGTCCGGGATATGCAGGGGTCGGAACTCAAGATGATTCTTGAAAGTGTGGCCGACAATCTGTTCCACGATGACCCCTATTACCAGCAGGGTGGTGACATGGTTCGTGTCGGCGGGCTCAGCTACAGTTGCGACCCGGGCAAGGCGATGGGTGAGCGTATCGGAGATTTAAGCCTGCAGGATGGCACTCTCCTGGGTGCTGATAAAACTTACAAGGTGGCTGGCTGGGCCACGGTTGGATCAAAATCTCCGGGTCCACCTATCTGGGATATGGTGGCTGAGTATTTACGTGACCGGAAAGTCATCAGGGTCGACAATATTGATACGCCCCGGTTGATCAATGTCAAAGGCAATAAGGGTATTTCCGATTACGCCGGCAAGATAAGCTGAGCCGGATGAAGTTAATCTCCGCGCTGTTCAGCTGTCTACTGGTCGCTGTTATTGCTATCACGCAGGTCGCAATGGCCAACGAAGTAAAGGGTGAAGAGTTCAAGCCCTTCGCTGAGAAACACGTCATTCTGCAGTTGAGCGAACAGGCCAATGAGGCCGTGGTGCTTGACACGGCCAACAACCTGATCAAGCACTATGGCGGCCCGGATATGATCGACATCGAAATCGTTACCTTTGGCAAGGGTGTGCGGCTGATGTACGCGGACAGTGAACACCAGGTCCGGATTTCCAGCCTGGTTGAAAACGGCGTACGTTTTTATGTCTGCCAGAACACACTCGATTCCATGGAAAGAACCCATGGCAACCGCCCCATAATCAACCCCGCCGCCATCAAGGTGCAGGCAGGTGTGGCGCATATTATTGATAGGGTTGACGACGGTTATATACTGATTA
>Ga0316201_10002868_pt1 | contig 12472 bp, 12 predicted proteins | sample CS6wburrow_MG_FD_204516 | JGI IMG/M metagenome (GOLD analysis project Ga0316201, IMG submission 204516) | Coastal sediment microbial communities from Delaware Bay, Delaware, United States - CS-6 worm burrow | ecosystem: Environmental > Aquatic > Marine > Coastal > Sediment | place: USA... | reverse complement strand
CGATGCCCTGCTTCGCGAGGTTGCCGGTCGCCTTAAGAGCAACCTGCGGATCGGCGATTTCAGCGGGCGCTGGGGCGGTGACGAGTTCGCCATTTGCCTCGAGGATTTCGGTGAGGCTAACAATGCCGCAGCTGCCGCACAGAAACTCCTGCTTGTATTGTCCGACAAGTACGAGATTGGCAACAGCGAAGTCTATGCGACGCCGAGCATCGGCATCGCGCTGTACCCGGATTCGGGTGACACGGCCGAGCGCATGGTCAAGGCCGCCGAGATCGCCATGCACGAGGCGAAGAAACACGGTGGCGGTCGCTTCCAGTACTACTCGAACTCACTGAACGCCAAGCTTGCACAGCGGGAAGAGCTGGAGATCGGATTGCGACACGCGCTGGTTCGTGATGAGTTTGTCCTGCATTACCAGCCACGCATTGACCTGGCATCGGGGCGCCTGATCGGGCTCGAAGCCCTGTTGCGTTGGCAGCACCCGCGCTTTGGATTGTTACCACCTGCTCGCTTCCTGCCCATACTCGAAAGCAGTGGCCTGATTCATTCTGCCGGCGAGTGGGTAATCAAGACAGCCTGCCGACAACTCGCAGGCTGGCAACAACGATTCGAATTGCCGGACCTCTCGATCGTCATCAACCTGTCGCCGCAGCAGCTCATGCATAAACGGCTCGTCGAAGTCGTTGCTAAAACGCTGAGCGATACGGGACTCGATTCGGGCTGCGTCGAACTGGAAATTGGCGACGGCGACATCGTTCGCAAGCGCAGCGCGGAACTTGAGACGCTGCGCGCACTTCGCAAACTCGGCGTGCGACTGTCGCTCGACCACTTCGGCACCCGCGACGTGTCATTCGAGTCGCTCGACAACGGATTCATCGACAGCTTTGTGCTTGATCGCGACCTGGTCGCTGACATTATCGACAACAACAGTCATCAACGCATCGTGCGTGCGGCAATTGCGATGGCCCAAGGGCTGGACATCGAAGTTGCAGCTGAAGGCGTGGAGACGCTTACGCAGCTCGAGTTCCTGAGGGACTGCAACTGCGACCTCGCACAGGGCTTCCTGATCAGCCGTCCAATGCAACCCGAGAAGGTCTCGGCCGTGTTACGTAGCGAGATTGCCGGTACATCTCTACTCGCCCGCGGCATGCCCTAGGGATCAGCTGCCTCGCCGCACTTCCAGCACGCCGCAAACTGACCTTCGTTTTCTTCGCCACAGTTGCGGCATTTCCACGGCGCGCTCGGGCTTTCGTCATCGACTGAATCGATAAGCTGCGTTGCGCGATCAAAATCCAGGTCGTTCACGATCCAGAGCTGCGGCCATGTCTCGAAGAACGGCATCTCGCCCATGATGGAACCCAGGTGCTGGTTGCGCACTTCCGTGGGAATGCCTTCCGACGCCAGCAGGTTCTTGTAATGGTTGATCGTTATGAGCGATTCGGCTGCGGTTAGTTTTTTCACAGGTCTCATCATCTCGCGAAATTTCACATACGGCCAGCAATATTCGTTTCCGCGTCTATACTGGTGTAGACACAACAACAAATAGGAATGAGATTAATGATGATTAAGAAGATAGTTTTAGCGGCAATGGCCGCGATGTTCATGCTGGCGTCTGTCGGCGCTAGTGCCGAGCCTGTCGTGCAAGTGCTTAACTGCAAGCTCAGCGATGGCAAGACCAGCGACGACGCACACGCTCTGAATGCAAAATGGTTGAAATGGGCTCATGCCAAGGCTGGCACCGACGAAATCACGAGTTCTTTTGTGACCACCATGGTCGGCGAGCTCAACGGCTTCATGTGGGTCGACACCTACCCCAGCCTGGCAGTGTGGGCGAAAATCGCTGACCTGGAATTCGAGGACGACGAGCCGGAAATATCCGCCGCGTTTGACGAACTTTCAACCTGCACCAACAGTCGCCTCCTGCGTTCCGAGCAATCGGTGGCTGCCAAGTAATCAGTCGCGCAGCGACCCCAGGTATTGCCTGGGGTCGTCGCCGCGCTCCAGCACTTCAACCAGCGCCGAGCCTACGATCGCGCCCGCGGCATGCTTGCCGACCGCCGCAACATCTTTCGCCTCACGGATACCGAAGCCGGCACACACGGGAAGACTCGACATGCCGGATACCTTGTCGAGGTAATCGGTCAGATCTGCCGGCAAGCCTGTGCCACCGCCCGTGATACCGGTGATGGTGACCGCATATACAAATCCACGCGACGCATCACAGAGTGTTTGCAGCCGAGCGTCCGGTGTTGCCGGCGTCACGAGCTGAATCAGCCCCAGACCTTTCGCCTCGAGCGCCTCCCTGATGTCCGCTGACTCTTCGAACGGCAGGTCGGGCACAATGAAACCGCAGACGCCTGCTGCGAGTGCGCGCTCAGCGAGCGCCTCGTAACCGAAGGCCAGCAGCGGATTGAGGTAGGACATCATCACTAGCGGCGCGTCGATATCGCCCTGTGCGGAATCGAGCTGGTCGAAGATCCATTTCAGGCTGACGCCCTTTTTCAGTGCCTCGAAACTCGAGCGTTGAATCGTCATGCCGTCTGCCATCGGGTCCGAAAACGGAATACCCAGTTCGACAACGTCACCGACCTGTGCAATTGACTTCAAAGTCGAGATGAAGTCCGACGGCTCAGGGTAGCCGGCCGTGATGAAAGGGATGAGTGCCGGGTGGCCGGCGTCGTTCGCGGCGGTGAGCGCCGCTCCTATGCGTTCATGCGCCTTCATGACTTGCGAGTCCTTGCCGGGTACTTGGTCAATGTGGGCATGTCCTTGTCCCCGCGGCCAGAATTGCCGATGAGAATCTTCTTGCCCGGGTTTTCTTTTGCGTATTCTTTCGCCGCTGCGAAAGCGTGCGAGGTTTCGAGCGCCGTAAGGATTCCTTCGGCCGCACACAGCTCCTCCAGCGCTTCGAGCGCTGCATCGTCTTCGGCGGAAATGTATTTCACTCGCCCGGTCGCCTGCAGCATTGCGTGCTCAGGGCCTACACCCGAGTAATCGAGGCCGGCCGAGATCGAATGCGTCTCCTGCACCTGGCCATCGTCATCCTGCAGAATGATCGTGTATGAGCCCTGCAATACGCCCGGCGTTCCCGTCGCAAGTGTTGCCGCATTCTGGCCGAGGCCCGTGCCTGTGCCGCCGGCCTCGACACCGATCAGTTCGATATCGTCACCGAGCAGCGGATAGAAAAGGCCAATCGCGTTCGAGCCACCACCGACGCAGGCAAATGCTACGTCGGGCAATGCGCCGGCCTGGTCCAGCATTTGTTGTCGCGACTCTTCGCCAATGACTGACTGCAGTTCTCTAACGAGATAAGGGTACGGGTGTGCGCCGACGGCTGAGCCGAGCAGGTAGTAGATGCCCTTCGGGTCCGTGACCCAGGTGCGCAGTGCCTCATCAATGGCGGCACGCAATGTCTGGTCACCGGATTCGACCGCGACAACTTCGGCACCGAGCCGCCGCATGCGATCGACGTTGGGCGCCTGGCGCTCCATGTCGACGGCGCCCATGTAAACGCTGCAGGGCAACCCGACCCGTGCGCACGCTGCCGCCGAAGCAACACCGTGTTGCCCCGCGCCGGTCTCTGCAATGATTCGTTTCGCACCGAGGCGCTTCGCCAGGATTGCCTGGCCAATCGCATTGTTGATCTTGTGAGCACCGGTGTGCGCGAGGTCCTCACGCTTCAGCCAGACCTCCGCCCCCCAGATTTCCGAAAGACGCGGCGCGAAGGTCAATGCCGTCGGCCGACCGACCCACTCGCGCAGTTCCTTGCGATACTCCGCCTGGAAAACCGGATCGTGCAGGTGCTCGCGGACGCCTGCTTCGAGACGCTCGAACGCCGGCACCAGTGTTTCGGGGACATATCGACCGCCGAACGGACCGAATCGGCCGCGCTCATCCGGCAGTTCGCCGTTGATGGCTGCGTCGAGAAGCGCCTTTGCTTCATCGGCAGCAAACAGTGTGCTCATAAGTCATTCTCCGCGGCTTTTGCCGCACTGATAAATTCTCTGATTAGTTGTGAATCTTTTTGTCCAGGAGCAGATTCGACCGCGCTCGACACATCTACTCCATACGGGTGCACCGTGGCTATTGCCTCTGCGACGTTGTCCGCGCTGATGCCACCGGCAAGAATCATGTTGCCCTGAGCCGCAATCGTTGCCGCTTGCGACCAGTCAACTTTCTCGCCACTGCCGCTCCGCGCACCCTCGTACAAAAAGGTAACTGGAACCTCTGTACTCACTCTAAAGGTTCCAGTTACCTTTTTTCCTTCACGGTAGACGGGCCAGCATTCGACCGACTCGGGCACATCGAGGCTCTCAAAGTCTGCGGCGTCCGTTTGCAAAACGTCAGGTCCGAAGTCTCGAAGAACCTCCTGCCACTCATCGTTGGACGGGTGCAGCATGACAGCAACGCGCTTGACCGATTCAGGTACACGACTCGCAATTCGTGCGGCCTGCAGTGGCTCCACGCGGCGAACCGATTCTGCGAACACGAATCCAACCGCGTCTGCGCCTGCCTCAACAGCCACCTGAACGTGCATTTCGTTGTTCAAGCCACAGATTTTCACGAACATTGCGTAGCTCCCGCTTCACGCATCGCCCTGACCAGCGCCGCCGGATCCTCGCTGCGCATGAGTGCGGTACCGACGAGTGCCATCGAATAGCCCCAGCCCATCACGCGTGCCGCATCTTCGGCAACGCGCAGCCCGCTTTCGGCAACGCACTTCGCATCGGGCAGCAATGGCGCCAGTTTTTGCAACCGTTCCGTATCAACTTCAAGCGTACGCAAGTTACGAGTGTTCACGCCGATCAGCAGGTCACCTTCACCATCGAGAAACTTCGTCGCTCGTCTGAGATCGTCCTCGTCAAAAGTTTCCAGCAGCACAAACATACCGTGCTCGAACGCACAGTCGTGCATTGTGCGTAGCTTGGCATCGGAAAGCATCGTCGCAATTAGCAATACGCCACTCGCTCCAGCCTTGCGCCCCTCGAGTATCTGCACAGGTTCGACGAGGAAGTCCTTGCGCATAACGGGGGTCCCCGGAACCGCAGCTGCAACCGCCTCGAGATGTGATAGCTCGCCGTCAAAGCGGCTCGGCTCCGTAAGCACCGAAATGGCCGCCGCCCCTCCAGCCGCATAGGCCTGCGCCCGCGAACCAAGTGCCGGCAAAAGGTAACTGGTACCTTTGGGGGTTAGCTGGCCTTCGGCGGGCGAGCGCTGTTTGATCTCGGCGATTACGTCGAACGCGCCGAGCGTCAACGGCACCACCGGTTTGTCGAAGTCGGCGTCAGTGAAGGAGGGTGCCGCGGCAGCCCGTGCCGCACTACTCTCCGCCATGTCTTTGAGAAAATCGCTCATCAGCTTTTGAAGTGCGCCTTAAGTCCTTCGAGAAACGATGCGGCGCGACCATCGTCGATGACCGCAGCCGCCTGTTCCACACCATCGACGGGGCTGTTCGCAACACCCTGAACCTCGAGCACCAGTGACGTGCCCATAAGCAACGCATCGCGGTGCGCACCCTTGTCATCGCCTGTAAACACGCGACCAAGTTCACGGGCGTTGTGCTCGGCATCACCGCCTTCGAGTTCTTCGGGCGCGCAAACCTCCAGGCCGTAGTCTCCGGGCGTACGTGTCAGCTCGGTGACGCTGCCGGGACGAACGTCGTAGAGGACGAATGCGCCAGCGGGTGTCGCCTCATCCCAGCCAGGCTCACCGTGTACGACGAACGCGCGCTCGAGCGGCATGCCCGACAACGTGTCAGCCATGAGTTTCGCCGCGTCTTTGCTATAGGCGCCGATCAACTGGAAAGGCGGCGCCGCCGGATTGGTCAGCGGCCCGAGTACATTGAACACTGTGCGTACCGACAAGGCACCGCGGATGGGCACGACAGCCTTCATCGCCGGGTGATACGCGGGTGCAAACAGGAAGGTGAAGTTCGTGGCCTGCAAGCAGTCGACTGCCGCCTGTTGATGCAACGGCAGGGGCATGCCGAGACACTCAAGCATGTCGGCACTGCCGGAACGGCTCGATACAGAGCGATTGCCATGCTTGACGACTCGCGAGCCGCAGGCGGCGGCGAGCAGGCCCGTGCCTGTCGACAGGTTCAGGCTGCCCGACCCATCACCACCGGTACCAACCGTGTCGACTGTCGGCGCTCCCTCGGGAATCTCGGGATGCACGGCCAGCTCACGCATCGCGGTCGCGAAACCACGGATCTCGTCAGCCGTTTCACCCTTCGCCCGCAGGCCGGCAAGCAGCGCGCCGGCAAGCGCCGGCGGCAACTCGCCTTCGGCCAGTTTGTGCATGAGCTCGTACGCCTGCGCCTCGGCAAGCGACTCGCCATCGAGCAGGCGATCCAGCAAATGACTGTATTCCTTGCTCATCGCGCCTCCTGCCGCATGAAATTCGCCATGAGGCGGTCGCCTTCGGGCGTCAGGACGCTCTCGGGATGAAATTGCACTCCCTCAATCTGCAGCGTCTTGTGGCGCACGCCCATGATTTCACCACGATCGGTTTGTGCCGTGACGAAAAGCTCATCGGGCAACGACTCTTCTTCCGCACACAGCGAGTGGTAGCGCCCAACCTCGAACGGGTTCGACAAGCCATCGAATATTGACTTACCGTCATGCTTCACCATCGAAGTCTTACCATGCATAAGCCTGTCGGCGCGCACGATCTTGCCACTGTATTGCTGCACGATGCTTTGATGGCCCAGGCAAACGCCGAGTATCGGCACATGCCCGGCAAACGCGGCGATCATCTCGAGCGATACACCGGCGTCTTCGGGACGACCGGGACCCGGCGATATAACAAGGTGCGTGGGATCGAGCGCCAGGCCTTCCTCGGCCGTGAGTGCGTCATTCCGATAGACCATGACTGACGCGCCCTTCGCAGCGAATGCCTGCACAAGGTTGTAGGTAAAGGAGTCGTAGTTGTCGATCAGCAGCATGCGCACATGACCGAAGGAGTCTTTGCCGGCCATTACAGACCCTCCCCCGCAATTTCGAGTGCGCGTCGCAGGATTGCGCTCTTCGCCATGACTTCCTGGTACTCCTTCTCGGGAACCGAATCGGCAACGATACCGGCACCCGCCTGAAAACTGTACTCGTCGCCTGAAAAAACGAGTGTCCGAATCGTGATCGCCTGGTCCATGTCGCCGCTCAGCCCGAAATAGCCCGCCGTCCCGGCATACAGGCCGCGCCCGACCTCTTCCATCTCCTCGATGATCTGCATTGCGCGGACTTTCGGTGCGCCAACCAGGGTGCCTGCCGGGAAGCTCGCGGCAAACAGATCGAACTGATCAAATTCGGGAGCAAGCTCGCCCTCGACGCCACTGACAATGTGCATGACGTGGCTGTAGCGTTCGATGGCACGATACGGATCAACATGCACGCTGCCAGCGCTCGCCACGCGACCGAGATCATTGCGCGCCAGGTCAACCAGCATTACGTGCTCGGCAGCTTCTTTCGGGTCAGCCAAAAGGGCCTGTTCGTTCGCCTCGTCTTCAACGCGCGAGGCGCCGCGTGGCAGCGTCCCGGCGATCGGCCGCAATGACGCCTTGCGGTCGTTGAGCTTGACGAGCGCTTCCGGTGACGAACCAACGACCTGCAAATCATCAAAGTCGAAGAAGAACATATACGGGGATGGGTTAAGAAGGCGCAGCGCACGATACACCTCGAACGGCGCCACGTTGGTCTTGCCTCTGAACAACACCGACAACACGATCTGGTAAATATCGCCGGCGGCAATGTATTCCTTGCACGCATCCACGCGTTGCGAAAACTCCTGTTCGCTCAGGCTGGCCTCGGCAGGAGAAATGGAAACCTCATGACCGTTGCCCGGGATCGGCCCGCGCAGCTGCTTGATGACGTCGCTGCGGAGCTTCTGCCGGTCGTCTTCCGGGCCGTCATGCAGCAGCGCCACACGACGCGTCAGGTGATCGAACACGAGCAGTGACTGCGGAGCAACGAATGCCGCATCCGGAATACCGGTTTGTTTTGCCGTATCGACAGGAAGCTTCTCGAACAGCCGGACTACGTCGTAACCCGACACGCCCACCAGGCCGCCTGCGAATGGCAGGTCATCATCTGGCTGCGGACGCGGCGCGATCGCGAGCACGTCCCGCAGGGCGCGCAGGTACTCCTGCTGCGTCTTCGGTCGCGGCTTTGCTTCGCCGTTGATCGTGATCGCTTCGCTGTCCATGCGCACTTCGAGCGCGTCGCCGAAACCCAGGAAGGAATAGCGCGCCAGACGTTCGCCGCCCTCCACGCTCTCGAGGAGAAAACGCGGTTTGAGCGCTCCGAGTTTCAGGTAGGCCGATACGGGCGTATCAAGATCGGCGGCAATGTCGAATGGTGCTTGCATAGTTGTTGTCCATGGTCAAAAAAAAGCCCATCCCTGATTTCGGCAGAGATGGGCTTCCGTGTTCGTTTCGCTCAGCTACAAGTCAGCCAGCCGCCATCTCCTGTGAGGGCAGCCACCACCAGTTGTTGATGTTCTGAGCATTCATGTGGCCGAGTATCTCCATGTGCCTTGCAGCCGTCAACCCCGGTTTGGTTACAACTGATACAGCATGGGCAGGACCAGTGAGAATCCAATCCACATGATCACCGTCAGCGGGATACCGACACGCAGGAAATCACTAAAGCTGTAACCGCCAGCAGTCATGATAAGCAGGTTGGTCTGGTACCCGTAGGGCGTCGCAAAGCTCATATTTGCACCAAACAAGACAGCGAGGACGAAAGGTTCGGGGCTCACGCCCAGCTGGTTGGCAATACTGATGGCGATGGGCGTCCCGATGGCCGCGGCCGCGTTGTTCGACACGATGTTGGTCATGACGGTCATAAGAAGCATGAAGGCGCTCAGGATCATCGGTGGTGGCAAGGACGACGCGGCGCTCACGAACGTCACCGCGATGAAGTCGGCCATGCCTGTCCCAAGTAGCGCTTTGCCCAAAGCCAACGCGGTCACAATGATCATGACAACGGGTATCGATAGCGCCGTCGCCGCGTCACGCCAGCCAAGACAGCCCGTAGCGATCATCAGGCCGAGGCCCACGAGTGCGCTGACCGAGATTGGCATAATACCGAGCGCGGCGGCCAGAATAACGAACCCCATGATGGTGAGCGCGCGTTTCGCGTGGTGCGTCTGCGGCAGATCGGTCGTGCCATCGAGGACCAGCATCGAGCCCGAATCTTTGAGCTGAGCGATCCCTTCGCGGGTACCTTGCACAAGCAGGACATCACCGGCGCGCAAGCGAATCATGTTGAGATCGCCAGTAACCTGTGAGCTCGGCGCGCGTGCGCGATGCAGGGCCAGCGGCAAAAGCCCGTAACTGTGCGTGAAGCGCGCGGCAGCGAGACTGCGCAAGTGGAGTGGCGAGCCGCGCGTAATGACGACTTCGGCAAGCTGCTGGCCTTCGGCTTTGAGCGGCGTGTCGTCATCGACAGGATGTTCGCTGTCGCTCATGTTGAAAAGCGTTGTCCCGAGCAGCTGCTCGTAGTGCTTCAGGTTCTCTGGTGAGTCTTTTACAAATAACCTGTCGCCCGGCTGGATTATGACCGACGGCAGCTTGGCCAGAAACAGCGACTCGGAACGCTGAATCTTGTCGATGCGCAGGTTGCCATCCGCCTTGGCCAGTACTTCCGACAATGACTTGCCATCAGCGAAGCCGCCTTCTTTTACATGCAGCTGGGCGCTGAAGATTCGCGGTGTTGTATCGGCCATAGGGGGCGCCCTGTCGGGCAGTAACCGAGGTGCAACCAGCCACAGGTAGAGCAGTCCGAAACCGCCGACGATCGCGACCGGCAGCACCCACTCGAACATCGAGAACTCGTGCATACCCATGTCGCGGGAGATGCCGACAACCAGCAGATTGGTCGACGTGCCTATGGTCGTCGACATGCCACCGATGATAGTGGCGAGACCCATCGGCATCATCACACCAGACACCGGGAACTTGGAACGCAATGACGCGCCTACGAGGATCGGCATAAGCAACACGACGATTGGCGTGTTGTTCATGAACGCACTGAGAATTGCACCCGCAACAAGCGTGGTAACAAGGGCAAGCTCGGGCCTGGTCGACCAGGCCCGACCGACCACCGTGGCCAGCGGCTGCAACGCACCGGTCGTGTCCAGTGCCTTGCCCACCATCATGAGCGCACAAATTGCAACCAGCGCTTCATTGCCAAAGCCCGCGAAGAAATCGGCAGCACTAACGGCAACCTCGCCATCCTTCATATACGGGAACAGCTGAAATCCCGCAGTGAGGATGATGAGGATCGCGAGTGACGACGATTCGAGCGGTATGTTGTCGCGCGTAAACAGATACAGCGCGACGACGGTCAAAAGCAAAACCGCGATGCCGTGCGCATCAGGTGTTATCGGCTGCAAAGCATCCCCTTGCCGCTCCGCTAAGTGACGGTAGACGGTATCCTAGTTCACACCTGTTCCGCAACGACAGGAAGGTCACTATTGCGGCGCAGAATTGCACTTACACGGTCATAGAAGCTCTTGAATTCCTTGACATTCCAATGACAAATATCGACATCTCGGTGAAACGACACGGAATTTGCGCAGTTGAGCACAGACAACAGGTTTGCGTAGCGGGAATCGGCCGGTTCGTGCCGCGGAAAGACGTCCCACGGCGAGAGCGTCAGGAGGTTGCGATGCCGTAACGCGTTGTCTACGACCGCGCGCCGCCAACGTGCATTCATCTCCCTGCCGTGCTGCAAGACGCGCGCACCGGCAACGTCCAGTGCCGGGCAGTATCCGTTCCGCTCCGCGAGACGCCGCGATGACTCGGCGAGCACTCCTGCCACGTGAGCGGCCAGCTCCCGCAGTTGATGCAGGGTCTCCAGCGATGCCGGGTCGGCCCGACGCAATGCGACGAGATCGCCCCATCCCCGCACGAATACGGAAAGCCGCCGATTGAGCCAGCTGTCGCGATCTTGTGTGGCGCTTTCCCAGCGAGCCTCGTCGTGGCGGCGCTCACCCTCCTCGACCATCCCGCGCAGCGCCGCATCGAGCAACGCCTGGCGAACACTGCCGTCACTGCGAACATACTTCGCCAGGTCAATTTCCAGAGGTACCCAGGCAGAGTCGCCCGGTACCTGTGTGAGGGTGGCAACAAGCACCGCGTTTGCCGCCTCGTCCGGCAACAGCGGGCACGGTGACGATACGACAGCGGGCAACACGGCGCTGATCGGTGTGAGGTCCCGCATTTCCCACAGACGCTGCCAAACCAGCGCCTCGTGCTGCGGCGCGACCTCCTTGTCCGGGTCCACAACGAAGAACATGCCAGCATTCTCCCGCCCGACTCCTGGCAATGCTGTTCCAGTAACTGGGCAAGCCGGCCAGATTCTGTGGCCTGCCGGGGTGGTACCGGTCGCTGTGCGGGTGTACCTTTGCACGTTCGTACCAGAGGGATGCAACATGCCATCATTTGACGTGGTCAGCGACTTCGATTCACACGAGGCTCGCAACGGTGTTGACCAGGCAAATCGCGAGGTCACGACACGCTTTGACTTCAAGGGAACGGGCTCGAAATTCGAGCTCGATGGCGAGGTTATTTCCCTGACAACACAGTCGGATTTCCAACTGAAACAGATGATGGACATCCTGCACCAGAAACTCTCGAAGCGCGGCATCGACATTAGCTGCCTGGATGAACAGGAGCCCGAATTTTCGGGTAGCGAAGCGCGCCAGAACGTCATCATGCGTCGCGGCATCGACACGGACCGTGCACGCAAACTCGTCAAACAAATCAAGGGCGCAAAACTCAAAGTTCAGGCCGCCATCCAGGGCGACAAGCTGCGCGTCAGCGGCAAGAAACGTGATGACCTGCAGGGCGTAATCGCGATGCTTAAAGAGACCGACATAGGCCTCCCGCTGCAATACGAGAACTTCCGGGACTGAGGCACACCTCAGCGAGGCAGAATCAGATGGGTACCGGTGTTCACAAGTCGCTGCGCCGCCAGGACATTACCTTCGAAGAAAAGGACCAGTCGTTGCGCGATGACGTTCGCACACTGGGAGCAATGGTTGGCGATCTCATTCGTGAGCAAAATGGTGACGAGCTGTTCGACCTGGTCGAAGGCGCACGACTGCGCGCCATTCGCCGGCGCGAGGGAAACGAAAAGCCGGGCGAGGAGCTGGAGACGCTCGTCAAGAACCTCGATCCCGGGACAGCCTCACAACTGATTCGTGGCTTTTCGACCTACTTCCAGATGGTCAACACGGCTGAAAAAGTACACCGTATTCGCCGGCGCCGCGACTACCTGCGTGACGTCAGGATTTACCAGCCTGGTGGGTTGGAAGATTCGTTGATCAAGCTGAAGGCGTCGGGCATGAGCATCGACGGCCTGCAGGCGCTGCTCGACTCCATGTCCATTGAGCCCGTATTCACGGCCCACCCGACCGAGTCGACACGACGAACGATTCTTCGCAAAGAACAAAACATCGTCAAACACCT
>Ga0316201_10002867_pt1 | contig 12473 bp, 9 predicted proteins | sample CS6wburrow_MG_FD_204516 | JGI IMG/M metagenome (GOLD analysis project Ga0316201, IMG submission 204516) | Coastal sediment microbial communities from Delaware Bay, Delaware, United States - CS-6 worm burrow | ecosystem: Environmental > Aquatic > Marine > Coastal > Sediment | place: USA: Delaware... | reverse complement strand
CGCGCCAGTGCCTTTCGACTTCCAGGCTGCCCTGTAGGCGAAAGAGTAAATCGTCCGAGGGCATGATGCCGCCGGTGAAGAAATAGCGTCCCATCCAGTCGTCTTTCCCTCCAGTTTCATAGGCGTATGCAAACTTACGGTGAGTGAATATGTGGATGAACAATTTGCCCTCCGGCGTCAGCCATGTGTCGATACGCTCGAGCAGGCGCGGCCAGTTGCGCATGTGTTCGAACATCTCTACCGATACCACGCGCTCGAAATTCTGGTCCGTGCTGAAATCGTTCATGTCGGCCGTGATCACCTGAAGGTTGGTCAATTGTCGCTCGTCCGCCCTGGCGTTGATATACTCTCTTTGGGACGCCGAGTTTGACACGGCGACGATCCGGCTTTCCGGATAGTGCTGTGCCATCCATAGGGATAACGATCCCCAGCCGCAACCGAGCTCCAGAATGCGCATGCCGTCCGAAATCTCGGCCCGTTCGCAGGTCAATGCCAGCATGGCCTCCTCGGCCTCGTCAAGACTCCGTACGCCGTCCGGCCAGTAGCACCCGCTGTACTTCATGTGCTTGCCGAGCACTTCAGTGAAAAAATCAGCGGGGACTTCATAGTGTTGTTCATTGGCTTCATTTGTATGCACGGCGATGGGGCTTTCATGCATGTGAGCAATAAAGCGGTCGATATTATCGCTCTGACCCTCTGAGTGGCTTCGATCCTCCTGAGCCAAGCGCCGCTTGTCCAGAAAGCGGATGCCCATCCGAATCAGTTGGTCCGGCAGTAAACCCTTATCTGCCATATCAATCAGCATTTTCATTGTCCCTCTTTTTTCGGTAACCAAGGGAAGAACGCGTTTGTGCGCTCCACATATTCCAAGTAGCCCGGGCGGGTGCGGGTAATTGTTTTCTCTGTCAAGGGAATTCCCGTCATCTTGAGCAGTACCACGGTCACAATCACCGGACTTAAAATCGTCCACCAACTACCGGGTGTTGCGAGGACCACCAGGAAAAGTCCCCACCAGACGAGAAATTCACCGAAGTAGTTCGGATGCCGGGAGTAGGCCCACAATCCACGGTCCATGACCTTCCCTTTATTCTCCGGGTTTGACTTGAAGCGGGCCAGCTGCCAGTCGCCGATCGTTTCGAAGAGGAATCCGGCTGCCCAGACACTCGCTCCAGTAATATCGAGCCAGGTCAGGTGATTTGGTAACGGCGACATTTGACCGGCTTGCGGGGCCAGCGAAATACACCACATGAAAACCGCCTGCAGGATGAATACTTTGAAGAGGCTCACAATCCAGAACCTGTCACCGCTTTCTTCCCGCCAAAGCCCGTAGCGCGGATCCTCGCCTTTACCCCAATTCCGCCACGAGAGATAGATGCTCAGCCTCAGGCCCCAGAACGTTACCATCACGGCGATCAGAATCCGGCGCGCAGCGTACCCGTCAGACAGAATTAGCGTTATCCATGCAATCAAAACAAAACCCAATCCCCAGAGACTGTCGACCACCGTCACATTTTTGTAAATCAGACTGACAAGCCAGCCGATGACCATCATCGCTGCCACGGCCATAAAATTTATGAGTAATATTTCAAAAAATGGGTCCATTCTTATCTTTCCAGACGTTGCCGTTATGCCAGAACCTCAGATGGTGCTAAAGGATTCTGAACCGAATGACCATCGCGGCGAAGCGCTATCGCCGTGCGGATGTCCCGGTGGATGCGGCTGCTTATGGGATACGTCAGCGCAATTCCGAAGGCGATGATGTTGCAGATCGACGGCACCAGAGCATAGAGCGTCCGCAGGGTCAGTCGGACCTGCTCGGATTGCTCCACATTGGGGGTATAACCTGCGAGGCCCAAAACTGACAGGCCGATACCGACACCGACTGCCGCCGCCATTTTCTTGGCAATCGACCACAAACCGATATATTGTCCCTCGCGTCGTTCACCGGTCAGAAGCTCGTCATAGTCGATAACGTCGGCCTGAATGGCCGAGGGTATGGCCAGTGTGGCTCCGAAACCGATCCCCGATAGAAAAACCAGTATACCGTAGATCAGCGTGTCACCCGGTCCCAAGAAAAAGACGCCGATGAACGCACCGGTGTTAATGGCCATGGACGCCAGCCAGGCAATCTTCTTTCCTGTTCTGCGCGAAACCAGGATCCAGCCCGGCAGAAACAGGATACCGGTGGCAAAATAAATCAGCAGGAACATGTCGGCCAGATCGGATTGCAGTACGTACTGAACGTAAAAGAGAATGAGCGTCGCCGGCAGGTTGTTGCCGATGGCGCTGATGGTGTAAGCGATCAGCAGAATTACAAACGGACGGTTGCGGGTCACTTGTCTTAGACCTTTCCAGAACCTCACATGATCATCCGCCACTCTCTGGGGGATTTCTTTGATGGACAGAACACACCACCAACATGTTGCAACGATCAAGGGACCATAACAAATGGAAATCCAGAAAAATTTGGCCTTCTCCCCAGCGGCATCTGACGAGAGATTGAACAGCCATTGGACCACGGCCGGGGAGCTCGCTGCTGCGAGCGTTCCGGCAATTAAAAACCCATCGCGCATCCCAAAAAGGGCGGTACGGTCATCGTAATCGAAGGTGATTTCCGGACCCAGGGATTCGTAGGGCACAGCCACGACCGTCCAGAACAGGAACAGCGCGTATATGAAAATGGCAAACCACACGGTCTCAAATGCCGCTGAGGCCTCTGGAGGATTGAACAGGAAAAACATCGATGCGGCTATGAAAAAGGAACCCAGGGCGATGTATGGCCGCCGACGGCCGAAACGAGTGTGGGTTTGGTCAGACACGTATCCGATAATCGGATCTGTCACAGCGTCGAAGATTCGAACGCTAAAAAGGATGGCGCCCAAACTGGCAATGTTGATACCGACCACGTCGGTGTAAAACTTGGGGAGGTAAACGTATACCGGTATCCCGACAACGGCCAGGGCAAAAGCCGGCATGGCGTATGTCAGTTTTCTGTACAGCGGGACTATGGTGGCTTTTGCCTCAGTCATCACAGACCCATTATTTGCCGCTTGAATGATTCGTCTATCGGTTTTTTCCCGATCCAGATGGAAAATAACGCCGCCGCAAATTCGGCGCCCTCGATAACGCCTTTGGGCTTTCCGTTCAGTGCAAGTTCGGTTCCCTTGCCGGGAATGTAGGTCAGTGCGTAGCGGTCACCTGGATTGACGTCCTCATATAAGGAATTGTGGTAGTCGATCTGGGTGCGAATTCTTTGAACGGTCTCTTTGTCGACATTTTTTTCGATCATCTTAACCGTGGCCGGACCGAAATCTTTCCCTTTCAATGACCTGAAATATTCGACTTCAAGCCTCTTGGCTCTATCCCCCAGGGCCTCGTCGATAGATACGCCTTCTTCAAGGTAAAATGCCCCGGCATAGGCCTTGAATAAACCCAGATAGCGCAGGATCCCCACGCCTCTGAGCTCGAGATCGGTTTCCGGTGCCTCTACGCGCTCTTTGAATTTGATGTCAGCGGTTTCCGTTGCGCCGGAGACCGATGGATACACGAAAACTATACTCAAAACACTCATTAGTAAAATAGATAGGCCGCGTAGGGTTTTCATTTGAGATTCCTTTTATTTTTTTTTAATGTCTCTCTTGAATGCGACTTGTTAGCGAGATTTAAGAACACCAAATATTAAATCTAATTATTGGCACTTTCACGTCAATGGCAATAAGGGAATAATCGAAGCTGTATGATAGTGAATACCTATCACTAAAGCCGTGCCTTTAGAACGCGGCCAATTGCTTATTCAGGAATGGTTGTGCGCCTGCGATGTGAGTCATTAATGATATTCGAGATTTCATAACTATGATTGATCGTAAGTTGAAAATATGTACATAAAAATGGTACAGGCTGAATTCTAAAGAGGAAAATACATGATGGATGAGAATAAATTCAAGTACCTTGAAGCGCAAGAGCTGATAGAGCGGATAAATAGTAAGGAAGCGTTCATCTTGATAGACATTTTGACCGGCATCCATTTCGAGAAGGTCCACATTCCGGGCTCGCGCAGCGCCTGTGTCTTCGAGGTCAGCTTTATAGAGCAGGTGCAGGCCATCACCAGAGACAAAACGACCGAGGTTGTTTTGTACGGATCGAGTGGTCGTTCCATGGACGCACTGTCGGCTGCGGTTAAGCTGCAGCGGGAAGGCTACAAGAACATTAAAATTCTAAACGGTGGGCTCGAAGCATGGCGCTCGCAGGGGTTTGAGCTCCACGGCGAAGATCCGCGCATGGCAGATCCTGAAACCGTGTTGAGGCTGGTTGACGGAATATACCGCGTTGATGCGGGCCAGAGCCTCATCGAGTGGTTCGGCAGAAACCCGAATACCAAGCATTTCGGCACGGCAAGGCTAAAAAGGGGGCAGGTTGAAATAAGAAACTCTAAGTTAACGGGAGTGTTCGAGATCGACATGGACTCTATCGACAACATAAATCTCAAGGGCGACGAGCTTCATCCGGTACTTGTATCGCACCTCAAATCCGACGATTTTTTCTTCGTCAAAATGTTCCCGACCGCTGTTCTGACCATAATCGAGGGCCGGGTGGTCGAAACACCGTATCTCAGCTTTCCGAACGTCGATATCAAATCGTTTCTCACTCTTCGAGGCATAAAAGCCGATCTGGCATTTCAAGCCACCGTCAACAATTCAGAAAACGGGGGCTTGTCCGCTGAAGCCCATTTCGACATCGACCGAACCCGCTGGGAGGTTATCTATGGCTCCACCCGATTTTTCGAAAATATCGGCATGCATCTTGTGTTTGACCTCATCAGCTTTCATGTAAAAATTGTTGCGGACACCCCGTAAAATTTTATAGGGTTGCTTCCACAATCCCGTCCTTTAATCGAGATCTTTCGAAACGCCGCTGTTCTATGCATACGGATAAATAGACGGCGGCTTCACCTTTGGGCCTGAAATCCACCGTTGCCCCGAAAGGTGAATTCCTTTCAGTTCGCCTTAAGAGAGTTGATGCAAAATATACAACTTGAAGTAATTGAGTCTCTGCCGGGTAGCTCTAATCGGTGTCTGCTGATTTTTTAGCCAGGCGCAGTGTCTCCTCGTATATCTGCAGTCGATATTGATCCTCAGGTATTTTCGATTCGCGTTTCAACTCCACTAAAATTTGAAGGCTGAGAACATACGTTGTAGAACCCTTAAAATCAATTGCAATGGCCGAGGGCAGCAGTTCATCGAACCCTTGATCATTCTCAATTGCCCCCAATACATCCAATGGGCCGAGATTTGTGGTTAGCAGTACATGACCTTTTCCCCTTAAGTCGGTTTCTTTCGGGTGTATGATTTTCTCGTCAGGACGGCGTTGAATCGCCTCTACGGCTCTGAGAAATTTCATCATTTTCGTTATGTTCTTATCGGTCCGGTGATGAACGATATCCAAATCAAAAGTGGTAACCGGCACACCTTGAATAACGGCCGCCAATCCGCCGACAACGATAAACTCGACTCCGGCATCATTTAACCCTTTCAAAAGTGCGCTAAGATCGGATGCTGGCGTTTTTTTCAGTGTAGGCATTTTGTAATTCCAGAAGGGTTTGGATGTGCTTATCATTCGACAACAGGCGTTCTTCGGGTGTCATTCTTAAGAATAGTCTTATTAACGCTATGTCTACCTCAATTTGGGTAGAATTATTTGCTTGGTTTGTTACCATCGTTGCCATCCTCTGGTGCTTAAATTCCTGCCATGGTTTTCTTTTCTCCTTCAGGCTAAATGATTTAAATCAGCGACGCAAGTGTAATTCCAATCCCTTAATCACGAATCTCAAACCCAGATAAAAAAACCGCCTCCCATTGATTGTTGCAAAAAGTGGTCGATTGGCCTATGAAAGGTGCAATTACAAACACTTTGGTGCCAGAAGTAAGAAAAACCTAATTAGTGCCCATCCGCTTTTGGGCATAGGCATCAAATTTTATTGGGAAACCTTGATTGAGAAGGAAATACAGTTGAGAAAACTCGCCGTTTTTTTTACTGCTGCAGCGATGACTTTGTTTTTCGCTAATACGGTATTCGCCAGGGATTGGAATTTTTATGGCAGTGCTCGTATGGCGACTTTTTACACCAATACGAATTTAAAAGACCAGGGCCCGGATGATACCGGGCGCACCACGATCAAGGACACGCAATGGGAACTGCAGGGCAACTCCCGCATCGGTGCCAACGTCAAGGGCGACACACTGGATGCCCGCTTTGAATTTGGCGCCGGCCAAACCACCGTCACCACCCGTCTGCTCTACGGCATCTGGAAGTTTTCCGACCATTGGGGACTGAAGGTCGGCCAGGATTTCACCCCGATTACATTCGACCTTTCCAAGCAGGTCTTTGATAGCGACAACAACCTGGACCAGCAGGGCTTAGCTTACGGCCTTCGCAGGGGCCAAATAGGGATCGAAGGCCGTGGGTTCAAGTTCGCCGCCATCACCCCGACCTCCGGGCAAAACGCTGACCCGGACGGGAACGTGGGAGCCATTGCCGTAGAGAACGACTGGCCCAAGCTTGAGGCCTCCTACCAATATGTCCTTGCCGACAATATGAGTGCCCACGTTTTTGGCGGTTGGCAGAATTACACGTATTACACTTCGCTCTCCGGCGGAACCATAAACAGCGGAACGATCAACGCATTTGTGATCGGTGCCGGTGGTGAGCTGAACGTCGGTCCGGTGATAATCAAGCCGCAGGTCAGCTGGTACCGGAATGGTGCCTCGGCCGGCTGGTTGGGGACAGAGCTTTCGGGTGATTCGGAGACTGCTGCGACACCGGTTATTGGAATGGACGGCCGTGTCGGTGATGTCGACAGTTTTATGGCCATGCTGGCGTTCGACTTCAACCCCATCGAGCGGGTGCAAATCGAAGCCGGCGGCGGTTATCTGCGCAGCAAGGGGCAGATAGACGACGATCTTGAAAACACCCTCTATCAATTGTACCTTCAGGCCGCGATATATCTGGCACCGAAAGATTACCTGATACCCGAAATCGGCTATGTCGATTATGGCGAAGCGAGAATCGGCGGCAGCGTTTCCGCCACTGACCTGGGCAATCTGTGGTACGCCGGTGCCAAGTGGCAGATTGATTTCTAAATAAGAATTCTCGCCTGTTGTGCGATGTAGACCGCGCAACAGGCGAGAATTCTTATGTGACAGATAAAGGAAAGAACATGTTACGCTTTTATCGCTGTGCTATTGCCTTGATGTTACTGGGCTCTTTGCTGGGGTATGGCTGCGCCACCCTGCCCAAAGATTTCGATCGTCCGGAGTCCCAGGCGTACACCGACACGGACAACACCCGCCTCGGTCAAAGCCGCCGCGCTGAAAAAGCGGCCCATCCCGGTCAATCCGGTTTTTTGCTGCTGGGAAACGGTTTGGATGCCTTCGTGGCCCGCGTCGTGCTGGCGCAGGCCGCCGAACGCAGTATCGATGTGCAGTATTACCTTTTCCACAAGGATTTGGTCGGAGCCCTTTTTATCGATCAGCTGCTGAAGGCCGCCGACCGGGGGGTGCGGGTGCGCCTGCTGGTCGACGACATGGATTTGGGGGGACGCGACTTGGGAGCAGCCGCACTGGATAGCCATCCCAACATGGAAGTGCGTATTTTCAATCCGTTCAGCCGCAAGACCAGCCGTATCTCACAATTTGTCACCCGTATGGGATCGGTGACCCGCCGCATGCATAACAAGTCGTTCACGGTCGACAATCAGGCGACCATTCTCGGCGGCCGCAACATCGGCAACGAATACTTCGAAGCCGATCCGGCTCTGGCCTTTGCCGATTTGGATGTACTCGTCATTGGGCCGGCGGTGGAGGAAGTCTCCCACGCTTTCGACCTCTACTGGAACAGCGAACTGGCCTACCCGGCTTCGGTGCTCAAAGGGCAGCCACCCACTACTCAGGAAATCGAGCAACAGCGAAAAAAGCTGGACGAATTTGTTTCCCAGCAAACCGATTCCGCTTACCTCTCTGCTCTTCGAAATTCGGACCTGGCCAACAAATTGAGAAAAAACGAGGTCCGCTTTAACTGGGGCAAGGCTGAGGTCATCTATGATCTCCCGGAAAAAATTCAAAAAGATTTCGACGCGACCGAATATCATCTGGCGCCGCAGTTGGGGCCGATCTTTGCCGGTGTGCAGAAAGAATTGATCATCTTCTCTCCCTATTTCGTTCCCGGTAAAAAAGGCACGGCCTTTCTAACCCAACTGAGCCGGCGGGGCGTAAAAGTACGCGTTCTGACCAATTCCCTGGCATCCACCGATGTCGGCATCGTGCACTCAGGTTATGCCAAATACCGCAAGGCACTGCTGCGCGACGGGGTCGAGCTCTACGAAATGAACAAGCGTCTCACCCGGGAGCAGCGCAAGGAGAAAAAGGGGTCGCACGGCTCTTCCAAGGCCAGCCTGCACGCCAAATCGTTTGTCTTCGATCGTCAAACGGTTTTTATCGGTTCGCTGAATCTCGACCCCCGCGCCACCCTCCACAATACCGAGATCGGTGTTGTCCTTGATTCAACGGAAATCGGCGGCGGGATGGCCCAATGGTTCGATGCGAACATCGGAAAAATCGCATTCAGGCTGGAGCTGCAGAAAGGGAAAGATAAAAGCGAGCGGATTGTCTGGCACGGATTTGAAGACGGCCAGCCGGTCGAATTCAACACCGACCCCTACACCGGTTTCTGGCGGCGTTTCGGTGTCGGATTTATGGGTATATTGCCGATTGAATCACAGCTGTGACAAAAAGCGATCTCAACAGGCTGTTAAAAATCCTCCTAACGCACAATCGCCAGGCTGGAATCCTCTTTGAATTTTTCGCCTTGCTTACTCCGGCATATAAATTATATGTGTCTGGCAAGTGATCGAGTAAATCTATAGTCAACCCCTAAAAAATGAAAAGATAGCATAATGAGACGGAAGATTGTGTGCATTACCGGTTGTCTGCTGTTGGCCGTTGTCTCGTGCAAGAAGGAAGAACCGCAAAAAGTGGCCCCGCTACCGAAGGTGACGGTGATCGTCACCGCAGCGCAGGAAGTTCCCCTTTACCAGGAATTCGTCGGCCAGATCTTCGGGTTGAATGATATCGCCATTTCGGCGCGGGTGGAAGGCTTTCTCGAAGGCATCCATTTTCAAGAGGGCTCGGAGGTCGAAAAGGGCCAATTGCTCTACACGCTCGAAAGTCAGACGTCTAAAGAAAAGGTTGCCGCCCAGATGAGCCGGGTGGCCGAGGCCAAGACGATTTCGGCCAACGCCAAGGGAGATCTGAGGCGCATAAAACCGCTCGCCGAGGTGAAAGCGGTCAGCCAGAGCGACCTGGACACGGCCGTGGCCATGTATGAGGCGTCCGTCGCTTCGGTGGAAGCCGCCCGAGCGAACCTCAGGGCCCTACAAATCCAGCTCGGCTACACCAAGATATATTCACCCATATTCGGGATCATCGGTAAAACACAGGCCAAAGTCGGGGATTTCGTCGGGCGCAATCCGAATCCGGTCATTTTGAATACGGTGTCCCAAGTCGACACGGTTCTGGTCAACTTTTTTATTACCGAATCACAATATCTGGAGTTTGCCCGCCTCCGGGCCCAGGCGGAGCCTTCCAAGCAGGAAGCGAAACAGTTTGAACTGATTCTGGCCGACGAATCGGTATACGAACTCAAGGGCAAGGCCGATTTTCTCGGCCGGGAGGTGGATCCCACCACAGGGGCCCTGCTGGTTCAGGCATCCTTTCCCAACCCGGAAAAACTGCTCCGTCCGGGACAGTTTGCCAAGGTCAGAATCGAGGTCGAGGTGGTCAAAGACGGCATCCTGATTCCCCAGCGATGTGTCTCCGAACTTCAGGGTCTCTTCAGCGTCTTTGTGGTCGGTTCGAACAACACGGTCGAACGCAGAGACGTAAAGGTCGGTCCGAAGGTCAAGGAATTGTGGCTGATCGTCGAAGGCCTGAAACCCGGGGAGCAGGTGGTCTACGAAGGCTTGCAGATGGTAAGAGACGGGACAGTTGTGGAACCCGCGGTGAAAGAGATTGAACCGGTGAATTAGGAACGAAAGTGACGCAACATGGGTAATTTTTTTGTCAGGCGACCCATCGTGGCCATGGTTATTGCCATTTTTACGGTCATCGTGGGGGTCGTCTTATTAGGCAGCCTTCCCACCGAGCAGTATCCCAACATTACGCCTCCCATCGTCGAGGTTAGCGCCACCTATACCGGCGCCGATGCCATCAGTGTCGAGCAGTCGGTGGCGACACCGCTCGAGCAGGAAATCAACGGCGTCGACGACATGATCTACATGAAATCGACCAACTCCAACGACGGGACCATGACCATCCAGGTCTCTTTCGAAGTGGGAACGGACCCTGACAACAACACCGTCTTCACTCAGAACCGGGTCGCTGCGGCAACTGCCAAGTTGCCGGAGGAGGTCAAACGATTCGGGGTAAAGACCCAGAAATCGCTACCCAATATAATGATGTTGATCTCGCTCACATCCGAGGACGGTCGCTTCGACCAACAATTTTTAGGCAATTATGCGCTGATCAACATCAAGGACACCCTGGCGCGCATCAGGGGTATCGGAAGGGTCAATGTGATCGGTGCCAGTGACTATTCCATGCGAATCTGGATAAAACCGGACCTCCTGGCCACCCGGGGCATTACCGTGCCCGAAATCATCGCGGCGATTCGCGCCCAGAGCGTCATCGTACCAGGCGGCAAGTTCGGGGCCGAACCCGCTCCGCTGGGAACTGAATTTACCTACACGGTAAAGCTTCCCGAGCGCCTGCAGACCGAAGAGCAATTCGGTGAGATCGTCGTCAGAACCGCCGAAGACGGCTCCCAGGTCAAGATCAAGCATCTCGCTCAGGTCGAACTGGGCGTGGAAACCTACAATGCGTTTACCCGGTTCAACAACAAGCAGTGCGCCATGATTGCCGTTTACCAGGCCCCCGGTTCCAATGCAGTCGAGCTGGCCCGGCAGGTCCGCCAGACCATGGCTGAGCTGTCGACGTCTTTTCCGGAAAGCATCCGCTACGATGTGTCCCTGGACACCACCTTGGCCATTACGGCCGGTATCGATGAAATCATTGAAACGCTTTTCATCGCCCTGGGGCTGGTGATCCTGGTGGTCTTCATTTTCATCCAGGACTGGCGGGCGGCACTGATTCCCACTATCGCCATCCCGGTTTCCCTTGTCGGTGCCTTTATCGTCTTCCCGTTGATCGGTTTTTCCATCAACGTGCTCTCGCTGCTGGGATTGGTGCTGGCGATCGGCATCGTGGTCGACGACGCCATCGTGGTTGTGGAAGCGGTCCAGGTCAAGATTGAGGAAGGCTTGGATCCCCGCACGGCTACAGAGGAGGCTATGAAGGAAGTCACCGCACCGGTTATCGCCACCACCCTGGTTCTGGTGGCGGTGTTTATTCCCGTTGCCGCCATGGGGGGCATCACCGGAAGACTCTACCAGCAGTTTGCCATCACGGTGGCCGTCTCGGTGGTCTTTTCGTCGATCAACGCCTTGACCCTCAGTCCGGCCCTGTGCGCTCTGCTGCTCAGAAAACGGAAAGAATCCCGCGGGCCGCTCGGGCTCTTTTTTCGGGGGTTCAACAAGGCCTTCGACAAGGCCACCGACGCGTACATGAAGCTGACCGACTTCGTAACCCGTAAAATTATCCGGGGCCTTGTCTTTATCGGTGTGGTGACGGTTGGGTTGGGGTACCTTGGAAGCATTCTGCCCGGCGGCTTCATGCCCGAAGAGGATATGGGGTATCTGCTGATAAACATCCAATTGCCGGACGCCGCGTCCCTGCAGCGGTCCGATGCAGTCGCCCGCAAGGTGGAAAAAATAATCGCCAATTACAAGGAGGTGGATTACATCACCACCGCCACCGGGTTCAGTTTAATTTCAGGCAGCATGTCCACCAATGCCGGCTTTATGGGCGTTTCTCTCAAGAACTGGGGCGAGCGGGACAAAACCGCTAAAGAGGTCGTCGCCCTCCTGAACAGGGATTTTCGCGCGGCTATCAACGAGGCCCAGGTTTTCGCCTTCGGCCCCCCGGCCATTCCCGGATTGGGAAATGGTTCGGGCTTTACCATGCTGATCCAGGACAAGGGGGGCAATAGCGCTCAATACCTCGCCGACCAGACCGCCGGCTTCATTCAAGCCGCGACGAAACGTCCTGAAATCGGTTCCGTGTTTACGACCTTCAGGGCCAGCGTTCCCCAGAGATACATGGAACTCAACGTCGACAAAGTGCTCAGGGCCGGCGTTTCCCTGAACGACATCTACACCACGATCGGTGCCTTTCTGGGAGGCGCCTACGTGAACGATTTCAACCGGTTCGGAAGACTCTACAAGGCGTATATCCAGGCGGAGCCGGCCTACCGGTTGAGCCAGGACAAGGTCAACCTGTTTTTTGTCAACAATCGCGACGGTGCCA
>Ga0316201_10002866_pt1 | contig 12474 bp, 3 predicted proteins | sample CS6wburrow_MG_FD_204516 | JGI IMG/M metagenome (GOLD analysis project Ga0316201, IMG submission 204516) | Coastal sediment microbial communities from Delaware Bay, Delaware, United States - CS-6 worm burrow | ecosystem: Environmental > Aquatic > Marine > Coastal > Sediment | place: USA: Delaware... | reverse complement strand
CTGCACGTCGAGCGTTTCGCGCATTTTCTTCGAATTAGAGAATGACGGCGGATCGAGGAAAATCGCGTCGTATTCACGCCTGATTTGATATTTTCGTGGATTTTTCAGCAAATCCACGCAGTCGGCCAGAACAAAGTCGTACTTGTCGTTAACCTCCAGTCCGTTGTGCTCGAAGTTCTCTCTGGCCCAGTCCAGGTAGGTTTTCGACATGTCAACGCTGGTAACCAGGCTGGCGCCGCCGATCGCGGCCTGCAGGCTGACCGAGCCGGTGTAACAGAACAGGTTGAGCAGCGACTTGCCGCGGGTTTGTTCGCGGACCATTTGCCGCGTGATCCGGTGATCAAGGAACAGGCCGGTATCCAGGTAGTCGCTCAGGTTGACCAATAATTCGGCGTCACCCTCGCGCACCGCGAAACGCTCACCCTGCTTATCCTGCTTTTCGTATTGATCGCGCCCGCGCTGGCGCTGCCGCGTCTTGCAATACAGGTCCCCGACGGGAACTGCAAAGCAATCGCTGACCACGCGCTGGGCCAGCTCGATGCGCTGCGCCGCGACATCCTCGTCGATCGTTTTCGGCGCCTGGTATTCCTGCAGGTGGTACCAGACCCTTTGCGGGTCGACACTGCTGGCGTAGCGGTCGAGCGCGAACGAAAACTCGGGAATATCCGCGTCGTAGACCCGGTAGCAGGTCACGTCGTTGCGCCGCGCCCACTTGGCCAGGTGACGGTCGTTCTTGCGCAAACGGTTAAGCAGGGATTGGCCCTCCACGGACGAAAGCTCGACAGCAGGTCTGGCAGGCACGGGTTTCGCGGGTGGCTCGGTCTTTTCTGCTGGCGCGTCAAACGATGCAAACACGCACTTCAAGGGGCCGTTGTTGACCGCTTTCTTGTAGTAGCGATTCATCCGCAGCCGGTAGAGCAAATCGGGGTTGGCCGAAATGATATGCACCCGGGTTTGCGGGTGGCGCTGCGCCAGCTCGCGGAACCTGCGGCCCATCGACTGGTAAAGCACGGACAGGCCCTGCTCCGCCTGCAGCCGCTCGCCGTAAGGCGGATTCAGGATCACCAGCGGTGGCCTGGACAGTCCCTCTGCGTCTAGCTGCTCGATGTCGCGCACCTCGAAACGCACCAATTCGCTTACCCCGGCACGCTCGGCATTCTCCCGCGCAATCCTGATCGCCCTCGGGTCATTGTCCAAGCCGACCAGTTCGCAGTCGGGCTCGAGGTCGATCTCCTGCTTGGCCTGCGCACGGCAAGCCGCCCAAATTTCGGGCTGATGCTGTTTCCATCCCAGGAAACCGAAATATTCCCGGTTGAGCCCGGGCGGCATGCCGGCGCTTACCATCGCCGCTTCGATAACAAAGGTTCCCGAGCCACACATCGGATCAAGCAGGCTCGACTCGACATGACTTGAAGCTTTCCACCCGGCCTGGACGAGCAACGCCGCGGCCAGGTTTTCCTTGAGCGGCGCGCCCGCATGGGCCAGGCGGTAGCCCCGGCGGTGCAGTGGCTCACCCGACAGGTCGAGGCTCAGGGTCGCCTTATTCTGGTGAATATTGACGTGCAGATGCAGGTCGGGACGTTCCTTTTGCACCACGGGACGACTGCCATGGTTGTTCCTGAACCAGTCGACCACTGCATCCTTGACTTTGAGCGCGGCGTAATGGCTGTGGTTGATATTGGACCGGGACAAGGTGGTCGAAACCGCAAGACTTGCACGCGCGTCCAGGTGTCGCGACCAGTCAACCGCGTAGATGCCCTGGTACAGCGCTTCCTCATTGTCGGCCTTGAAGTTCGCCAGTTGCAGGTAAAGCCGGTTGGCCAGGCGGGAGTGAAGCGCAATCCGATAGGCCGTTTCAAGCTGACCCTTGACCTCGACCCCGCCGTAAACCTTGTTACAGTGACCCGTGTCCGCGACGATGTCGCGGATTTCATGGAACAAAGCGGTTTCGAAGCCCTTATGGCCGGTTATGAATAAGTGCAGCATCTGTTCAACGATGTATTGAAGACTGAAGACGGGAAAAAACCATGCTGGTTGAGCCATCCGAGTCAGGCGCTACCAGGGGTGGCATCATAGAGCAAACCGATAACCGCGTTTAGTTTATCGACGATTTATTCTACGTTCTACGGCGCTATCGTAGCGGGTGCATGAAATGGCCTGTCACGTTTGCCGGCGGTCATTTGTCCTGTTGTCCAATCCAGACCAGCAGATCGTCCAACGGCAAGGGGCGGCAAATGCCGTATCCCTGGGCCTGGTCGCTCTTCATCTCGGCCAGGGTTTGCAACACCGACACGTCTTCAACGCCCTCCGCGATCACCTGCAGCTCGAGGCTGCGGGCCAGCGCTATGGTGCTGCGGACGATCGCCCGGTTATGGTCATCCCTACCCATTTCGGTGACAAAAGAGCGGTCGATCTTGAGCGCGGATACCGGCAATCGACGCAAGTAAGCCAACGAGGAATGCCCGGTGCCGAAATCATCGATTGCAATGCGCAGCCCGCGTTGGTGGGCTTTGTGCAGCAGTTTGATCGAGTTTTCCGGGTCCTGCATGACCGCCGACTCGGTCAGTTCAACTTCGATCGAACTGGTTGGCAGGGCGTTTTTCTGCAGCTCGGTATCGATCCAGATGATGAAGGAATCGTCGACCAGGTTGCGCGCGGACAGGTTGACCGCGACGGGTTGGTCGATGCCCAGGTCGGCCATTCTTCGCTTGTCCACCGCCGCCAGCGCGATGACCTTGCGGGTAAAAGGCTGGATGAATTCACTCATTTCGACCAGGTCGATGAACCGATCCGGGTATAACAGCCCCTCGGTGGGATGCAGCCAGCGCACCAGGGCCTCGAACCCGGCGATGTTGCGTGTCTGCAGATCGATCTTTGGCTGGTAGTGCAACACCAGTTCGTCATTGTCGATAGCCTGCTGCAGTTCACCGGCGAACTGTAATCGCTGTGCACTGTGCTGGTCGATCCGTTCATCGTAGACGACCACTCCCAGCGAATTGCGCTTGGCCTCGTACATCGCCACGTCCGCGGCGCGCAGCAGTCCGTGGCTGTCGTCGCCGTGCTGCGGATACACAGCGATACCCAGGCTGGCGCCAACGGTGACCTTGAAGCCGTCCGCGACGAAAGGCTTACGCAAGGCCTCGACGATACTCTGCGCCATGCGCTGCAATGCTTCCATCGGCAGGTCGGATGTCATCTGCAGGGCGAATTCATCGCCGCCGAGGCGGGCAATGGTGGCCGATTCGACGGTACATGCCGTGTGCAGACGCGGCCCAACCTGCTTGAGCACCAGATCACCGATGTGGTGCCCAAGGGTATCGTTGATTTCCTTGAAGCGGTCAAGATCGAGCAACATCATGACCAGCGCCCGGCCGGCTTGCCCGGCCTTCTCCAGGTGTTGTGGAAAGCTAGCGTGCAGCGTCTTGCGATTGGCCAGTTGGGTCAGGCTGTCGTGCCCCGCCTGGTAAGACAGCTCCATTTCCAGGCTCTTGCGCTCGGTTATGTCGCGAATGATGCCATGGAAGCAGGTTTTGCCGTCGATCTCGATCCTGCTCAGGTTGACCTCGACCAGGAATTGGCTCCCATCAGCTTGTTGATGCGCCCACTCGAACACCTGTTGCCCGTTCTGTATAACGCTGGCGATCATTTCAGCGCCAAGCTCCATCGAGGGTTGCCCGCCGGGTTGTTCATCCGGGGAAAACTGCACGATGTTGTGACCGATGAACTGGTCGCGCTCTGCCCCGAACATCTGCAACGCGGCGGGGTTGCAATCCAGCACCACGCCGCGATTGCTGAGCAGGACAATTGCATCTCCCGCGTGCCTGAACAGGTTCTGGTACAGGGTTTCGGTTTTCTCCAGGCTGGCGAGCATCGCCTTGCGCTCGGTCAGGTCTGTGGCGACAGCGAGTAAACCGATGATCCGTCCATCGTCCGAGCGCAGCGCGGTGGTCGACAGGTACACCGGTATGCGCGATCCATCTTTGTGGATATAGGTCCATTCGCGCTCGTCGATGATGCCGTCACGCGCCTTGTGGATGAAAACCTCGAAGCCAGGCGTAATGTGCTCGCCGAACTCACGGCTCAACTGCCTGGCGTAGGCCATGACCTCGTCCTGGTCGTGGATCACCACCGGTGACTTGTGGCTGACCATGTCGTCCGCCGAATAACCCAGCAGTTGCTCGGCTTTCTTGTTGAAAGTTGCTATAACGCCGTCGACATCGGTCGAAATGATACTGTAGTCGGCCGCATCCAGTGCCGCACGCTGCCAGGCCGCCAGTTGCTCTGCCGGTTGGTTCAGGCGCTTGGACAGGAACCAGCCAACAACGATTGCCAGCGACATGCCTATCGCGAGCACACCCAGAGCCGCCAGCTGTATCTTGTGCACTTGCACTTCGAGCTCTCCGACCGGTTGTGGCACCATGACGCCCCACCCGGTACTCGCGACGTGGGAAAAGCCGGCAATCATGTCAAGCTTCATCGCCGGTGAGTAAAACGTCTCAACGCCGGTCTCCCGCTGCATCATCCGCTGAACGGCCGACACACCGGAGAGGTTCCTGCTAGTCTGCACCCAGGCCGAATTGGGGTGCGCCAGCACGTTGCCCGCCTGGTCGACAATCGCCGCGTGTCCGAGTTCACCGAAGGCGATCCGGGTCTGTAGCCGCCTGAAGTAATCCAGACCCATCTCGGCCACCAGGTATCCACCGTTACCCGACGCCGGGGTAACGATCATGATGGTCGGATCACCGCGTATATCCGCCAGAACCGGCAGAAATACCGTCTCCGACGTGGCGCTATAAGTGCTCAATAACTCAAGCTGCGTCGCGGACAACGCCTGCGGCGAGTCCGGGTTGATGGTACACAGAACCGACGCCAGGTTACCTGCGGTATCGAACAGGCGTAAGCGCCTGATATGCTGCTGGTTGAGCAGCATCGCTCCCTGTTTTATCTTTTCCAGCCCTGATTGTCTGGCGAAGTACTCGAGTACCGCACGGGTATCCTCGGCGTAGCGAGACAGCGCAAGGCTGAGGTTCTGCGCTACCAGCAGGTGGTTTTGTTCGACCGACTGGTATTCCCTGCCGCGTGCCGACTCAATTGTGTACCAGCCCAGTAGCAGCGAGGGAATCGTTGCGATCAGAACAATCGAAATGAAGATGAGCCAGCGTAAACCGGGGTTCCTGGATAGCATCGGGTTTGCTTACAGTAAGGGCACGACTTGATCGTTCATCGATACCCGAGAAATCAGGTTGTCTATACCTGTTTTAGCCTATTCAGATCGGCTTTTCATGAAATATCGATAATCCCGTAAGCTGCAATATGCTGGCTAAAGCAAGACTTTTTCCATGCCGCCCTGGGACATTTTTTGCAGGAAGCTGTCGAGCCATTTTTCACCGTAGTTGAGCCGCGCCAGTTCGACCACGATATAGTCGGTTTTGACCCCGGTCAGTTTTTCGTAGCGCGACAGGCCCTGCTGGCAGGCGGGGCAGGAAGTCAGGCATTTGACCTCGGCCGCATCATCGCCCTGCTGCGCTTTGGACTTGGCCTGCTCGATGGATTCCAGTTTGCGCGAGAACAACTGGTGGGCGATATCCGGGCGCGCGGTGGCCAGCGTACCCGACTCGCTGCAGCAACGGTTGGTCAATTCGACCGGCTGATTCATCAACTGGCTCGCCACCTCGACCGGCTCGCGGGTCTTGATCGGGGTATGACAAGGATCATGGTAGATATACTTGGTGCCGCCTGCCTGATTGACCGCAAAGCCCTTTTCCGCGAGGTATTCGTGGATGTCCATGATCCGGCAACCGGGAAAAATGCGCTCGAACTCATACTTCTGCAACTGGTCGATGCAGGTGCCGCAGGAAACCAGCACGGTCTTGATATCCAGGTAGTTCAGCGTGTTGGCCACGCGGTGAAACAGGACCCGATTCTGGGTAGTGATCTGGTGACCCTTTTCCTCGTGACCCGCCGCGGCTTGCGGGTAGCCGCAGCACAGGTAGCCCGGCGGCAACACGGTGCGCGCGCCGGCCTGGTAGAGCATCGCGATAGTCGCCAGGCCGACCTGGCTGAACAGGCGCTCGGAGCCGCAACCCGGGAAATAGAATACCGAATCGCGTGCCTCGGGAGGGGTTTGCGGGTTGCGGATGATCGGCACCATGTTCGGGTCATCTGCCGCCAGGATCTGGCGCATGGTCTTGTCGGGTACGTTGGCCTGCACCGGGTTGCGCACGAAATTGACCACTTGCTGGGTGACGACGGGGCGCCCGGTGGTAGCTCGGGCCTGTGCCCGCCGCGCCGGCGCCAGACCGACGGACTTGGCCAGCATGCGCAAACTGCGGATCGACTTGAAGCCCCAGTCGAGCATCAACCGGCGCGACCAGCGGATCACGTTCGGATCCTGCAGGTTGAGAAACCAGATCGCGGCCATCGAGCCCAGGCTCTTGCGCCGGTGGCGGTTTTTGGTCAACAGCGTGCGCATCGCGATCGTCACGTCGCCAAAGTCGATGTTCACCGGGCAGGGATTGAGGCACTTGTGGCACACCGTGCAATGGTCGGCGACGTCGTTGAGCTCGTCGAAATGACGGTTGGACAATCCACGTCGGGTTTGTTCTTCGTACAGGAAAGCCTCGATGATCAAGCCGGTGGCGAGGATCTTGTTACGCGGCGAGTACAGCAGGTTGGCGCGTGGTATATGGGTCATGCACTCGGGCTTGCACTTGCCGCAACGCAGGCAGTTCTTGATCGAATCGTTGATCGCGCCCATGTCGCTGTATTCGAGGATGATCGCCTCCTGTTCGACCAGCCTGAGCGACGGCGTGTAGGCATTGTCCAGACCCGACCCCTTTTGCAGCTTGCCGCGATTGAACCGCTGTTCGGGATCGCAGGCCTGCTTGTAATCGGCAAACGCGGCCAGCTTATCCTCGTCGAGGTACTGGATCTTGGTCAGGCCGATGCCATGTTCGCCGGATATGACCCCGCCGAGCGAGGTCGCGAGCTGCATGATCTCGTCGACCACCAGGTCGGCCTCGTGCAGCATCGTGTAGTTATCGGAATGCACCGGGATGTTGGTGTGCACGTTGCCGTCGCCGGCGTGCATGTGCAGTGCGACGAACAGGCGCGAATCGCGCACCTGCTCGTGGATAGTGTTGAACTCAGCGCGCAGTTCGGCGTACTCAAGCCCAGAGAAAATCTCCTCGAGCGGCTTTTTGATCTGCTCGCGGTAGGAAATGCGCAGCCGGTTATCCAGCAGGCAATCGATGATCCGTTCGTCTGCCGCGGGTGCAAACGGCAACTCGTCGGCAAACCGTTCGGCCGGTGATTCGAAATGCTCCAGCCACTGGCTCCATTGGCGAATCTGGTCGTCCAGCCGGTCCAGAGCAAAATCGATCTTGGACAGGAACAGGTCGTCGCTGTCGTCTTCCTGGTGCAGACTCAACCTGCGCTGTTCGAGATGATCCCGGACGCCATTGCAAATTCCGATCTTGTTGCTGATCGAGTGGCGCACGTTGATGCGCTCGATGCCGCGGCTGTAGGTGCTGAGGTTTTCCAACGGGATCACCACGTCCTCGTTGATCTTGAACGCGTTGGTGTGCGCCGAGATCGCTGCGGTTCGCTTGCGGTCAGCCCAGAAACGCTCGCGCGCCGCGGCGCTGACCGCGATAAACCCTTCCGCGCCGCGCGCGTTGGCCAGTTCGACCACGCGCGAACTGGTCGCCGCCAGCAGGTTTTCGTCATCGCCGATCAGATCGGCCAGCAGCAGCATGCGCGGCTGGTCTGACCGGTTGGCCTTGGTGCTGTACTGCACGGCCTTGATGTAACGCGCGTCGAGGTGTTCGAGCCCGGCGAGCAGCACGCCGTCGGTATTGTCAATGTAATCCTTGATCTCGACGATCGCCGCGACGTCCTTGCCGACGTCCGGGTTGAAGAACTCGAGGCATACGGTGCGGGTGAATTCCGGTACGGGGTGCAAGACGAAGGTCGACGACGTAATCAGGCCGTCGCAGCCCTCTTTCTGGATGCCGGGCAATCCTGACAGAAACTTGTCGGTCACGTCCTTGCCCAGGCCCACCTTGCGAAATGCGTTGCCCGGGATTTTCAGTTCACTGTGCTCGCCCTGCTCCGGCGTGCCGCCGCGCGGGTAACGGGTTATCTCGAACCGGACTTCCTGCTGGTCGTGGATCTTGCCCATGTTGTGGTCGATGCGCTTGACTTCGAGCCAGTCGGCGTCGGGGGTGACCATCTTCCAGCTCAGCAGGTTATCCAGCGCGGTACCCCAGATCACCGCCTTCTTGCCGCCGGCGTTCATCGCGATGTTGCCACCGATGGTCGACGCGTCCTGCGACGTCGGGTCGACCGCGAACGCCAGGCGATGCGCCGACGCAGCGTCGGATACGCGGCGCGTGACCACCCCGGCCTCGGCGTCGATGACCGCAACCTGCCGATCAGAACCGGGCAGTGTTTGCTGGCGCACCTCGCCGAGGGCTTCGAGTTTTTCCAGGTTGATCACCACGGTATTCTCGACCAACGGAATCGCCCCGCCGGTGTAACCGGTGCCGCCACCGCGCGGGATGATCGTCAGGTCGAGCTCGATGCAGGCCGCAACCAGTTCGGCGATTTCATCCTCGCTGTCCGGGTGCAGCACCAGCATTGGGTGTTCGACCCGCCAGTCGGTGGCGTCGGTCGAATGCGATACCCGCGCCAGACCACTGAAATCGATGTTGTCCTTGCGCGTGATCTTGAGCAGCCTGCGGCGGATTTTCTTACGCTGCTGTTGCTGGTGGTTCAGCCACTGCTCGAAGTCGTCGAGCGTGCCGCGCGCGGCCTTGAGCAAATCGAGCGCGCGCTGGTTGTTGTCGGCGCGTTGCTCAATCTGGTTAAGCCGATGGTTTAACGCCTGGTTCAACTGGCGGCGGCGTTTGCGGTCGGCCAGCAGGTCATCCTGCAGGTAGGGGTTGCGCCGCACCACCCAGATGTCGCCGAGCACCTCGAACAGCATGCGCGCCGAGCGACCGGTTTTGCGCTCGCCGCGCAACTCGTTGAGCACGTCCCACCATGGCTCGCCCATCAGCCGGGAGACGATCTCCCGGTCGGAAAACGAGGTGTAGTTGTAGGGTATTTCGCGGATACGGTCAGGCATGGGCGGGGAGTCAAGCTGGAAGTCGTGGATTATAGCGCGTTTGCAGGCCGCTCTTGTCCCTGCTCGCCGTCGGTTTTTGGCTCGATCATGTGCACGTCGCGTTGCGGGAACGGAATCTCGATGCCGGCGTCGCGGAAGGCCTTGTCAATACTGAAATTCATTTCGCTAATCACCGACAGGCGGGAATCGATTTCACCGATGAAACAGCGGATTTCGAAATCCAGCGAGCTGTCACCAAAGGTTCTGAACAGCACATTCGGCTTGGGTAACACCGGGCTGTCGGAAATCACCAGCGGGTGCTGGTAGGCAATATCCAACAGGATCGACCGGACTTTCTCGACGTCGCTGCCGTAGGCCACACCCACCGGTACGACCACCCGGCCGATGTGGTCGCGAAACATCCAGTTGGTCACCTGGCTCGAGATCAGTTCGGAATTGGGCACGATCACATCCGAGCGGTCGAAGGTCTGAATCTGGGTTGAACGGATGCTGATTTTCTTGACGAAACCCTCGGTGCCGCCGACCACGATCCAGTCGCCGGTCTTGACCGGCCGTTCGAACAACAGGATGACCCCCGAGATGAAATTGTTGACGATGTTCTGCAGGCCAAAACCAATACCGACCGACAAGGCACCAGCAATCAGCGCCACGTTGGCCAGTTCAACCCCGGCGATCGACAGTCCAACCAGTAACGCGATAGCGACCGCGAGGTATCCGGTCAGCGAGATCATCGCCTCCTTGCTGCCGCGCTCCATGCGCGAGCGCTTGAGCCAGCTCTTGTCCATGCGGCCTTTGATCCAGCCGATGACCGACAGCATCATGCCGAAAAACAACAGTGCAAGCACCAGCTTGACCGGGACGATCTGCACTGCACCGATGGTAAAACCGTCGGTGATCAGGTCGCGCAGTTGCAACAGCATGGTATTTGGCAGGCCCCAGATCCTCAGCACCGCCACCGCGAACGCCGACCACAACACCAGCGCGAAGGTAAAGCGAAACCAGATAGACCCGGGCAGGAATTCATCCTCCTTGACGCCAAGTCGCTTGCGCAGGCTGCGTTCCCAGCCATGGCGACCCTCGTCGAGGCTATCGATGAAGTCGGACCACAGGCGCATCAGGAACACCGCCAACGCCCAGGCCAGCATGCTGCCGCTGATCCCGACCAGGATGAAACTCGCCAGGTTGCTGTAGCCCAACCAGTCGGCGCCGAGACAAAGCAACAGGGCCAGGATGATCAGGAAGCGCAGACCATGGGTGTTACTCAGTCCCTGGTAGTAGCGCAGTAGCCAGGCCACCCAGGTCAGGTTCAACACCAGCAGGAACATGTAGACGTTGCGCAGCAACGCGGTGATCTCGTCCGGGAAATCATGCAAGCGGATCGCCGAATACATCAGGAATCCAGCCAGCAGCAACTTGGTCAGCAGGGCCAGGCGCCGTGCCAGCAACTGCGCAATATCCTCCGGTAGCTGGGTCAGCGCTTGCCCCGGTGGGCAAGGGTTGAGCAGGACGCGAATAACCAGGTTGGCCAGAACGTAGAGAAACAAACCGAACAACAGTAGCCCAAGGAAGTCCAGCGGCGTACCACTGACCAGTTGGTAGGCGTAGTACAGGCTCAGCGTCGCGCTCAGGATCAACGCGATAGCGTGGCGGCGTACACAGGCCGCGAGTGCAACCTGAACCTGCTCGAGGTATCCACTGGGGCTGGTTTCGGCAAACTCGTCGATCTTATGTCGCAAAAGCTTGCGCGTCAGCGCAATCAAACCGATAGCCAGCGCCAGCAGCCCGATGACCAGCGGCAGGTTGGCGATCAGCGCCGAGACACCGCTCTCGGCAACGACGAAATCAACCGCGCCGACAAACAGCTGGACCGGGTTGAGCAGTACGTTGCGGAAATTGGTAAACAGGGTGCTGCGCCGCGCCAGCAACCGGTCGGCCAGATTCTGTTGCCGCAGTCGCAGCACCTCGTCAGCGGTTTCCTGGGCGCGCAGCATCAGCAGGCGACAGCTTGCCAGTTGCTGTGCGTTGGACAGCATCGACTGGTTCAGTTCGTTGCGTTTCTGCTTGACGAGTTGATCTTCGGTATCGACCGGCTCGCCAAGCAGTTCGAGGTCCTGCGCGCTGCGGCTGATGCTGCCTTCGTTGGTCTCGATACAGGTTTCGGCGATGTCACGAATGAACTGGCCCTGCTCCTGAAACTCGCCGAGCAACTCGACCGCCGGCGACTGCTCGGGGTTGGACATCGCGGTTTCGATGACCTTGAGCTTGGTTTCCGCCTCACCTATCTTGAGGCTCAGCAGCGGGTCAACCGCCTGACCGGTTGACGCGAACGACAGGCCGAACCACAGGACCAGTACCTGCCAAACACACATCCGTCTGTGGTAACTGCTGTCTGGGCGTCGCGTCATCGGTGTATTATCCGGAAAGCCGGCGATTATATCTATAATTCTGCACCGCACAATTCAATTGTGGCGCAGTCCTCAAAGCGACAAGTTTATTATTCCTTTATGCCACCGGGAGGCTATGCTATTAGTTGTGATGACCGAAGATTCCAGCCAGCAATACCCGCATTTCGAGCCCGGTAGCCCCGCTACCCTGTACCAGCAGGTTGGCAACTTCTGCGTCAATTACACGGAAGGGTTGCTGGTCAGCATGATGCACCTCGAAGCAGATGCCGCGGACGATAAATCGCGCGCGTTGGCCAAAACGCTCTTAAAACGTGTCAGCGAGCGTGAGCGCACCGTGCGCCACGCGTTTCAGTTTCAGGTTGAAAAGTTCTTCGACGATTTCAAATCGATCAGCCGCACCCGCCTGCGCACCGCCCGCGCCAGCGACTGGAAATCACTGGGTGTGGTTGGCGCACAAAACTCGAACCTGCAAGCTACCCTGGAGAAGATCAGCGCGCATCACCAGCGGAGCAATGACCGATGCCTGTTTGCCCTCGAACGCCGGCTTAAGTTACTGGCTCATCGCAACGATGAAAAACACGAAGAAGTACCGATCGCACCAGCGAAGCTGTGTACCGCTTTCCTGTCGAGTATCGAGGCCCTGAGATTCAGCAGCAAACAGACCCTGGTGCTGCTGGAGCTGTTCGGTGAAGTGCTCGACGCGCATCTGGCGGAACTCTACCTGCAACTGGACCTGGCGATGTACAGCCTGGACGTACTGCCGGAACTCACCGACATTCGGAGCCTGGCGATCGAGGGCGCCCAGGCTGGCGGATCCGGCTCAGTGCCCGAAGCAGGCTTGACCCAGGGACTCGAGGATTCCGCCCAGGATACCGGCCCTGAATCGCCTGGTGGTGTTTCTGAGCCCGAAGCTGAACCTGAGCCTGAACCTGAGCCCGA
>Ga0316201_10002865_pt1 | contig 12476 bp, 9 predicted proteins | sample CS6wburrow_MG_FD_204516 | JGI IMG/M metagenome (GOLD analysis project Ga0316201, IMG submission 204516) | Coastal sediment microbial communities from Delaware Bay, Delaware, United States - CS-6 worm burrow | ecosystem: Environmental > Aquatic > Marine > Coastal > Sediment | place: USA: Delaware... | reverse complement strand
CGGCTTTCTCGATGCGCCTGTTTCCGGTGGCCAGGCGGGCGCCGAGAACGGCCAGCTAACAGTGATGATTGGCGGCGACCCCGATGTGTTCAGGCGAGCAGCGCCCGTGATCGACTGCTACGCAAAAGCGATCACGCACATAGGCCCGACGGGCTCTGGCCAACTGGCGAAAATGGTCAACCAGATCTGTATTGCCGGGCTCGTGCAAGGGCTGGCCGAGGGGCTGGACTTCGCGGTACGTGCCGGGCTCGAACCTGCGGTCGTTATTGAGTCGATCTCCAAAGGCGCGGCACAGTCCTGGCAAATGGAAAATCGCTGGCAAACCATGGTTGACGACGAATTCGACTTCGGTTTCGCCGTCGACTGGATGCGCAAGGATCTCGCAATAGCGCTCGAGGAGGCCAGGAGCAACGGCGCCAGGCTCGAAGTCACCGGGCTCGTCGACCAATTCTACGCCGAGGTGCAGGCGATGGGCGGCGGCCGCTGGGACACATCCAGCCTGATTGCGCGCCTCAAATAAGGGCACAGTTTACTTGTTTGTCGGGCCAGGCTGGATACCTTGGAGGAATAATTAAGTAAACTGTCACCAAATCACAGGGGTGGTCTTTCGACCTGAGATCCTCGACCGGCAGTTGCCGGGTGCACAGGGAACCCTTAGAACCTGATCCGGCTAGTACCGGCGTAGGAAGGGAATCATGCATCGACAGTCCAACAGGCGCCTAATCGGGGCCGCACTCTTGTTGATCCCCGCGCTGTCCTCTGCGGCAGCTGAGTCCGATGCCGATCCCGTCGATGAGATCGTCGTGACGGCTGACTTCCGGGAGCGTGCTGTCAACGAGATTCCCGCCAGCGTCAGCGTTCTGGACGCGGAATTCATCGAGCAAAGCGCGGTCCAGCACTTCGAAGAACTGATCAACGTGATTCCCAATCTCAACTGGTCAGGCGATGGTCATCGTGCCCGTTACTTCCAGATTCGTGGTGTCGGTGAACTGGAGCAATACCAGGGTGCACCGAATCCCTCAGTCGGCTTTCTGATCGATGACATTGACTTTAGCGGAATCGGCACGGTCGCCACGCTGTTCGACGTGGAGTCGGTTGAAGTATTGCGTGGCTCCCAGGGCAGTCGCTACGGGGCGAACGCGCTCGGTGGGCTGATCTACGTGCGCAGTGCCAATCCGTCGTCGCAGCGCGATGGGCGCGTCCAGCTCAGCGCGGGCGACGATGACGCCATCTCGCTGGGCCTGGCATTTGGCGGAGCGCTTGATGAAAGTGAGACGATGACCTTTCGCGTCAGCGCGCAAAAACACGAGAGCAATGGTTTTCGCAGCAACAGCTATCTCGGTCGCGACGATACCAACGGTCGCAGCGAATCGGCGCTGCGTCTGCGGCTACGATATCAGCCGTCATCGACGCTCGACGCGAATCTGTCAGTCCTCTATAGCGACATTGACAACGGCTACGATGCGTTCGCGCTCGACAACAGCTACACGATGTTATCCGACAAGCCGGGCAAGGATGCGCAACAAAGTACGGGTGCTTCACTGCGGCTCGATTGGTCGGCCACCGACTTCATGACGCTGACATCCATCACGGCAATCGCTGATTCCGATATCGACTTTGGTTTTGATGCAGACTGGGGCAACGACGACAGCTGGGCGCCCGTGAGCTATGACTACGTATCGATCAACGATCGCAGTCGCCGGACTTTCAGCCAGGAGTTGCGCTTTGCATCGAAAGATGCCGGGCGGATTTTCGGTGCGACCACCGACTGGCTCGTCGGGCTCTACGCGCAAGAATTGGACGATGAGCTGGTGACGCTGAACCAGGGCGACTATTACGATCCGCTCTACGATTTCGCAGACAGTCTCGACGACACGTTCGGCAGCGACTACGAGGCAACCAGTACGGCGCTGTTCGGCCAGCTGGAAAGCGCTATCGGTGCGTCGACCCGACTCGGCGTTGGGCTGCGTATCGAGCATCGATCGACCGGCTATGTCGATACGGCGGCGCTCGAGGCGGGGCCGTCGGAAACCATGTGGGGCGGCGAGCTCAGCATTAGCCATGACCACACCGACACAATCAGCAGTTTTGTGAGCCTGAGCAAAGGCTACAAGGCAGGTGGCTTCAACCTGGGTGCCGTGCCGCCGGGACGCAGGGACTTCGGCGAAGAACAGCTGTGGAGTATCGAAACGGGCATCAAATCGTCGCTGGCCGACGATGCGCTGATGCTCAATGCTTCGCTGTTCTACAGTCGCCGTGACGACCAGCAGGTGCGTACCTCGTTTCAGCTCATTCCGGGCGACCCGGCGTCATTCGTGTTCTTTACCGACAATGCGGCAAGAGGAAAAACCGTTGGCGCAGAGGCAGATCTTCGCTGGTTTGTGTCAGGGACCTGGGAGCTCTATGCCAACCTCGGGCTGTTGCATGCGAGTTTTGACGAATTCATTGCGCCACAGGGTGACCTCAGTGGCCGGGACCAGGCCCATGCGCCGCGCTACACGCTTGCGGCCGGTGCCATTTACCGCAATGCCAGCGGTTTCTTCGCGCGCCTCGATGCAACGGCGCGTGACGAATTTTACTTCGACGTCAGTCACGATCAAAAATCGCAGGCTTACGAATTGCTGCATGCGCGCGTTGGTTACGAACGGGACAGCTGGCTAATTCAGCTATGGGCACGCAACCTGTTCGACAAACATTATGCGGTGCGCGGTTTTTACTTCGGCAATGAGCCGCCGGACTTTCCGAATGTGCTGTACACGCGCCTCGGCGATCCACGCCAGGCAGGCGTTACTATTGAAAAGAGGTTTGACTAATGAAAGTAGCCGTTGATATCAGCCTGTACCCACTTGACGCGGATTTCATACCGCCGATCAAGGATGTGATTGCCCGCCTGAATGATCACGAGCAACTCGAGGTATGGACGAATGCGATGAGCACGCAGGTGGTTGGCGAGTTCGATGACGTCATGAACGCTCTGCGCCAGGAAATTGGTGCCACCTTCGAGCAGGTGCCAAAGGCCGTGTTCGCGATCAAGATTTTGAACAACCCGATCTTCGGCTAAACGTGTCGTCGTTACTGCCCCGATTGATCGAGCAGGCGCAGGCGTTTTCGGCGCTCGAGCTTATTGCAGTGGTGTTGGCGATTGGCTACCTGCTGCTGGCGATACGGCAAAACATCTGGTGCTGGCTGTGCGCGGGCGTCAGCACGGCGATCTACGTCTGGCTATTCATTGGCGCCAGGCTGTACATGGAATCGGTACTCAACGGTTTCTATTTCATCATGGCAATCTATGGCTGGTATTTTTGGACCACTGGCGAGACCGAGGATCATGAACGACCCGTTGTAACCTGGTCGTTGCAGACGCATGTCGCGGCTGCCGTGGTTATAATTGCGATCAGCGCGATCAACGGCTATTTGCTAAGCCGATACACCGACGCTGCGTTTCCTTACATAGACTCACTGACAACATGGTCAGCCATCTGGGCAACGTTCCTGGTCGCGCGCAAAGTGCTTGAGAACTGGTGGTACTGGCTGGGTATTGATATGGCATCGGTCTTAATTTACTGGGTACGTGACCTGCAGCTCACATCGTTGCTGTTCGTCATATACGTGATCATGATTCCATTCGGCCTTGTCGCCTGGAGCAGGTCCATGCGCGAGCAACGGGCATGACGGCGGCGCGGTCGCCCGAATCGGTGATCCGCCAGCTGCCCGACTGGCAGGGCGCCACCTGGAGCGAACTTTCCGGCGGCCTGAGCAACCATACATGGCTGCTTGAAAAAGGCGGTCGCAAGGCTGTCCTCAAGATCGACGATACACCGCGCAGCGCCCCCTACAATGACAGGCGAGCGGAAGCAAAAGTGCAAATCGCGGCGGCGCAGGCCGGACTTGCCGGCCCGGTTCTTTTTGTCAACCGCCAGGTCTATATCACAGAGTATGTTGAAGGCACGGCCTGGGACCCGACTCAGCTCGGCCAGCAGGGCAGAATCGAACAGCTCGCTTCAGCGCTTAGGCGACTGCATTCCTTGCCGCACACAGGTCGATCTTTCGATGCGCGCGGGGCTGCAAAGCTGTACGTCCGGGATATCGAAAACCCGGACAGGAAGCTCATCGCCACTTGCCTGGGTGTTATCAAGAAGGTGCGGCTGCCAAACTATCTTTGCTGCTGTCACAACGACCTCGTCGGCGAAAATATTATTGCTGCACCCGATCTGAAGTTTCTCGATTGGGAATACGCTTGCGATAACAATCCGTTGTTTGACCTGGCGACGATCGTGGAACACCACGAGCTGAGCGAGGCACAGGGAAGAGCGCTGCTGGATGCCTATTTCGAAGGTTCGGGGGAGTCGTGGTATCCGAAACTCGTGGAACAGCAGCAGCTCTATCTGGCCCTGTTGTGGCTGTGGACGGCGTCGAGACCCGACAGCTCCAACAAGGCCGTCAAGCAGCTGGGCGAGCGCGTGGCTACCAGCTGTTCCTGAGTTCGCGAAGCTTGAGAAACACGGCGCGAGCGTCGGGATTGTCGCCCAGCTCGGGAAATTCCTCGGCAAGTTTCGCGACGACGGTTGGACTCTGCAGGCGGAAGAACGTGTTGATGTCACGCTCCTGGGCCATCGACGTAACTAAGGCGTCCGCGGGATCCTGGTTTTCATAGTCCCTGATCATCTGCTGCGCGACCGCATTGTCGGGTTCACGATCGAGCGTGAACGCAAGATTGTTCAGCAGGTAGTCGTGTCCCGGGTAGATCAATGTGTTGTCGCCCAGCGCATTCAGCTGTTTCTCGAAGGTTTCGAATAACTCCGCCGGATGACCGCCATTGTGGCAGTTGCCGGCACCCGCGTTAAACAAGGTGTCGCCGCTGAACAAAGCGGGCTGGTCGGTGTGCGACAAAAGGCAGATGTGGCACATCGTATGGCCGGGCGTATCGAGACATTCCAGTTCGACGGTCTTGCCAACCTTGATAACGTCGCCGGCGCCGACGCCACGATCCACATTGGGTATGCGGTTCTTCGCGTTCTTGTGCGCGATGATCTTTGCACCGGTCGCCTTGACGATCCCTTTGTTGCCGCCGATGTGGTCGCCATGTTCGTGCGTGTTCAGGACCTGTGTAATTGTCCAGCCGCTGCCGTTGGCGGCGTCAAGGCATTTGCCGAAGTCCAGCGGATCAACTGCGAGTGCGTCACCTGTTTCGGGGCAGGCGATCAGGTAATTGAAATTGCGATACGCGTTGCCAGTCCAGATCTGTTCGACAATCATCTGTCTTCGACCGCAACGTTCACATCGTAGACTTTTTCGCCGCCGACCCAGGTTTGCAGTACCTTTATGTCGTCAATCTCGGAGGCCGGAATCGTAAAGTAGTCGCGGTCGATAATGATGAAGTCCGCCCATTTGCCGGGCTCAAGGCTGCCAAGGCGGTCTTCCTGGTGGGCGGCATAGGCCGCGGCCAGCGTAAAGGAGTGCAGTGCTTCGGCCCGGGTCAGGGCCTGGTCCGAATACCAGCCATCTTCGGGCTCACCATCGCGCCCCTGCCGCGTAACCGCCGCATACAAGCCGTGGAACGGGTTGGAAAGTTCAACCGGGAAATCGGAGCCACTCGCAATCACGGCACCCGCGTCCAGCAGGCGTCGCCACGCATAGCCGCCGAGGATCCGTTCGGGCCCGACGCGATCCTCCGCCATGTTCATGTCGCTGGTTGCATGCGTCGGCTGCATTGAGGCGATGACGCCCAGCTTTGCAAATCGTGGAATATCTTCGAGGGCAATAATCTGCGAGTGTTCGACGCGGTTGCGCAGCGCCGAAAGTTTGCCCTGTTGCGCCGCTTCGAAAGCGTCGAGCGCCATGCGGTTGCCGAGATCACCAATCGCATGAATGCCGACCTGGAACCCCATGTCATTGGCCTTGGCAACCATCCGGTCGAGCTCATCCTGTGTCCAGAAAGCCAGGCCACGATTTTCGGCATCGTCGGAGTACGGTTCGATCATCGCAGCGCCTCGGCTACCCAGGGCGCCGTCGGCGTAGAGTTTGACGGAGGCAATCTCGAGACGATCGTTGCCGTAGCCGCGCAGAGGCTTGCCGATTGCATCGAGGACCTCACCGGCGCCGCCCGTCATTGCGTAAATACGCATGTCGAGCTCGTCGTTGTCTGCCATGGACATATAGACCTCGGCATTCATCAGGTCGATGCCTGCATCATGCACGCTGGTCATGCCCTCGGCGACCAGCGCATCAACGGCGCTTTTCAGGGCTTGCCGATAATCGTCCTTGTCAGCTTTCGGCAAATGCTGTTCGATCAGGTCCATCGCAAGATCGACAAAGATGCCGGTGGCGTGTCCGTTGTCATCGCGCAGGATCTTGCCGCCGACCGGGTCCGGCGTGTCCTTGTCGATGCCGGCCAGCTTCATTGCCGCGCTGTTGGCCCAGGCGGCATGTCCGTCGATACGGCGCAACCAGACAGGGCGGTCGCTGACAACGGCATCGATATGTGCCGCGGTCGGAAACTCCTTGACGGGCCAGAGTACCTGGTTCCAGCCGCGACCCAGTATCCAGCGCGAGTGCGGGTTTTCCGCGGCATAGTCGCGAATGCGGCTGGCTGCCTCGTCCACACTGGGTACGCCGGTAATGTCGAGGCTGGTCTTCAGGAAGCCCAGTCCGTAAACGTGGGCATGCGCATCGATAAGGCCCGGCAACACAGTGGCACCGCCGCCGTCAATCCGGTCTTCACCCGCCGTGCCGGCGAGCAGCTCATCGCCACCGGTTGCGACCACCTTGCCTGCCTCGTCGAAGACCAGTACGGAAAACTGGCGAATTCCGTCGCTGCTGGAGGTATAACCGTTGACGTTGTGCAGGGCGGTAGCGGCCGCTGCAGTGCCATATAACGAGAATAGAAAGATAGTATAAAATACTGATTTATATAGATTATTAAACATTTTTTCCTCAAGTTCTGCGGGCTCTGGCAATGTGTCCCTGCGGCTTGCCACGATGCGCGCTGCGCGGTGACACGATAACATTGACCTCTTTTGTACGCGGCATGTCAAACCCTGTCGTAGGTAAACACCCTGGAGTCTTGCAATGAAAAAGCTGATCAGCAGCTTGCCTGTGCTATTTGCGCTTACGTTCCTTGTTTCGGCCTGCGGCCAGAAGAACGAGGCACCCGCGGCATCCGCCGAAAACTCGAAAATCTTCGACATGCCGTACCTGATGCGCGATCTCGACAACGGTCTGCGCGTCATCGTTGTGCCAACGGACTACCCGGATATCGTTTCGATTCAAATCCCGGTCCAGACCGGTTCACGCAACGAAGTCGAACCTGGCAAGTCCGGGTTCGCGCACTTTTTCGAACACATGATGTTTCGCGGTACCGAGGCATACCCGCCTGAAGTCTACGGCGACATACTGAAAAAAGCCGGTGCGGATCAGAACGCGTACACGACCGATGACTACACCAATTACCACATCACGTTTACCAAGGACGATCTCGAAAAGGTGATCGAGCTGGAAGCGGATCGTTTCCAGAACCTCAAATACACCGAGGAACAGTTCCGCACTGAAGCGCTGGCCGTTAAAGGCGAGTACCTGAAGAACTTTTCGAATCCCGTGCAGAAGCTGTTCGAGCGCATCAGCGACCTGATGTACACGCAGCACACCTACAAACACACGACGATGGGGTTCATTGAGGACATCGAGGTCATGCCCGACCAGATGGAGTACGCCAACGTGTTCTTCGATCGCTGGTATCGCCCTGAGAAAACCGTCGTTATTCTCGTCGGCGATGTTGACGCCGAAGAAACGTTCGCCCTGGTCAAGAAATACTGGGGCGATTGGAAGCGCGGCGACTACGATGCCGAAATCCCGGTCGAGCCGCCGCTCGAGGGCCCCAGGTATGAGCACCTCGTCTGGGAAGGCCCGACCCAGCCATGGTTCGTAATGACCTATCGCGGGCCGGCCTACGTGCCAACGGAAAAGGACATGCCGGCGCTTGACCTGATCTCATCGATTTATTTTTCAGAGTCATCGGAGCTGTATCAGAAGCTCGTCATCCAGGACCAGGCGGTCGATCAGCTGTGGGGCTATTTCCCGGACCAGAAAGACCCTGGCATGCTGCTGATTGCGGCTCGGCTCACCGACATCAAGAACGCCGTCAACGTGCGCGACTCGATCAATGCAACGCTGGCCAAGGCTCGGACAGAGCTCGTTCCAGAGAAAAAAGTCAGCGAAACAAAATCACGACTGCGCTATGGATTTGCTTCACAGCTGGATAACTCGTCCGGCATCGCCGAGATGCTCGCCAGCGTGGTCCACTTTTCACGGACACCTGAGACCATCAACGAGGTGTACGCGACCTACGACTCGTTGACGTCGGGCGATTTGCGCGATGTCGCCAACCGCTACTTCATCGACAGTCAACGCGTAACGGTCACGCTGTCCAATGATGCCAGCGTCGCAGGAATTGATGGCATGGCGTCGGTGGACGAGCTCGTTGCTGCAACCGCAATGGCGAAAGCGCCGGCTGAATCTTTTGCCGCCAAGCCTGTTCCAGAGCTCCCGGTCGGCAAGGCCGAGGACCCTGCTCCGGTGTCGTTTGTTGCCAGGCAGTCCGCTACCTCGCCGCTTGTAGACGTCGCCTTTATCGTGCATACGGGAGCCGGTTTTGATCCGGATGGCAAGAAAGGCCTTGCCGCAATGACAGCGGCCATGATCTCGGACGGCGGTTCGGAGGCGATGACGATTGAACAGATCAACGAAGCCATGTACCCGATTGCCGCCGGATTCAACGCGCAGGTGGACAAGGAGATGACGCGCCTGGCCGGGCAGGTACACAAGGACAATCTCGATACCTGGTACTCGCTGGTGCGTGGCCAGCTGCTGTTCCCGGCCTGGTCCGAAAGTGATTTCGATCGCATTAAGACCCAGTTGGTCAACGTGATTCGTACTAATATCGTGGGCAACAACGATGAGGAGCTTGGCAAGGAGTTCCTGTATGCGACGATTTACGGTGCCAAGCATCCCTACGGCTCATTTAACTATGGCGACGTCAGTGATCTCGAGGCGATAACGCTGGATGATGTCAAGGCGTTTTATCGCGACAACTACTCGGTATCCAACGTCACTGTAGGACTTGCCGGCGGCTATCCTGACGAATTCGTTACGACCGTCAGTGCGGACTTGCAGCAACTCCCAGCCGGTGAACGGCTCGCCCTGCAAGTTCCGGCAGCCCGCATGCCGAACGGCCGCGAAGCGGTTCTGGTGCAGAAGGAGACGCCGGCCGTAGCGGTATCGTTCGGTTTCCCGATCGAACTGCGACGTGGCGATCCCGACTGGGTTGCACTATGGCTGGTTCGCTCTTACTTTGGCGAGCATCGAAACTCGAACAGCCATCTGTACAAGCGCATTCGTGAAACCCGGGGCATGAACTACGGCGATTACGCCTACATCGAATATTTTCCGCGCGGGATGTTCCAGTTTCATCCGGACACCAACCTCGCGCGCCAGCAGCAGATCTTCCAGGTGTGGCTGCGTCCGTTGCGAGACAATAATGACGCGCATTTTGCGACTCGTACCGCGATGTTCGAGCTGGACAAACTGGTCAGGAATGGCATGAGCGAGTCGGACTTCGAGACTACGCGTGCCTACCTGTCCAAATTCGTCAGCCTGCTGATGGACGGCCAGTCGCGACAGCTCGGCTATGAGATTGACAGCCAGTACTACCGGATCGACAACTTTGCCGAATACGTGCGGGAAGGGCTTAAAAAGCTGACGCTGGACGACGTCAATCGCGTGATCAAGGAAAATCTGAGCACCGACAACGTCCAATACGTCTTCGTCAGCAAGGACACCAGGGACCTGCGTGACCGCCTGGTATCGAATCGTGCTTCCCCGATCAGCTATGAGGCCGACAAGCCTCAGAAACTGCTCGACGAAGACAAGCTGATCTCGACGATCCCGCTCGGCCTGTCCGGCGACAAAGTCAGAATTGTCAGCTCCGATGACGTATTTAACTAAGTGAAGCTAGTCAGCTTCGAACGCGATGGCGAACTGAGCTATGGCCTCATGGACGGCGTCCGCGTCCGCGAGGCCAGCGCGGAATTTCGCGCGCGGTTTGCTAATGTTCGCGCCGTGATTGCGGCGGGAGCCGGGCCTGAACTCGCCGACGATACGGGAGGCGCGGTTTACAGCGCCTCCGATCTTCAGTTCGCGCCCGTCATCCCGAATCCGGACAAGATCCTGTGTGTTGGCGTAAATTATCGGCCGCATATCGAGGAGATGGGGCGGCAGGTCCCCGACCACCCGGTCGTGTTCGTGCGATTTCCGGCGAGCCTCGTTGGACACAATGAGCCTATTGTCCGTCCGCGCGCTTCAAAGCAGTTCGATTTCGAGGGCGAGTTGGCCGTTGTGATCGGCAAGCGTGCCCGTCATGTCAAACGAGATGACGCGCTTGACTATATTGCGGGTTACTGCTGTTTCATGGATGGCTCGATTCGGGACTGGCAACGGCACACGCCGCAGTTCACGCCCGGCAAGAACTTTCATCACAGTGGTGCGATCGGCCCGTGCATCGCTACCGCCGACGACATTCCCGACCCGTCGGTGCTGCAGCTTACGACGTTCGTCAACGGTGAGGCGATGCAGCATGGACAGGTCGCCGACCTGGTCTTCGATATCCCGGCGCTGATCGAATACTGCTCGACGTTTGCGGAGTTGCTGCCGGGCGACATCATTGCGACCGGCACACCGGGCGGAGTCGGGGCAGCGCGGACACCGCCGGTCTGGCTGCAAGCGGGCGACACCGTCGAGGTCGATATTCCGGGCGTCGGTCGCTTGCGAAGCCCGGTTCTGGACGAATCCCCGTCAGTGACCGCTTAAGCCTTGATTTTGCAGGCAATCGTAACCTGAACGACTCGTTGTGTTTTTGCCACAAAATAAGCCAGGGCACGGGCAGCATAGCTGGATGTTCTCTAAAGGATTGACAGCAAGCGAGTTTTCTGCGAATTTGAACCTCAGCAAACGTAGCCTTTCCACAACATCTTGGCTACGCGTCAGTTGAACGACACCTTCAGGTACGACTTGGCGGGGGATTCAGGGGGCCAGGAACCACGTGCTAACGTAGGTTTGAAAAAGGCGGTTTCGCGAGAAGCCGCTTTTTTTTGTCTGCATGTCACACGGCTTTCAGGCCAGCTGATCCAGCCATTCGCGAATGGCCGCCGCGATTTCCCGCGGCGAGTCTTCCTGGATGAAGTGACTGCCGGCCACCGTTACCTCGGTCTGGTTCGGAAAACCCCGGCAAAACTCGCGCTGTGGCCCCGTGAGAATCGCTCCGGGTTCGGCGTTGATGAACAGTTTCGGTATCCCGGAATTGCATAGCCAGTCCGCGTACCGCGCAACGATCTCATGCACGTCGGCAGGCTCGCCGTCCAGCGGAATCTGGCGTGGCCAGGTCAACGTTGGCCGTCGGCTCTCGCCCTCGTTTTCGAACGGCCGCCTGTAGACGGCCATTTCGTCCTCGGTCAGGCCGCGAAGCACGGAGCCGGGTAGCACACGCTCCACGAATACGTTTTTTTCGAGCACCATGGTCTCACCGGCTGCGGAACGAAATCCCTGGAACAACGGGCGTATCGCCTCGGGCCACTCCTGCCAGCTTACGGGTCTCACGATGCCTTCCATGTACGCGATACCGCGCACTTTGTCGGCGTGCCGGCTGGCCCAGTCAAAGCCGAGTGCGGAACCCCAATCATGAATGACGAATGTGACATTGCCGGTGACATTCAATTGTCGCCAGGCTGAAAACAGGTAGTCGCGATGTTCCACGTATCGGTAGCTGTCGGGACCCGGGTCATCGAGTTTGTCGGAGTCGCCCATGCCGATCAGATCGACTGCAATGCAGCGTCCATGGTTCGCCAGTTCCGGCATAATGTTGCGCCACAGGTAGGACGAGGTCGGGTTACCGTGTTGAAAAACAATCGGGTCACCTTCACCCATCTCGACGTAGGCCATACGCTTGCCATTGACTTCAATGAACTGTTTCGGATGTTCGGTGACTGAAATCACGGGTGTCTCCGTTATCTGCTACATTCGCTGCTTAATATATTCGTGTGCGGCGACATATGGAATCACTGACATGAACAGGAAAGTACTCGGTCTGACGCTCGTGCTTGCGTCGCTACCGGTTTTCGGCCAGGCGCTCGACGAAAATGAGCAGCGCATGGTCGAGTGGATCGATTCACATGCGGAAGATGCGATCGCACTGCTCAAGGAAACCGTCAATATCTCGAGCGGCACAATGAACCACGAGGGCGTCCGCGAAGTCGGGCGCGTCATGCAGCGCGAGCTCGATGCGCTCGGACTTGATTCCGAGTGGATCGAAATGCCCGAAGAAATGCGCAGGGCCGGGCACCTATTCGGCCGCAAGCTCGACGGCACGGCAAAGAAGTTCCTTCTCATCGGCCACCTGGATACGGTCTTCGAAGCTGACGATGCGTTTC
>Ga0316201_10002864_pt1 | contig 12477 bp, 10 predicted proteins | sample CS6wburrow_MG_FD_204516 | JGI IMG/M metagenome (GOLD analysis project Ga0316201, IMG submission 204516) | Coastal sediment microbial communities from Delaware Bay, Delaware, United States - CS-6 worm burrow | ecosystem: Environmental > Aquatic > Marine > Coastal > Sediment | place: USA... | reverse complement strand
CATGTGCTCGCGCACGTCGAAGCCGGCTTGCCGAAGCCGTTTGGTAAAGGGGCGATCCGGGCCCGAAGACCAGACCGCCAGTACGCCGCGCGGACGAAGCGCGGCGCGAGTGGCTCGCAGTCCGGTGGGGCTGTACAGCCAGTTATTTTCCCGGCGGACCAGTGCTTCGGGGCCGTTGTCCACGTCCATCAGGATAGCGTCGAATCCAGCGGGCTCCTGCCGAATGATATCGGCAACATCACCGACGACTACGTGGCTGCGATTGTCCTTTAACGGGTCGCCGGCCGGCGCGCCCATCAACGTGCGATTCCACGTCACCACTTCCGGCACGAGCTCAGAGACGACGACCTCGGCGTCGGGACCGACCGCCTTCAGGGCCGCTGCCAGAGTAAATCCCATCCCGAGCCCGCCGATCAGCAGCCGCGGCTTCGCGTTGTGGCCGAGCTTTTCACAGGCGAGGTCTGCGAGGGCTTTTTCAGAGCCGTGTGAACGGCTGTTCATCAGATCGCCCCGGCCGGGAATCTTGATCGAGAAAAGCTCGCCGGATTGATACAGCTGCATCTCCTTGTCTGTATCAGGAATCAACGCGGTGCCAAGCAGGATGCGGGGAATCATCGGCGATGCATCAGGTTCTGACCCGGGGACACCGCGCCCAATATTCTGTTCACGCGGCGCGCGTCTCCTCAAGCAGTCCCTGCGAACGAAGGTACTCGTCGTAGGTACCCGAATAGTCGATGATCTTGTCAGGCGTCATTTCGATGATGCGGGTTGCAAGCGATGAAACGAAATCCCTGTCATGGCTGACAAAGATCAGCGTGCCAGCGTAATTTTCGAGCGCGAGATTCAGCGCCTCGATCGATTCCATGTCGAGGTGATTCGTTGGCTCGTCCATCACGATCACATTGGGTCCCTGCAATGTCAGCTTGCCAAACATCAAGCGACGTTGTTCGCCGCCCGATACCACCTTCACTGATTTCTCACTGTCATCCCGGGAAAACAACATTCGGCCCAGCGTGGCGCGCAGCAACTGCTCGGGCGAGCCGGTCGGTTGCCACTGGGTAATCCAGTCAAACAGGCTGATGTCGTGTTCAAACTCGTGCGCGTGATCCTGAGCGAAATAGCCGCGCTGTGAGTTCTCCGCCCACTTGACCTCGCCGCTGTCAACGTCGAGCTCCTGCAGCAGACAACGCAGAAGCGTCGTCTTGCCGATGCCGTTCGGACCAAGAATCGCGACTCGCGAGCCCGCCTCGATAGTGAGGTCCAGGTTCTCAAAGAGCGGACCTTCATCAAAACGCTTGGTCAGACCCGTCGCTTCGACAGCGAGACGACGCAGTGGCTTTTTCTGCTCGAAACGAATGTACGGACTCACACGGCTCGACGGTTTGATGTCTTCGAGCTGAATCTTCTCAAGCTGCCTGGCGCGCGACGTGGCCTGTTTCGCTTTTGAAGCATTGGCGGAAAAACGACTGACAAAAGCCTGCAACTCGGCCATCTTGGCTTTCTTCTTGGCATTGTCCGCGTACATTTGCTCACGCGCTTGCGTCGCCGCTGTCATGTACTCGTCGTAGTTGCCCGGAAAAAGCTGCAACTTGCCGTAGTCGAGATCCGCCATGTGCGTGCACACGCGGTTTAGAAAGTGACGATCATGCGAAATGATAACCATCGTCGACTTGCTGGAATCCAGGAACTGTTCCAGCCAGCGGATGGTGTTGATATCGAGGTTGTTGGTGGGCTCGTCGAGCAGCAACACGTCCGGATCGGAGAATAACGCCTGCGCGAGCAACACCCGAAGCTTCCAGCCCGGCGCTATGGCGCTCATGGGGCCATGGTGCTGATTGACCGGGATACCGATGCCCTCCAGCAGCTCGCCGGCCCGCGATTCCGCCGAATATCCGTCCATTTCCGCAAATTCGCCCTCAAGATGGGCGACCAGGATGCCGTCTTCGTCACTCATCTCGGGCAATGAGTAGATGCGATCACGCTCCTGCATCACGGCCCAGAATTTCTCGTAACCCATCATCACCACGTCCAGTACGCGATAGTCTTCGTACGCGAACTGGTCCTGCGACAGCTGCCCGACGCGGGCATTGGGCTCGACAGAGACGTTGCCAGCAGTGGGCTCCAGCTCTCCGGCCAGTATTTTCATCAAGGTTGATTTGCCACAACCGTTCGCGCCGATCAGGCCATAGCGATTGCCGTTGCCGAAGGTCGCGGAGACATTCTCGAACAGGGGTTTAGCGCCGAATTGAATCGACAGGTTACTTGCAGAAATCATGGGTTTGCGCCGGTTGGGGGGTGAATCAGCCGCCGGATGCTATCATGCTGCGCCCACCGGTGGTGTCTCCGCCGGCTTTTTCCGACTCCAGAGCCCTACGATGTCCAAGTCTGATGCCAAACAAGGCACGACCAGTTTCCGCGATCTCAAGCTATCCGAACCACTGGTACGAGTGCTGGATGAGATCGGCTATGAAACTCCAACCCCGATTCAACGCCAGGCGATACCACAATTGATGAGTGGCCGGGATATCCTGGGGCATGCACCCACGGGCACCGGCAAGACGGCCGCATTTGCCTTGCCGTTACTGTCCGCTATCAACGTGCAGAACAAGAACATCCAGGTCCTGACGCTCACGCCTACGCGTGAACTGGCCATCCAGGTGGCCGAAGCGTTTCAGCATTACGCCTCCCACATCAAGGGTTTTCATGTGCTGCCCGTTTACGGTGGCCAGGAATACGGCGGTCAGATTCGGCAACTCAAGCGTGGCGTACAGGTCGTCGTCGGAACCCCCGGTCGTCTGATGGACCACATGCGCAAAGGTACTCTGAAGCTCGGCGGCCTTAAGGCCGTGGTCCTGGACGAAGCGGATGAAATGCTACGCATGGGATTCATTGACGAAGTGAAGTGGATACTCGATCAAACGCCAGACAAACGTCAAATGGCGTTGTTTTCCGCAACGATGCCGAGAGAGGTCGAACGAATTGCGCGGCGTTACCTGAATAACCCGGCGGAAATTTCGATCAAGGCGCGCACCGCTACAGCAGAAACCATTCGCCAACGTTATTGGCAGGTGAGCGGCGTGCACAAACTTGACGCATTAACGCGGATACTCGAGGTTGAGTCCTTCGATGCCATTCTGATGTTCGTTCGCACCAAGACCGCAACCACGGAACTTGCCGAGAAACTCGAGGCCCGCGGCTACGCTGCCGCAGCGATGAACGGCGACATGGCGCAGAAGCATCGTGAACAAACCGTTGAGCGCTTGAAGAAAGGCTCACTGGATATCCTGGTCGCGACCGATGTTGCAGCGCGCGGTCTCGACGTAGACAGGATCAGCCATGTCATCAACTACGATGTCCCTTACGACACCGAGGCGTACATTCACCGCATTGGCCGCACGGGACGGGCAGGGCGACGTGGCGATGCCATCCTGTTTGTAGCGCCGCGTGAACGACGCATGTTGGCGGCGATTGAAAAAGCCACGCGGCAGAAAATCGAACAGATGGTGCTGCCGAGCACGGAAGCCGTTAACAACAAGCGCATTGCCGATTTCAAACAGATGATTACGGATACGCTTGGCCTGGGCGAGCTCGGATTCATGCAGGGCCTCGTCGAGCAATATCGGCAGGAGCACGACGTTCCTGCCGTCGAGATTGCAGCCGCCCTGGCGAAAATGACCATCGGCGACAAGCCGATGCTGCTCAGTCCTGACAAGCACGCCGGCAAAGCCAGGATCAAGCCAGTTCGGGATGTGGAGGGCGGCGCCGAACGCTTCCGGATAGAGGTCGGTCATGTGCACGGCGTCAAGCCAGGCAACATCGTCGGTGCTATCGCCAACGAATCGGGTCTGGACGGCGAGCATATCGGCAGTATCGAAATTGCGGCGGAGTACAGCCTGGTCGATCTTCCGGCGGGAATGCCGAAAGACATACTCATGGACCTGAAGAAGGTCCGGATTTGCGGTCAGGCCATGAAGATTTCATTGCACGGCGAAGTCAAAGCGCCGCGGAAACGCAAGGGCAAGCCGAGTCCTAAAGGAAAATCCAAAGGAAAGCCCAAAGGAAAACCCAAAGGAAAATTCAAGGCGAGAGGCAAGTCGAAGCCTGCAAAAAACAGGAAATAGGGGTCGAAAATACGACACCACCCACCAATTATTATCGATGCGAACTCGCCTGTTCCTGTACTGTGATAACAATCGCGCATCTGCAATTACCGAGTCTTCCGCACAACATCGGGGTCAATAGCTCGGCCTGCAGTAGACATTACCGCAAGCGGCGCGCCATTCGCCTTCAGGAGAAAACGTGATGAGTAAAGGACAAAAGAGCAACAAAGAGACCAAGAAAGTGCCGGCCATGACGGCAAAAGAGAAAAAAGCGGCGAAGAAAGCGAAGAAGAACGAAAAGGGACGTATCGGCGAGTAGTTCAACCTTATCCGCGCTGACCGTTGCGGTCAGGCAGCTGCCAATCGTGATGACTCGCGGTACGAAACGACTCTCTGCTGATCTTCGTCCCACAGGCAACACTGGAAACAGTCCCGAATGTCGCGTGGACTGAGTGTCGTCGTCACGGGCGACTGCAATTCCGGAATCGCAGCCATCACCTCGGGCAACCGGTAGAAAGGTATGCGCACGTTCAGGTGATGGATATGGTGAAAACCGATGTTACCGGTGAACCATTGCATGACTTTGTTGAGCTGCATGTAACTCGACGTCTCCATGGCGGCCCGATAGTACGACCACGCCTCCGTCGATAATATGTGCATGCGCTTGAAGCTGTGTTGGGCAAAGAACAGGTAGCTGCCCAGCGCCGAGGCAATGGTCATTGGCAAAAGAATGACGAAGAACGCGGTATCGAAGCCACCGAAAATCCACAGTACCGCGATCAGTGTTGCGTGACCGACAAGCGCGAGTAATGAATCCCAATGTCGCGCGGGGTCCTTTAGCAGTGGCAGTAGCGTGATGCTGAAGAAGAAAATAGTCACATAACCCGCCAGCACGGTAAGCGGATGACGAATTATCCGGTAACTCGCGCGCTCTCCCCAAGACGCTTCACGCCACATCTTCGTTGTTATGATCGGGAACGCGCCGATACTCGACGAGGAGATCTGGCCAACATGGCCATGATGATAGTTGTGGCTTTTTTTCCAGGAACGCGGCGGCGTTAGCGCAAGCGCCGAATAAACCCGGAACAATATCCAGGCCGTACGCGATCGCAACAGGATCGCCCGGTGCATGTAGTCATGGTAGGTAATGAACGCGCGTACCATCAACATGGCCGCCAGCAGGGAGAAGAGCAATCGTACGGGCCACCAGGGCGCGAGTCCGGCGCCGGTAAGTGCCGCTGCCAGCAGAGCGAAGGTCGAGCCGACGTGCCACCAACTGAGTTTTACCGAGGCTTCCGCGAAGGGCACGGTTGCCCTGATCAAGTCCTTTCCGATACGCAGTCCTTCACTCGTCTCGGCAGAATCCGGGTCAAGTTTCAGAGCTCCGTCGTACATCTTTTAATACCGGGTGACATCACCAGCCACCCATATTATATGCCCCTCGTCATGCCCGGAGCACGACTATGCGTGAAAGTACTTATACGCGGGAAATAGGGAAATAGACGTCGAACAAACAGATGGGGTCGAAGCGACATGTCCGAATATATCGATTCGACCTCATCTGTCTCAATTCAAGCCCCAACCAAAAAGTCTGTTGCCGCTTGAACCGCCCCCAAGAAATCGTCAGAAGTATCAACGTAGGACAATCCGTGTTTTTCACACTCGTTTTTGATCATCTTGCTATAAGCAATCATATTTCCGATATGGTCTCTGATGTATGCATCGGATTCACCAGTCAGCCAGTCGTTCTCCCCATCCCCATGCTCCTTAACCAGCGCAACTTTATCCTCTACATTGATTTCGGTGTAACCGACAAACACGGCTTTGATGACGTCAGGATTTTTTTCGACCAAATCAGCGACCAGCTGAGGCAGCATTGCTTCGCCCTCAATCACATAATCCATGCCGTCAACGAGCACGCTGTCGATCATGGCCTGCAAGAAAGGCCACATCTTTTCGGCAATCTCGTTAGGCCACAGGAGATGATGAATTCCGTATTCGGGTATCCCATCGTTGAATCCCATCATCAGCCAATCAAGAGACAGGTAAGGAATCTGTTTATCCGCGAGGATCTTCTTGGCGATGAGTGTCTTTCCAGACCGGGAAGTCCCACTTACAAGGTAAAGCATGTCACTCAGCAACTAGTTGAGGGGCAATAGGTGGCGAACCGATAGATTCGGATATCTCGGTTCGACCCCATTTGTTACGGACGGTCCGCCTTGGCTCGCAGCCGCTGCTGGCGACGTTCCCCGGCTTCTTCGAAGCGCCGCAACTCGGTTTCTGTCTGCGGCAGTATCGGCGGCACGGAGTGCGGCTTACCGTCGTCATCGAGAGCGACGAAGGTCAGGTAGGCGGAAACCACGTGCCGGGTTTCGTGTCGATGGGTGTCCTCTGCCGCGACGTGGACGCCGATCTCCATTGAGCTGTGCCAGGTGCGGTTGACCGCTGCTTTGATGACCAGCGTATCGCCCGCCCGCGCCGGCGCCAGGAAGTTCAGGCTGTCGACCGCTGCGGTTACGGAGGGACGGCCGCTGTGACGCTCTGCAACGATGAGCGCAACGCGGTCGCAAAGACTCATGACGAGTCCGCCAAAGACCGTGTACTTCGAGTTCAGGTCATTTGGAAAAACCTTGTAAACGTTCTGTTCGATTGCCGACTCAGACGTCGTCTTACCCGGTTCGCTCATTGGCCTGTCCTTTTGAGTGCGTAGCCAGGCCGTCGCGATAACAGGTGTTGCCGCACGGAATTGGGGTGTGACCGAAGATGCATATTGCTTGCGGGTAAGCTACTTGAAACGGATTTCAAAACCAGCGTGCAGACCAGAATCGAAGGTGAATCGACCGGCACCTTTGTATTCTGCCTGGATGCGTCGCAAACCGAGATAGACATCGCCATCACGCAGAACGCTGTAGCCGACACGCACGCCTAATTCGTAGTACTCGGTCTGATCGCCAAATGAGGTGATATCGGGCGCATAGTAGCCGTAGCCGCCGATGTTGTAGCGGTCGGCATTTGGCAGCGTATAGCGTGCAAAGCCGCCGAGCGCCAGAGCTGTGCCGTTAACTACGCTCGGGTCAGTGCGAGTGTGGACCAGGCGCACGCCCAGCCCGGCCTGCAGTGCCGTGCCGGATCCGCTGGCCGAGTCCACCAGGTGGAAACTGCCGCTGACAACGTCGCCTTTGTCCTGACTGTAGAGCCAGCCGATCTCCGCAAGATAATTCGGATCGCCAAGTCGCCAGCTAAAGCCCAAACGAACGGCGTCGCTGTTGAGGTTAACGTCGAGCGCTTTTCCTGTGGTCTGAGCGAATGCCGGGGCCGCCAAAAGGCACAGGCAATACGCCAGCAGTGTTTGCTTTATTCTCATGATGATTCCAGTTGTGTGCCCAAATCTCCGCGCCCGGGGTTGAACCGTCGCGGTCCGCGTATGATAACGGAAATTGGGATCGAACCTGCCTTACTTGGCGCGGTATCGGGACAACCAGCTGCAGAACTCATCGTGGGGCAGGGCTTCCGAGAAGTAGAACCCCTGGATAACGTCGCATTTCATAGCGGTGAGCAGCTTGATCTCCGACGAGCTCTCGACACCTTCGGCCACAACTTTCATATCGAACTGGTGGGCTAACCAGATAATGGCCTGGACCAGGCTGCGGTCACGTTTGGATTGGAGCATGTTCGATGTGAACGATTGATCAATCTTCAATTCCGTTGCCGGAATGGTCCTGAAGTAGGACAGTGATGAATAGCCGGTGCCAAAATCGTCGATTGAAACGCCGATCCCGGCCGCTCGCAGCGCGCTGAGACGCTCGAAGTTGGAGTGGCAGTCTGTCACGAGTGTGCCTTCCGTAACCTCGACCGTCAGGTCACAATTGTCGCCGCCCCAAATAGACAGCGCATTGGCCAACATGTCCACGGTCTCCGCATGCTGCAGGGACGTCGCTTCCAGATTGACCGACAGTCCGAGCCGATGGCCGAGATTGGGCCACTCGGCGGAGTTACGCAGGCCGGTCGTAAACACAAACCGGGTGAGTTCGTGCATCAAACCCATCTCGGTGGCGAGCGGCACGAAGACAGCCGGCGAAACCGGGCCGTGCTCCTTGCTGGTCCAGCGCAGCAGCGCTTCGGCGCCACAGGGCCGGCGGCTCGCGATTTCAAACTTCGGCTGGTAGTAGAGTTCCAGCGCACCCTCGTCGATGGCTTCGGCCAGCTCTTCCTGCAAAATCCAGTTGTCGGCCATTTTTATGGCCATCGTCTGCGAGAAGATCTCGTAGGGCTGTTCCGTCTTGCGCGCCGACTCCAGAGCCACGCTGGCTCTGTGGATCAGATCGGCCGCGTCGTCGCCGGCCTCTACGTCGCATACAATGCCGATTCGCAGCATGGAGCCCAGTAACGGATCAAATCGATCCACGGTCGCGGAATGCATGCGTCCGAGTTTTTCCGCTGCGAGGATGATTTGGCCGGACTTCTGTACGTCGGATAACAACAAACAAAATGTGTTGTCTCCGACGCGAAACAGGCGGTCCTGCAGTCTGCAGATTTTCTGCATTGACTTTTCGATCTCGGAGAATACCTTGCGACTGGCGGCGTAGCCTGATTTCACAAATACCTTTTCGACGTCACCGACGTCTACCATGAAGATGGCGAACCCGGTGGCACCCGACTGTATCAGGCGATTGATCTCCTGCTCGAGGGCGACATGCCCAGTCTTGTTGAGTTTGAAGGCTTCCATCAACCGTTACACAAAGTAATCTTCGAGGTTGATATCGAACTCGGCGGGATTGAGGCCGCGCTTGATCCATATGCCCGTCGTGGCGAGTTTTTCCTCTGGTTGATCATTGAGGTCAATGATCTTGAAATCGTCCAGCTTTCTCCTGTTGGCATCGAGAATAATGGCGACCTCTGGCAGGAGCCTGCTGGTGCGGTGCTCCCTCAGGACAACGGCGATTTCGTCTGTGCTCAGTTCGACCAGCGTACCGGCAGGAAAGATGCCGATAGCTTGTATGAACTGTTCAACGAGTTCAGCCTGGTAGCTCTTGTCCGCCAACGACTTGAACTCTCGCATCACGTCATAGGAAGACATCGCTGCGGCGTGCGGCCTGTTGCTGGACATGGCGACGTAAGAGTCGACGATTCCCCCGATTCTGCCGAAAACCGGGATCTGAGTGCCTTTCAAGCCCCTGGGGTATCCGGAACCGTCGAACCGTTCGTGATGAGTCTCTACCATATCGACGACTCTCTGATCGACCCCGCCGTCAGCGAGCAACAAGTCGACGCCTAACTTGACATGACTTCGCAGATGCATCTCCGCAACGTCAGTCAGTGTGCTAGTCGATTGAAGTAATTGTTGCGGCAGCTTTGTCTTGCCTACGTCGAGAAGTAAGCCGCCAAGGCCGAGTAATCTCAACGAATGCCTGTCAAGTCCCAGGTGACGACCGAAGATCAGCGCCCACATCGACGTCGCAAGCGAATGCGAGTGTGTGTAATCGTCGACTTTTTGCATTCGTACGAGCAGGGCCATCGCGGTGCTGTTACGCAGCACGCTGTCGACCATTCCATCAACGACGATTTCCAGGTCAGGAACCCGCAGCGTTGCGCCTTGTCGCACGCCGTCGAGGACGTCTACCAGGCATTGCAGGGAACCCGTATGTACGGATTTTGCAACCACCAGCTCGTCGGCTACGCTGACGGTGTCCTGGTAAAACTCACCCGGCTTGGGTGAGGTAGCTGCTATCGGCTGCTGCTTTCGTCCGAACAGCTGCAGCAGCCACTGCCAGAACCCACGTTTGCCGGCCGGCTCCGACTCGGATGTCTTTTCTTTCAGTTTTTGCGGCTTTTTCGCCGCATCGGGTTCATTCGCTGCAATCAGGGATTGTTCGATGTCGATGTAAACGAATGTGCAATATTCATGCAATTCGTCTATCTCGTTCTTGCTGCGTATAAAGAATCCCTGGAACAGGAACGGGGTTTCCAACCACGGGCGATCGAGCTCCGAAACGTACATTCCGACGCGGAGCCCCTCGACCTCGATCTTTCGCTTTAACTCAGACATACAACCGCAGCGTAAACCCGTTGACATAACGCAATTACGTACACTTATCCTAGCAATGATCGCGGAGGATCCACGAGACGCCGGTCACAGTTAACGTTGGTTTTTGTGGATATCGATTGGCTCCTGATCACCACTTATCGAATGACTTGCGTCGTGAGTACTATGATCGGATAGTGATGAGTCCTCAGGCCTGCCATCTTGTAGCGGGGAGTAAATCAATGCGAAATCATGCTCTTCTCACCGGACTGTTGCTGGCGATGACTCTGTCAGCCTGTGACGATAGGGCTGCCACTTCAGGAAGCGATGTTATGGATGCACACACACCCAGCACGAAAGAGAACACTTACCAGCCGGGCGTTGGGTGGCAGCTCGCCTGGGCAGACGAGTTTGACTCCGGCGCGCTCGATGAAAACAACTGGTCGCGCCAAATCGTGGAGGCTGGACGGTTCAACGAAGAGTGGCAGCGCTATACGGACAGCAGCGACAATGCCTATGTAGAAGACGGCCATCTCGTGATCGAGGCTATTCACGAGAGTGAAGTTCATGGGATTGACCAGTACACATCAGCCCGCCTGCACACCGCCAACAAGCAAGCCTGGAAGTACGGCAAGATCGCGGCGCGCATCAAGCTGCCCCACGGCGAGGGAATCTGGCCTGCGTTCTGGATGCTGGGAGCGAACATCGACGAGAACGGCGGCGATACCCCCTGGCCGCAATCCGGGGAGATCGACGTCATCGAGCTGTACGGCTCCAAAGACGACGCGACGGTCGAGGCCAACCTGCATTACGCGGACGCGTCCGGGTCCCATGCACACATGGGTGCGGTGTCCTTCAGCCTGGCGGAGGGCAAGTTCGCCGACGCATTCCATGTCTTCGAGCTGGAGTGGGATGCAAACAGGATCGCGTGGTCCGTTGATGGCGAGGAATTTGCGTCGACGCCGATTTCCTCAGCCGAGCGCGCAGAATTCCATGAGGAGTTTTTTATCCTGCTGAATATTGCTGTCGGCGGAACATACGCCGGCCGGCCCGACGCGACCACCCCCTTCCCACAGCGCATGGTTGTTGACTGGGTGCGGGTCTATCAAAAGACCTGATCGCGTTCCGTAAATGCACGTTGAGAGGGGCGGCAGTCCGGTATCTACGTATCGATCTCCGGATTATCCCAGCGTTTTGCACCTATCTGGGACGCCAGACCAACGTATCAGGTCAATATTTAAAACTCACTCGTTGGCACCGCGCCGACCGGCGCAGGAGCGGCTTCCAAGCATAATCTGTAGGAGCGGCTCTTAGCCGCGATTGGCAAGGCCAGAGATGCAGGAGTCCGATCAGCTAAGCGACTCGGCCGCAGCCCGGGCTGTAAGAATACAGCCGGCCAGGAACGTCCCTTCCAGCGAGCGCCTGCCGCAGGCCCCGCCGCCGCCGAACCCGGCAGCTTCACCGATCGCATAAAGACCGTCGATCGGTCGACCATTAGCGTCCAGCGCACGGCTGGAAAGATCCGTCTGGATTCCGCCAAGACTCTTGCGCGTAATGAGGCGCAGCTTGATTGCAATCAGCGGCCCGTGATCGAGCAGCGGTTTCGGCTTGCAGGTGCGAATTCGGTCCGACCGCCATGCGCGCGCATGCACGATGCGTCTAAGCTGGTCATCGTTCCACTGTCCGGGGCCACGCCGCACGTTATCGTCGAAATCGTGCACGGCCCGCGCCACGTTCTCGAGCTGCACCAGGTTATCTCCATCCAGCGCATTCATCCGCTCGACGAGTTCGGGCAGCGTGTCGGACACGATGAAGTGGTCGCTTTGTTCCTGCATCTGCCGCACCAGTCGGTGATTGCCGAGAAGGGTTTCCTTGAGGAACGACAGGGTCTTGCTGTCGCGAATGTGCGGATTGTGCTCGGCCCCTGAAATTGCAAATTCTCTCGCGGCAATTCGCCAATTGAGAACCTGCCAGCTCCAGGGCTTCGGCATCGCCGACAGGCGACGGCACATGTCGTTGGTATCAAAGCCCGTGATGAGCGGCTCGGGACCGATTCGATTACCGGCATGGTCGAGCCACAGCGCAGACTTGCACGGAATCAGGCTCAGTCCGTGGCCGTCGAATTCCGGGAACGGGTGCGGGATTCCCGCCGCGTAATTCCACATGTTTTCCAGGTGGGTGACGATCCCGCCCTGCTGTTCGACCACGTCGTGCATCGCACCGTCACAGTACGGATGCGAGCCGTTCAGGATTTCCTGGGGCGCATCGCCCCAGTACCAGTGCTCGCGCACTTTCTTGAGATTGCCATTGATGCCGCCCGTGGCAACTATGGTCTGATCGGCTGAGAACTCGCGC
>Ga0316201_10002863_pt1 | contig 12478 bp, 10 predicted proteins | sample CS6wburrow_MG_FD_204516 | JGI IMG/M metagenome (GOLD analysis project Ga0316201, IMG submission 204516) | Coastal sediment microbial communities from Delaware Bay, Delaware, United States - CS-6 worm burrow | ecosystem: Environmental > Aquatic > Marine > Coastal > Sediment | place: USA... | reverse complement strand
TGTCTTTCAACCTGCACCTGCCAACCATGGTATCAAATTTCAGCGTGTTGATATAGAAGAGTCTCCAGTATTATCCGCTGATGTGAATAAGGTTATTTCAACCAATCGAGGAACCACAATTAAGCAAGGGAATACGCAGGTAAGTACGATAGAGCATGCCTTATCAGCAATCGTTGGAGTTGGAGTGGACAATGTTCTCATTGAAATTGATGGCCCGGAAGTTCCTATCATGGATGGAAGCGCCATGCCTTTTGTAGAGAAAATTTTAGAAGCAGGAATCCTGGAGCTGGATGAACCAAGAGAGTATTTTGAAGTCCTGGAGCCGATTTCCTACAAAGATGAAGTGACAGGAACAGAATTGCTCGCACTTCCTTCAGAGGTTTTTGAGGTGACCGCCATGATAGATTTCAATTCTCCAGTGGTTGGTCAGCAATATGCCAGCCTGTCCAGAATTGAAGATTATGCGGTTGAAATAGCGCCATGCAGAACATTTGTGTTCTTGAGGGAACTTGATCAGCTGCTAAACCAAAACCTGATAAAAGGAGGAGATCTTGAAAATGCAATTGTGATTGTTGATCGTTTGATGGATCAGGAAGAACTCGATAAGCTAGCTCGTAAGCTGAATAAAACAGATATCAAGGTAGAAAAAGAGGGTATATTAAATACCATCGATCTTCATTTTAAAAATGAACCTGCCCGCCACAAATTATTGGATATAATTGGTGATCTGGCCTTAATTGGCAAACCGATTAAGGGGAAAATCGTTGCAACCAAACCCGGACATACGGCAAATGTTGAATTTGCAAAATTGCTCAAGAAAAAGATGATTGAGCAGCGTAAGTTAAGAGGTAAGCCGAAGATTGATTTCAATCAGGAACCATTGATGGATGTTACCAAGATCAAAAAGTTGTTACCTCACCGGTTTCCTATGCTTTTGGTTGATCAGGTTTTGGAGATGACTGACAACCATGTTGTTGGTGTCAAAGCGATTACATATAACGAACCCATTTTTCAAGGTCATTTTCCAAACCAGCCTTTGTTTCCTGGTGTATTACAAATTGAGGCACTCGCGCAAGTGGGTGGAGTTTTGATACTTTCACAAGTGCCAGATCCTGAAAACTGGAGTACATATTTCGTCAAAATCGATAATGTAAAATTTAAAAATATGGTTCGTCCGGGAGATACACTCATTTTGAAAATGGAGCTGATCTCTCCGGTGAGAAGAGGGATTTGTCATATGTATGGCACAGCCTATATTGGCAATAAAATTGCTTGCGAAGGAGAACTTACTGCTCAAATCGTTAAAACTAATCACGAATCATGAATGTCATACATCCGAACGCTATCATTGGAAGTGGCACAACTGTAGGGCATTTCACGACCATAGAAAATGATGTTGAGATTGGGGAGAATTGCTGGATCGGCTCAAATGTATCCATCATGTCTGGTACCCGTATTGGAGATCATACAAGGATTTTCCCGGGAGCTATCGTTGGCGCAGTTCCGCAAGACCTAAAATTTGACGGTGAAGCTTCAATTCTTGAGATCGGGAATCACGTGACGATTCGCGAGTACTGTACGATTAACAGAGGAACAAAAGCCAATTATAAAACACAAATTAAGGACAATTGCCTGCTTATGGCATATGTGCACATCGCTCATGATTGCATGATTGGTGAACGATCTATCCTGGCAAATAATGTCAATCTTGCAGGCCATATTGAAATCGGTACAAATGTTGTTCTTGGCGGTTTGACAGCAATTCACCAGTTTGTAAAAATTGGTGATCATTCCATGGTAGGAGGAGGGTCTTTGGTACGAAAGGATGTACCTCCTTTTGTGAAAGCTGCTCGCGAGCCGCTGTGCTTTGTTGGCATCAATTCTGTGGGTTTACGAAGGAGAGGATTCTCAAATGACGAGGTGCACCATATCCAGCATATCTATAGATTGCTGTTCCAAAAAGGATACAATGTTACTCAAGCATTGGAGGTAATTGAATCGAGTATTTCTCCATCTGTTTTCAAGGATCAGGTACTTGCGTTTATCCGAAATTCGGATAGGGGTCTCATGAAAGGTTTCCGTCAGCTAAATGTTATGAATGGAAGTCAGATTACAGAACCTCGGTAAAAAATTTTCACGTCGCTGGGTTTTCCAAAACCTGAGTGAAATCATTCCATCGGGAAGCAAGTGCGCCATTGTTGGTTACAATGGATCTGGTAAATCCACTTTGCTACAAATCATTTCCGGAGCAAGGGTAGCATCTTCAGGTGCAGTTCTTTTCCAGGAAAATGGAGCTCAAATTCCACTGGATAAAGTGTATCAAAAAATCAGTATCGCAGCTCCCTATATTGATCTTGTTGAAGAACTGACGTTAAAGGAGTTTTATCATTTTCATACACAGTTTAAGAAAATGCAGGATCGTATAGGCTATGCAGAATTCAAAGATGTGTTGGCATATCAGTTCAGGGATGATCAGCCGCTCAAATCCTTTTCTTCTGGAATGAAGCAACGTGTAAAACTTGCCATTACGATCCTTTCGGAAACATCACTGATCCTGTTGGATGAGCCATGCTCTAATCTCGATGAGCAAGGACGGCATTGGTACCAGCATCTCATTGAAAAATATCTGGCGGAAAGGACTTTGATGATTGCTTCTAATGATCCATTTGAATACGAGATGACGCATCAATCCATATCTCTCGGATCAGGCTCTTGATTGAGTTTATTTCGCAATGAATCAATCCGGTTACGCAGCGCCAGCAATTGAGTGAGAGCATCCTGTTTGGCCTTGAGACTTTTCTTATTCCTTCGGATTTCTTGTTTTGCCCCGTCCAGTGTAAATCCCCTTTCTTTTACGAGTTGATAGATGATCTGAAGTTGATCAATATTCTCTTTCGTGAAACGACGATCTCCCTTTTTGTTTTTTTGTGGATTTAGGAATGAAAATTCAGTCTCCCAGTAGCGAATGAGTGAAGATGAAACGTTGAATAAGTCAGCAACTTCACCTATGGAGTAGTATCGTTTCGTTAATAAGTTCGGGTCAATCACAAGCGTTAATTGAATTGAACATCAAGGGATTACGTATTCCCTATTCAGGCAATTGTCGAATTAAAGATACATTCAAAAAATTGAAATATTCAAATCATATTAAAAAATATTTGATTTGTTTTTTCAATTTTTAACTATTTGATTGAGCTAATATGGCTTCAAGTTTGGATTTTGCGATAGCCGGATCAGGTTTTTGCATTGATCTCCTCATGAGTTCCCCCATAAAAAAACCAATTAATCCCTTTTTGCCGCTCTGATATGCTTTGACTTTATCCGGGAAATGGGCCAATATTTCCTGAATGTCACTTTCTATGACCGAGTGATCCGCGTGAACAATCAGACCTTGATCTTCAGCAAATAATCGTACAACTTCTATGTCCTGATCAAGAATAACCGGCAGAATATTTTGCATTGCAGATGAGGCTGAAATGTCCCCGGAAGCGACTAATTCAGTATAACAGATAATTTGCACTTTTTTCTTGTTGATTAAATCGAAAGACCATTGATGATCTGACAGCCAGCTTCTGATTTTCTGTATGTACATATTCGCCAGGACTTTTGGTTCATTTGTCCAGTGTAGGAATGAATCAACAAATGATGCTTCGGCCTCTGTGTTCATAAAGAGCAATGCATGCTTGGGATCAATCTGAAAGTGTTTTGTAAATCTGTTAAAATAGACCTCTGGAAGCTGAGGTAGCTTGTTTTTGCAAGCTTCGATTTTTTCTTTTGTGATTTTAAAAACCGGTAAATCAGGTTCGGGAAAATACCTGTAGTCATGCACACTTTCTTTATCCCGAATGGGAACGTTGCGATCAGTTTTAACTTCATAGCTCATCGTCATTGCTTCTATCTCTCCACCAGAATCGAGAATCTTTATTTGCCTTTTGATTTCAGCGGCAATTGCTTTACGCGCATAACGTTTGCTATTCAGGTTTTTGATTTCACAGCGTGTGCCAAGTACTGGACTTCCCTTTGGTTTCAGCGATACATTACAGTCGCAACGGAGCATTCCTTTTTCCATGTCAGCGGTTGAAATACCGATATACTGAACCATTTGCTGCACAGCATCAATACAAGCTGAAACTTCTTCCGCGCTGTGCAGGTCAGGATCTGTCACAATTTCGAGTAATGGTGTACCTGCCCGATTGAAATCAAGAAATGTATAATGAGGATTCAGATCATGAATTGATTTTCCAGCATCCTCCTCCATATGGATGTGGTGTAATTTAACCGGTCTAATCTTGTCCCCGATAAATGTCTTTATAACGCCTCCAATACAAAATGGAGCTCTGTCCTGTGTGATTTGGTAACCTTTCGGCAAATCAGCATAGAAATAATGTTTCCGGTCAAAAAAGCATTCAGGTTGTATCTCAGCATTAAAAGCTAATCCCAGACGGATAGCGGCATCAAGGTAGTGATGATTTAATACAGGAAGTGCGCCTGGAAGTGCAAGTGAAACAGGGCTGATGGATACATTTGGATTCGTTTCCAAAGCGTTTGACTCAGGTGCAAAAGCTTTTGTGAGAAGGTCTAGTTGTACATGAACTTCAAGTCCAATGACGAGGTCGTATTTTTCACTCCAATGCATATATATCTTCGCTCGATTGAGCTCGCAAAGATAGAAAGTTAAGAGAAAGTAGGCTAGATATGATCCTTAGTCGAAAGATTGATTTTCAATCGCCGCTCGCGCAACAAGCTCCTGATATTCTTCCGGAGAGAGATCATCCATGACATAGATAATCGGATCAACCGGATTTCCTTTTACTCGAACTTCGTAATGAAGGTGTGGGGCTGTAGAAAGGCCAGTATTTCCTACTGTTCCGATCTTTTGTCCTTTTTGAACTTCATCACCGACATTCACCAGGATTTTTGACATATGCCCATAGAGAGAAGTGTAGCCATAACCATGGTCAATGATCACGCTGTTACCATATCCAATTCTACTGCTTTTAACGGATATTACTTTGCCATCACCAGTGGATTGAATAGCACTACCGATCGGTGCAGTAAAATCAATGCCGGCATGCAATCTATTTACTTTATGTACAGGATGGAGACGAATCCCAAATCCTGATAATGCTTTTACATTTCGTGCAAGTAAATCCTCCCTGACCGGTTTAATGCTTGGGATGGAAGCCAGCATCTTTTCTCGATCCTGGGCCATATATTCAATCTCTTTCAACGACTCGAGCTGAAGGGAGAGTTTTCTCGTGATTTCATCGATCTTCATTTTGGAAGAAACCAGCAATTCTGCGGTTGAAGGGTATAAGGCAATATCTTTATATCTATCAACACCACCAATACCCGCTTCCCATACAGATTCATCAATTGGGTCCATTCCTAAAATGAATCGGTGCAATTCTGCGTCCCGCATTTGCACATCTTCCAAATTTTGAGTCATTCTATTCATCTGGTCAGTCATCAGGACATACTGATATTCCATATGTTCCAACTCCCTTTTCATTGCTTTCTCCCTTGGAGATGGAAAAGTGATATCAGCAAGAATGAAAAAAATGAACCCTGTAAACAAAATCGCAAATAAATATCCCGACGCTCGTAAAACGATTTGCTTCACTGAAGGTCTATGCCTTTCGAATTGAAGTGATTGCGTGTTGTAAACATATTTTTGCTGACTCATATGACCTCGTCTATGACTTAAATTAACTACTTTTGAACCTGATTTGGATGGATATGTAAATGCCATGGGGGGATGAAAATCGTGCCAAAAATAGTCCATTAGTAACGATTATCAAAATTAAATATATAATTTAAATATTAAATATTATAATCATATTTAAAAGATTTGTTTTCTGGATCTAATAAATCAACTTAAAACATATATGTTAACATAAGTCTTAGCATGTATGTTTTTCATTTTCAAGAGATTACGTATGAACGCGAAAGATATCAGGCAAAAATTTCTGGATTTCTTCAAAGAGAAGGATCATCAGATCGTTTCTTCGGCTCCGATGGTGACTAAAGATGACCCGACACTAATGTTCACAAATGCAGGGATGAATCAGTTCAAGGATTACTTTCTTGGACATCGTGATCCTTCTTCTCCAAGGATTGCTGATACCCAAAAATGTCTTCGTGTGTCTGGAAAGCATAATGACCTGGAAGAAGTGGGTCGGGACAGCTATCATCACACGATGTTTGAAATGCTGGGGAACTGGTCCTTTGGTGATTATTTCAAAAAAGAAGCCATTGACTGGGCCTGGGAATTACTCACCGAAGTCTATGGGTTGCCCAAAGATCGATTATACATTACCATTTTTGGAGGTGACAAATCAGAAAGCTTAGAAATCGATGCTGAAGCAATTGAGCATTGGCGAACACATCTTCCGGATAACAGAATTTTACCCTTTGGGAAAAAGGACAATTTCTGGGAAATGGGCGACACAGGACCTTGCGGGCCATGTTCAGAAATTCACATCGATCTACGGGATGAAAAAGACAGGTCCAAAATTGATGGCGTAACACTCGTCAATTGTGATGATCCGGAGGTCATTGAACTCTGGAACCTTGTTTTTATCCAATACAACCGAAAATCTGATCGATCATTACAGTCTCTTCCGGCAAAGCACATTGATACCGGGATGGGTTTTGAACGATTATGTATGGTGCTGCAAGGTAAAAAGTCCAGCTATGACTCTGACGTATTTAAGCCATTGATCCACTACATTGAAAAGACATCGGGCATAAAATACACCTCAGATTACAGTGGAGGAAGCATGTCTGATATTGCCATGCGTGTGATTTCTGACCATGTGCGGGCTGTGAGTTTTGGAATTGCAGATGGCGAATTACCAAGCAACACGGGAGCAGGTTATGTGCTACGTCGCATTCTCAGAAGAGCGATTAGATACTATTTCTCTTTTTTAAACATGAAGGAGCCATTTATTTATCAGCTTGTCCCATTGTTGGATTCATTTTTTGGAAATGCATTTCCAGAACTTGGCCAGCAAAAGGATTTTATTGGGAAGGTAATCCTTGAAGAGGAAAAATCATTTTTAAGAACCCTTGAGTCAGGGATCAAAAAATTTGAAGCACTGGATATTGAAGGTGGCATAATCAATGGGAATGATGCTTTTGAGCTTTACGATACTTTTGGTTTTCCATTTGACCTGACCAGGTTAATGGCTCAGGAAGCTGGACTTGAGGTGGATGAGGATGGATTTAAAAAAGCATTGTCTGAACAAAAAGAAAGATCACGAGCTGATGCTAAAACTTCAACTGGTGATTGGACCGTCATTCATTCAGAACCTGCTGAAAGTCAGTTTGTTGGATATGATCAGCTTGCAGTCTCAGATGTAAAAATATTGAAGTACCGATCCATCGAACAAAAAGGGAAAGTGCTTTATCAAATCGTTCTGGATAAAACACCATTTTACCCCGAGGGAGGTGGACAGGTGGGAGACACTGGCAGGTTATCAGGCAATGGACAGTCAATTCGGATTTTGGATACAATAAAGGAGACTAATCTGCCCATCCTGATTTCGGACAAACTGCCAGGTGACTTGGATGGAAATTTTGTTGCTGAAGTAGATGGAAAAAAAAGGCAGTTGACTGAAAACAACCATAGTGCTACACATTTACTTCACGCAGCTTTACGCAAGGTCTTGGGATCGCATGTACAGCAAAAAGGCTCTCTTGTTAATGATCACCATTTAAGATTTGATTTCTCGCATTATGAAAAAGTAACCACCGAGCAGGTTCACCAAATTGAATCCATTGTAAATGAAAAAATTCGCTCGAATATTGAGAAAGTCGAGCAGCGAAACATTCCGATTGAACAGGCTCAGAAGGCAGGAGCAATCATGCTTTTCGGTGAAAAATATGGAGAAAATGTTCGTATGATCACTTTCGATCAGGGGTATTCTGTTGAGTTATGCGGTGGATGCCATGTACCCGCTACCGGGCAAATTGGTTTCTTCAAGATTACAACAGAAACATCAGTCGCAGCTGGGGTTCGTCGGATAGAGGCAATCACAGCCAGTGCTGCTGAGCAGTATATTAATGAAAAGTTGATGGCTTATCAATCCGTACATGAACTTGTGAAGAACCCGAAAGATATTGTTCAGGCGGTTGGTTCATTAATTGATGAAAATAAAAAGCTTAAAAAGGAAATTGACAAAATGCTGGCAAACAAGGCTGGTAGCCTGAAAGATGATCTCATCCGTGAGGCTCTTTCAGTGGGAGAAATGAAATGCATTGCGAAGCGAGTTGATATTGAGGACAGCAAAGCATTGAAATCGCTCTCATATGAAATCGAGCAAACGATAGGTGGGTCATCATTCATTTTATTTGGCTTTGAGTCGAATGGTAAACCACAACTTATGCTAACGATCAGTAAGGACCTGGTTGACAAAGGATTGCATGCTGGAAATATGGTACGCGAGTTAGCGAAAGAAATTCAAGGTGGTGGTGGAGGACAGCCATTTTTTGCGACTGCTGGAGGAAAGGACGCTGCTGGATTAGATAAAGCAATTGGCCGGGCAGCATCGCTCCTTGCTGAATTAAATTAAACAACATGGAAGGTTTTTTAATTTTCCTTGTGATTGGCTTGTTCGCTGCCATGTTATTTGTGAACGTATACTTCCGCATCAAAGTGCTAAAAGACTATCGTGTCCTGGTTCAAAACAGGATTCAATTCAAAGCCAGGCATGTGTTCAACGAAAAGTTTATGCGCGAAGAAATCATTTCTCAGCATCCGGAATTTGAAAAACACCTGCTCAGTTTTGGGAAACATCTTCGTTATTCCATTTCAATGGCAACTGTGCTCATTGTGCTCATTACAATTTTTGGTGGAATCTTAATGTATTTTAGATGATAGTTGATCAGAATCATTTGGCCGTTTTAAGCAATTCATGGATATTCGTCCTCTCATTGAAAAAAGGAAGGAAGACATGCTGAAAATTGGAGTAGTGGGTGCTGGTCACTTGGGTAAAATTCATTTAAAATGCCTTCAAAATTTATCGGAACAATACGAACTGGTTGGTTTTTTTGATACCAATCAGGAAACCAGTCGTTCTGTTTCAGAAACATTTCAAATACCTTCATTCTCAGATTACGAGCTACTCATTGCGGCATGTGATGTCGTTGATATTGTAGCGCCGACCTCATTTCATTTTGAATTAGCGATGAAAGCCGTCGCGGCCGGTAAACATATTTTCATAGAAAAACCGATTGTTTCACATCCCAATGAGGCAAAAACACTTGTCTCTGCAGCTGGTCAAAAAGGGATCAAAGTGCAGGTTGGTCATGTCGAACGATACAATCCTGCTTTTCTTGCTATGAAAGAAATGGATTTGCAACCGATGTTTATAGAAGCCCATCGACTGGCACCATTCAATCCACGGGGTACTGATGTTTCCGTTGTGCTCGACCTCATGATCCATGATCTTGACATCGTTTTGAATATTGTAAAAAGCCCGGTCGTAAACCTGCATGCCAGTGGTGTAAGTGTCGTGAGTAAAGAGTCAGATATCTGTAATGCCAGATTGCAATTTGAAAATGGTTGTGTGGCAAACCTGACAGCGAGTAGAATCAGTCTGAAGCAAATGAGAAAACTGCGCATCTTTCAGCCTAACGCCTACGTTTCCATGGACTTTCTGGAGAAGGAATCTCAAATCATCCAATTAAAAGAAGAGGCACCTTCCCATGGGAATGCATTTGAACTGTCTCTTGAGTCTGGTACAAAATGGCTGGATGTACAAATGCCAGAGGCACTGCCTGTAAACGCTATTGAAGAGGAGTTAAAGAGCCTTCATCGCAGTATTGTAATGGATATTGAACCAGAAGTAACAGCCAACGATGCAGCTGAAGCCCTCCAGTTGGCGTTTAGAATATTAGATGCGATTCAATCACAACAAAAGGAAGGAATAAAAGCATGATGAGTTTTAGATATTCCGTTCTTTTCTTTGTGGTTTTTATAACGGCTTGCGATGTGATCAATCCAGCAGATCCAATCCCTACATATTTGAAGATCGAACCGTTTCAACTCACCACAAGCGAAAGTCAGGGATCTGATAGTGAGAAGTTAACAGAAACATGGCTGTATGTCAATAACGAGTTTTTAGGAGCTTACTCTCTTCCTGCTACAATTCCGGTAATTGCAGAAGGAGAAAGTAAAATCATTCTGTTTCCTGGTGTTCGGGTAAATGGGATTGCGGCAACACCGGATATCTACCCTTTCTACACAACTTTTGAAATTGATACGACACTCATTTTGGCTGAAATGACACTGATCACTCCACGGATAGCGTATAGTGAAAATGTTGCATTCTCTGCTGTTGAGAACTTTGATTTCAATCAACCTTTCCTAAATGACCTTGACGGTGATCCGGCAACAAAAGTAGTTCTCTCCACTGACGATGTTTTTGAAGGAACTTCGAGTGGAAAAATCGTTTTGACTCAGGAACATCCAGATATCCAGGTTTCTACGATTTTGCAGTACACAGATCTTCCAACAAATGGCACACCAGTTTTTCTGGAATTAAACTATCGGAATAATGTTGAATTCGCAGTTGGTTTGATCGGTATTGAAAATAATCCTCCAGGGATTAATGATTATTTTTATGTTTTCAACCAACAGGAGGAATGGAACAAGATCTATATTGAATTGACTGAGCGATTGAAAGTGAGTCAGTTTCCAAAATACCAAATCGCTTTTCGTGCAAATTTTAATGCTTCAAGTGGTGAAACCAATTTCATTTATTTAGATAACCTTAAATTGGTGCACTTTAAATAACATGAAGAGAACCCGGCATTTCCATATGTTTTTATATGCGTGTGCAGACTTTGCATCTGCCATGGCTGCCTGGGCGCTTTTTTTTATATATCGTAGTCATTCGGAGGGGCATCCCATTGATCAAACCCTTTTTACAGATCAAAATTTTTGGTACGGAATATTTGTGATTCCACTGGGCTGGGTGCTTTTCTATTGGATTTTTGATAAGTACAATGATATTTATCGATTGTCCCGATGGGCTACTTTTTCCCGAACGTTTTTCCTTACTTTTTTTGGTGTTCTTTTCCTCTTTTTTACGCTCATCCTGGATGATTTTGTTACAGGTAGAGGAAGTTACCTGACTTCTTTTCTGAGGCTATTTTTGTTCCACTTTGTGATTACCGTAACTGTTCGGATGATTATTCTGACATGGGCAAGCAGAAGGCTTAAGTCAGGAAAAATCACATACAAGACAATTATCATCGGAGGGAATCAAAAAGCAGTCGAATTATACCAGGATATTTCTTCCCGAAAGAAAGGACTTGGATATCACTTCATTGGTTTTATTGATGCAAATGGAAATAGTTCCAACGAGCTAAAATCTATTTTGCCTCAACTGGGAGGATTGGACTCCTTGAGTGAGGTAGTATCGCAGGAAGAAGTTGAAGAAGCCATCATTGCAATTGAAACTTCTGAGCACAATAAATTGAAATTTATCCTTGATACGGTATTTGATTTTGATGAACACGTGTTAGTGAAAATCATTCCAGATATGTACGATATTTTGCTTGGCACTGTCAAGATGAATTATCTCTATGGTGCTGTATTGATTGAGATCGCACAAGGACTCATGCCAAAATGGGAACGCATATTGAAAAGATTGATTGACATTGTTGTCAGTCTTGTCATGCTCATTCTACTACTTCCATTATATGCATACATTGCGATCCGTGTGAAATTATCATCAAACGGACCTATCTTTTTTCAGCAGGAAAGAATTGGGATAAACGGCAAGCCCTTTCAGATTAATAAATTCAGATCAATGTTCATGGATGCAGAAAGCAAAGGACCTCAGTTGTCATTTGAAGGGGACGAAAGATGTACTCACTGGGGCTCAGTCATGCGCAAGTGGAGGCTGGATGAATTACCCCAGTTCTGGAATGTGCTCATTGGTGAAATGTCTCTTGTCGGACCGAGGCCTGAGCGGGCTTACTATATTGAAAAGATCATGGAACGTGCTCCTCACTATAAACACTTATTGAAAGTAAGGCCGGGAATCACATCATGGGGGCAGGTCAAATATGGCTATGCATCCACTGTTGACCAGATGATTCAGCGGCTAAAATTTGATATCCTTTATATCGAAAACATGTCTATTGGGCTCGATATTAAAATCCTTTTTTATACACTGCTGGTCCTGATCCAGGGAAAAGGGAAATAAGTCAATCGCCTTTTACCAAGTCATTATTACCAAATACTCATTGAAGTGATTCAGTTAATCATTGTGTGTTTCGAATGTCAACTATTCCCGTTAGCTTTATAAAATACTTATACTCAGATGCTGCAAAATTGATATAAGTATAGTCCTTTAGATTTGAGCATCCGGTTAAAATATGTACAACGTACATTTTACAAATCAACCAAAAGTGGTTGATAGAATATTTAAACCGGATGTTTTTGTTTTTTCAGTCCTAGAGA
>Ga0316201_10002862_pt1 | contig 12482 bp, 12 predicted proteins | sample CS6wburrow_MG_FD_204516 | JGI IMG/M metagenome (GOLD analysis project Ga0316201, IMG submission 204516) | Coastal sediment microbial communities from Delaware Bay, Delaware, United States - CS-6 worm burrow | ecosystem: Environmental > Aquatic > Marine > Coastal > Sediment | place: USA... | reverse complement strand
TATTACTCCTGTTTCTTCATCTACACCATAAAATACCGGACGATAGAGCTTACCAGAAAAATTAACCGGTGAGCCATGAGTAAGATGTCCTCCATGTGCAAGATCAAAGCCTAAAATTGTATCTCCTGGACTTAAACATGCCTGGTAGACAGCCGCATTGGCTTGCGATCCCGAATGTGGCTGCACATTAGCATATTCAGCTCCAAATAATTCTTTTGCCCTGTCTATCGCGAGTTGTTCAACCTTATCAACTACTTCACAACCGCCATAATAGCGCTTCCCGGGATAACCCTCAGCGTATTTGTTAGTAAGGACAGAACCGGCAGCTTCCATAACTTGTGGACTCGTAAAATTTTCAGAAGCAATAAGTTCTATCCCATTTAATTGCCGCTCTTTTTCCTCAGCAATTAATTCAAATATTTGATGGTCGCGTTGCATAACTCAATTCTTTTGTTAAATGAGGCGTAAAAGTACAAATTGCCAGACTTTAATAAGAAGAAAATAATATATTTGATCAGGAATTTATCAAACAAAAATTAACAATTATACCATGTCATTAAAAACAAACGATCCATCTAAAAGATCCTGGCTTGAAGTAGCCCCTGATTCAGATTTTCCAATACAGAATATTCCTTTTGGTGTTTTCCTGACAAGGGATGATGTCATTACAATTGGGACCAGAATAGGGGATTATGCAATTGACCTTGGAGCACTTCATCAACTGGGTTATTTTGATGGAATTCCACTCACAGATGACATTTTCCTGCAGGACACTTTAAATGATTTTATCTCAGATGGGAAAAAAACCTGGCGTTTAGTGCGTAACAGGATCAGTGAAATTTTTGATATTACTAACCCGAGCCTGAAAGAAAACCAGGAGCATCGGCAAATCGTTTTATTCACCATGGATGAGATTGAAATGCAACTTCCGGTGCAGATAGGAGATTATACAGATTTTTATTCAAGTAAAGAACATGCAACCAATATCGGCACTATGTTCCGGGATCCTGAAAATGCTTTACTACCTAATTGGTTACATATCCCTATTGGGTACCACGGCAGAAGCTCCACTATAATACCAAGTGGGCAGAATATTAGAAGACCTATGGGGCAGACATTACCCAAAGGCGCTCACCAACCAGAGTTTGGACCATCAAGAATGGTTGACTTTGAATTAGAAATGGGATTTATTACAACGGACGCCAATAAATTAGGGGAATCTATCCCTATTGACGAAGCTGAGGACTATATTTTTGGACTTGTCTTACTAAATGATTGGAGTGCCAGGGATATACAGAAATGGGAATATGTGCCACTGGGGCCATTTATGGCAAAGAATTTTGCCTCTTCTATTTCACCATGGATTGTTACACTAGAAGCGCTTGAACCTTTTAGGGTAGATAGTCCGGCACAAAACCCTACACCGCTTCCATATCTGCAACAAAAAGGAAAAAATAGTTTTGATATTAATTTAGAAGTTTCAATTACTCCGGATGGAGGAGCTCCTTCTACAATTACCAAATCAAACTTCAAGTATATGTACTGGACAATGGCGCAGCAATTAGCGCACCACACTTCAAACGGTTGTAAAGTAATTAGTGGGGACCTAATGGGAAGTGGTACAATTTCCGGAAAATCCCCTGATGCTTATGGCTCTATGCTGGAATTGGCCTGGCAGGGAACAAAGCCTTTAGTTCTTCAGGATGGCGAAAAAAGGACTTCAATTCATGATTTGGACACCGTAACTTTGAAAGGGTTTTGTGAAAAAGATGGGGTACGCATCGGGTTTGGCAAAGTAGAGACAAAATTGCTTCCTCCACTAAAAAGTAATCTGTAAAATCATTACGCTAAAAGAACATTTTAGCGAATTTATACGATACATTATCGTTTTTCGTTATGAATTATGAGTGTTTTGGCACAGCTATTGAAAACTGCTGTTAAAACCTATAAACATATTATCATGAGAAAAACGATACTCTTTACAACAATTATAGTTTTTTTAATAGCATGCGGAGGTGTTAAAAAAACTCAGGAGGCCATAAATACGGGGAACTATTCTGCAGCCATAAATAAGGCTCTAAAAAATCTTGCAGATAATAAAACTAAAAAAGGCAATCAACCTTATGTATTACTTCTTGAAGAAGCATTCCAAAAGTATACACAAAGGGAATTACAAAACATTGCCTATTTAAAGAAATAAGGTAATCCTGCCAATTATAATGCAATATTTAATGGATATAGCCGGTTGAAAAATATTCAGGAGCGAATAAAGCCTCTTTTACCCTTACAGGTATATGAGGAAGATAGAAATGCCAGATTCTCATTTACCAATTACGACAATGAGATACTTGTTGCAAAGGACAATTTATCTGACTATCTATACAACAATGCTTCAGAACTATTGCAGAATGCAAAATACAAGGAAGACTATAGAAATGCTTACAGGGATTTTGAATATTTAAATGAATTGAGTCCCGGATATGCTGATAGTCGTCAAAAAATGGATGAGGCTTATATAAAAGGGTTGGACTATGTTAAAGTAAACATGGTTAACGATACAGAGCAAATAGTACCGGCACGATTAGAAGAAGAGCTATTGAATTTTAATACCTATGGACTAAACGACCAATGGACACAGTATCATACAAATCCACTGGCTGAAGTCAACTATGATTATGAAATGGAAGTGGCCTTCAGAGCCATTAATATCTCTCCGGAACAAATCCAGGAAAAACAAATTATTAAGGAAAGGCAGATTAAAGATGGAGTTGAAGTACTTCTTGATGCAGATGGAAGAGTAGTAAAGGATAGCCTGGGTAATGAAATAAAGGTTGACAGATTCAGGACAGTAAGTTGTAATTTCTATCAGTTTACCCAACTTAAATCTGCACAAGTTACAGGCAATGTAAGCTATATAGATTTACAAAATAAACAACAACTCAATTCATACCCTCTTAGCAGTGAATTTGTATTTGAGCATGTTTATGCAAATTACAACGGTGATAAAAGGGCGCTTGACAATGATCTTGTTCCACTTTTAAACAGAGTTGCAGTACCATTTCCTTCTAATGAACAAATGGTCTACGATGCAGGTGAAGATTTAAAATTAAGACTGAAGGACATTGTCGTGAGACACAAATTTAACTAAAGCTCAAACCCCGTACTTTCGGGGTTTTTTTATATATAGCTCGCTAAATTCAGTGATGTTATCCCTCCATGAGATTCATTTGCTACTGCAGTCCCATTTTTAATTATCAATACTTGAGGGGATTGGTGGTACACCTTAAATCTATTTGCGACTTCATTTGAAACTTCCCTGTATCTGTGCAAATCCAAAAAATATAAATCAGCCTGATTATCCTCAAGGGAATAAGAAGTCTTAAAGGATCTGAGAACCATACTGCTTATTCCACATGTCGTGGAGTGTTTAAAAATAATCTGAGGTCTTTTAGAAGAGTTCTGTTCAATTTCAATGAGCTGAGCCTCAGATGTCAGTGGTATCCATGCCGGTTGATCTTTCTTCTCTTCAGAATTTGTGTCTTTACTACTAAATAAGTTGTTAAATAATCCCATTTTTCCTTTTAAAGCCGTTTAGTCGGATTAATATTAATTCCATACAAACTGTCGAAATGTCCTATAAATAGGTCGTTTTACCGACATTTTGTCTGTTTGTTCTCCATGGTAAGATTGTTGTCTTACATATTTCAAAATTAAACATTAACTCGAAAAGAAATATATAATGAACATCAATAATTTTACCATAAAATCCCAGGAGGCCATACAGCACGCACAAATGCTTGCGCAGGGTATGGAGAATCCGCAAATTGAAAATGAGCATATCTATAAAGCCATCGCTGAGATAGATGAGAATGTTCTACCTTTTATCTTAAAAAAATTAAATGTTAACATTTCTCTTGTAAATCAAATACTTGAAAAGGATCTGGAAAGTTTACCTAAGGTCTCTGGTGGAGAAATTATGTTTTCTAAAGAAGCGGGTAAAACGTTGACTGAAGCAAATATTATTGCCAAAAAGATGGAGGATGAATATGTTTCCATCGAACATTTGATAGTAGCTCTCTTTAAATCTAACAGTAAAATATCGAGAATATTAAAAGATCAGGGTATTCAGGAGAAAAGTCTCCTGGCTGCGATTGACGAATTGCGCAAAGGAGGTAAAGTAACTTCGCAAAGCGCAGAAGAAACTTATAATTCATTAAACAAATACGCGAGAAATCTCAATGATCTGGCCGATAAAGGTAAACTGGACCCAGTTATTGGCAGGGACGAAGAAATAAGAAGAATACTTCAAATTCTTTCAAGAAGGACCAAGAATAACCCAATGCTGGTTGGAGAACCTGGTACTGGCAAAACCGCCATAGCAGAAGGGCTTGCACATAGAATTGTCCAGGGAGATATCCCGGAAAATTTAAAAGACAAGGTCATTTATTCCCTCGATATGGGAGCACTTATAGCAGGTGCCAAATACAAAGGGGAATTTGAGGAACGACTAAAAGCAGTAATTAAAGAAGTTACAAGCTCAGATGGAAACATTGTGCTGTTTATAGACGAAATACACACCCTTGTTGGTGCCGGTGGCGGACAAGGAGCCATGGACGCCGCAAATATTCTAAAACCGGCTTTGGCAAGAGGAGATTTGCGGGCTATTGGAGCTACAACATTAGATGAATATCAAAAATACTTCGAAAAAGATAAAGCACTTGAGCGAAGGTTTCAAAAAGTTACGGTAAACGAACCTGATACGGAAAGTGCCATTTCAATATTACGTGGTATTAAAGAAAAATATGAGGCACACCATAAAGTAAGAATTAAGGACGAAGCTGTTATTTCTGCTGTAGAATTATCACAGCGATATATTACCAATAGATTTTTACCTGATAAAGCTATTGATTTAATGGATGAGGCTGCTTCTAAACTTCGTATGGAGATAAATTCCAAACCCGAGGAATTGGACGTGCTGGATAGAAAGATAATGCAATTAGAGATTGAAATTGAAGCAATAAAAAGAGAAGATGATAAAGCGAAACTCAAATTACTTAATGTGGATCTGGCAAATCTCAAAGAGGAAAGAAACGAAATTTTCGCTAAATGGGAAAGTGAAAGAACAGTAATTGAGAATATTCAAAAAACCAAACTGGATATTGAGAATTTTAAACAGGAGGCGGAAAGAGCTGAACGCAACGGCGACTATGGTAAAGTAGCCGAATTGCGTTATGGAAAAATAAAAGAAGCTAATGAGAGATTAGAATCACTTCAAAAGGATCTTGCCCTGGAGCAGAAAAAAGGAACCCTGATAAAAGAAGAAGTTACTACCGAAGATATTGCTGAAGTTGTTGCAAAATGGACGGGTATTCCAGTAACTAAGATGCTACAAAGTGAACGTGAAAAACTTTTGAATCTGGAAGATGTATTGCACAAACGTGTTGTTGGCCAGGATGAGGCTATCCAAGCCGTATCTGATGCTATCAGAAGAAGCAGAGCCGGATTGCAGGATGCCAAACGTCCTATTGGCTCGTTCTTGTTCCTGGGTACCACCGGAGTTGGAAAAACCGAACTTGCAAAAACTTTAGCGGCTTACCTGTTTGATAATGAAAATGCACTAACCAGAATTGATATGAGCGAATATCAGGAGCGTCATTCAGTTAGCAGATTGGTAGGGGCTCCTCCCGGATACATCGGTTATGATGAAGGTGGTCAACTTACAGAAGCCGTACGTCGCAAACCTTATTCCGTAATTCTTTTGGATGAGATAGAAAAAGCGCATCCAGATACATTTAATATCCTATTGCAGGTGCTTGATGAAGGAAGGCTTACTGATAACAAGGGAAGAGTTGCCGATTTCAAGAATACTATTATCATAATGACCAGTAATATGGGTAGCCATATTATACAGGAGAAATTTGAAATTTTAGACGACATTTATTCTGCGATGGAGTCTGCCAGAGTTGAGGTTCTTGGGCTTCTTAGAAAGACCATTCGCCCTGAATTCCTCAACAGGATTGATGATATTATCATGTTTACTCCACTAAATAAGGAAGATATCAGGCTAATTGTTCAACTGCAACTTGATCAGCTTAAGAAAATGCTTTTAAAACAGCATATCACTATTGACGCCACAGAAGAAGCTATCTCACACCTCGCCGAACGTGGATATGATCCGCAATACGGGGCCAGGCCAATAAAACGAGTTATCCAAAAAGAAGTGCTAAACAGCCTCTCTAAAGAATTACTCAGTGGAAAAGTAAAGGCGGATAGTATTGTGTTAATAGATTCATTTAATGACAACCTGGTATTTAGAAATCAAAATGAACTAGTCAAATAATTTTATTGATATTATTAAAAGTACCCTTTCGATTTGCATCGTAAAAGGGTACTTTTTTTATGAATTAAAATACCATACAGTATATAGTTTTTTTATCTTCGTATAAAAATGAAGTCATATGCCAACCAAAGCTGAGAGAACTACAGCATACATTATTGAGACTGTAGCCCCCATCTTCAATAAACACGGTTATGTGGGCACCAGCATGAATGACCTTACAGAAGCAACCGGTCTTACAAAAGGGGCATTATATGGAAATTTTGAAAATAAAGAGGCTCTTGCGCTAGCCGCTTTTCAATATAACAGCACTTTACTACTTAAGGCAATTGACGACAAATTGAATATCGAAGGTACGGCACTTAAAAAACTATTTTCCCTTACTGATTTTTATCGCCATTATGATACATTCACGGCAAGTATGGGAGGTTGCCCTGTATTAAATGTTGGGGTGGATGCTAACAATAACAATGCTCCGCTAAAATCAGCAGCTAATGAAATTATACGTACCATTGAAGGAAAAATTGCTTTGGTTTTAGAAAATGGAGTAAAGAATTATGAGATTAAACTACCTGTAACTCCTTTGCAATTTGCAAAACAGTTATACACTATGATTCAGGGAGCCATAGCTATGGCAACAATTACCGATGACAGAAAATATCTGATTAACACAATTGCGTACCTCGATGTTCTTGTCAAAAAAGAAATTAAAAAATAATAGCTTACTTACCTAGGACTCTATAAATCCAGGTTTTTCCTGCATAACGTCCGCCGTATTTTGAATCTCTTGCTTTTCTGGCTTCTTGCATTGTATCATATCTCTTCAAATACACGTAATTATATTTGTTCTTGGCCCGATAGAAAGATTTAGGCTGCAACCCTTCATCTGTCAATTTCTTCATAAAGGCTTCGTAATATTTCTTAGTTCCAAATACGTTAGCTATTAAATAAAAGCCCGGTTCTAAGCCGTCAGCTGCGGCTACTTCCTCGTATACTTCTCCTTTTTTCAATTCTACTACTTCTTCCTTGGCTTTTACTTTTTCGAGTGCTTTAGTTATAGAATCCTGCTTTCTCTTTTCCTTAAGTTTATTAACCTCTGCCAAAACCTCTGCTTGTTTAACGGCATTTAATGAGTCTATCCTCCTTTTCTCTTGTTGCTCTTTTAGCACAGCAATAGCGACTGCATCTTTAGCTTTAGTGATAGAATCTTTTCTCTTTTGTTCGGCTAATTCTCTTTCTTTGGACAATTCAATTTGTCTGTTCACAGCCGCAATTGAATCTTTCCTTTTCTGATTCTGTAATTGCTCCAGTGCTAATAACTCTGCCGCCTTAATAGCCGCCAAAGAATCAATTTCTCTTTGTCTTTGTTCCTCTAACATAAGTTCATCCTTAGCTGGTTCCTCTTCAAGTTCATCTTCTGTTGTAAGTTCTTCAACTTCAAAGACTTGTTTACCAAAACTAAAGGCAGTAACAATTTCAAAACTCGGATCCTCTCCCTTAAGATCACTGCTCGTTCCAAATTCCACCAAAGCTCCAAGAGATAGCTTTTTAAAAAAGCGCCCCCCTACCCCCGTAGAAATGCCGTAAAAGCTATTATATCCAGCTTGAGCCCAGAATTTTGGGGTAGAAAAAAAGGTGTTAAACCCTATTTGATTGTCAAAATCGGGCAATCGCTTATAGTAAAGCGTAGGTCTTATATATGAAGCAGATGTATCACCAAAAACAGTTACAGGGAAATCGTAACTTGCCAAACCCATATAGATTAAACCCGAAGCACTAGCATTACTCTCATTGGTCGTAAAGTTTCTATCTACCAGGTTCTCCATGGTGATACCAAAACTTAATGCATCTAATTTAAGTCGGACAGCCGGTGCTATTTGAAGAATAAAATTACTTCTTTCTTCAAACTGCGGGAAATCAAAATCGGGGTCCAAAATAAATGCCTCGGCAAGTTCTCGCTGATAGCCAATAACGTTAATCCCCAGAGTTATTTGGGTTGAAGAATTCAATACAAAATTATACGCATAATTTAATACTCCTCCTTTATTGACAAATACTCCGGTATTATGCTGCAGGAACCCTCCTCCTATGGCAGATGCCTCATTTAATTTACGAGTATAATTAAAAAATAGGGTTGTGGGGTTGGCATCCGGAGTCTGCCATTGCCATCTGGTCCATAAAGCTACCGATTGTGGATCATTGCGGTCCAAAGAAAACACCGGACTTAATAAACTACTATTAAATTCAGCAAGATTATGCTGTCTGAAATCGTATGGTAATTCTACCTGCTGAGAATTAACGAACAGCGTGGTCAAAACCACAAAAATAAAGAGGATTCTATTCAACATAACAATAGAAAAAACACAGGATTAACATACTAATTTACCCGAATTTCAGTTACATTAGAGCATACATTAAAATTATACAAACCAATCCGGTATGAAAACTGTTAGACTTCTCATCTTTGCCATTATATTAACAGGCCTAATCTCTTGCAAAGATGATCAAAAATTATCAGATGCCTATGTTGAGCCTTCTGTTTCTACTTATTATTTTATAAGACATGCAGAAAAGATAAGAAGTAATTCAGAAGACATTGATCCTGAACTTAGCCAAAAAGGACTTGGAAGGGCTATGCACTGGGCAGAAATATTGAATGATGTTGAACTTGATGCCATATATTCAACAGATTACGAGCGTACAACCATGACGGCTGCTCCTACCTCTGTTAAAAAAGATATAACGGTACAATATTATGACCCATCTGATATTGATATCGAACAATTTAAGATAGATAATCTAGGCAAAAAAGTCCTTGTAGTCGGACATAGTAATTCCACACCTGAAATTGTAAATAAAATGCTTGGAGAAGAGAAATATGACGCCATGGATGATTATGACAATGGCAGCCTTTTTATAGTTCAGGTTACCGGAAAAAATACAACTTGCAATCGTCTGCACTTTAATTGCAATTGTCCGGATTAACGCTAATATCTTCTAATTGGATTGTTGATAAAAGTTCTAATTCTTTAGATTTAAAAAGAGCTTCCAGATTATACACTGAAATAGTATCTGCGGCTTTATAATTTTTGTAATCAACAAACCGAATCCCATTTATTATACGTTCATTAAATGCTTCCCGGAATCTGGATCCACCACCATCAGTACTAAATTCATAGGCTAAGTAGTCTGGCCTAAATGTCTCTTTATTAATCCAGTATATATAAATGTCTTCAAAATCTTCTCCTCCATTCTCTTCATCGAAAGTAACCTCAACTTTATAGTACTTATTACCTCCTATTTGTGTTTCACCCAGAAGTTTTTTGTTCACGGCAGGATCATTTAAGCCATAAGGGAGATACGCAAAATAATGAACAGAATTTATTGAATTTGAATATTTCGTTGCCATGGAGTCGGCTACATTAACAAGGTTGCCATCAATGTATCTTTCAAAACTATCATGCTTAAGGATATCCAATATCTCAGTTGAATCTTTTATGATAATTCGTTTTAATAATTTTCCGCCATTGGCATTTTGCATTTCATATCTAATATCCCGAAAAGTGAAGGATATATTGCAAGATCTGTAAAGATTACCCCCGGATACTTCTATAGACTTGTTTACAATATCCTGGACAGGCATCATCTTGGAGTCGTTATTTCTGCAACCAACTGTTGCCAAAAACATAAGGATAAGTGTAAATCTAAACATATAATAGTTTTAACAGTAATCGTAAAAGTCTTGATTTCTTTACACTTTTTCAAAAAAATAAATTCAATTTCCAATATATAGTACTCTGGTATTTGTTCTTACTTTTGTCACTTATGCAGAAAGCAATAAATATAAAAAATAAAAAAGCCCGTTTCGAATATGAATTCCTGGACACTTACATAGCAGGAATTGTACTTTCAGGATCCGAAATAAAATCCATTCGCCTGGGAAAAGCTTCGATCACAGAAAGTTTTTGTGAATTCAATGAACAGGGAGAACTTTTTGTGATAAATATGCAGATTGATGAATATTCTCATGCCACTCACTTTAGTCACAAACCTAAAGCTGCACGGAAACTTCTGTTAAAAAAGCAAGAATTAAAAAAACTGGAAAAAGAAGTAAAAAATACTGGGCTTACCATTATTCCCTTAAATCTTTTTGTCAATGACAAGGGATTAGCAAAACTTAAAATTGTTTTGGCAAAGGGGAAGAAACTCTATGATAAACGGGAAAGTATTAAGGATAGGGAAAATAAAAGAAATCTGGATCGTCTTAAAAAGAATTTTAATAATTAAGAACAAAATTATTTCCTAAACCGGAAGTTCATTGATCAATTTTTATCCTCTAAAAGCGGAACAAATCGAAACGATCCAAATTCCTCTCGCTCAAATTCCTTTTCAGAATTTCTGATTATGCGTGTCATTATCTGATCATCAAGACCAACGGGGATTACCAATTTTCCTCCAATTTTTAATTGAGATAAAAGCGCTTTAGGAATTTCAGGGGCTCCGGCAGTTACAATAATTCCTTCAAATGGCGCCTCCGCCTGAAGACCCTTATAACCGTCACCAAAAATGAATTTCTTGGGTCTGTATCCCATTTTCTTAAAAAAAATAGAGGTTTTTTTAAATAATTCCAACTGTCGTTCAATGGTGAAAACCTTGGCCTTCATTTTCAGTAGTACAGCAGTCTGATAACCACTTCCTGTTCCAATTTCCAATATTTTATCCCCGGGATTTAGTTCTAATAATTCTGTTTGAAAGGCTACGGTATATGGTTGTGATATGGTTTGATCCGCAGCTATAGGAAACGCTTTATCCTGGTATGCGTGATCTTCAAAACTACTATCCATAAATAAGTGTCTTGGCACCGCTCTGATAGCGTCCAACACCTTTTTATTTTTTATATTCTTGGCCGCAATAATGTCTACAAGTTTATTACGCATTCCTCTATGTTTGAAAGTATCTTTCAAGGTTTTGTTTTTGTATTGCTAAAATTAGAAAATCAATTTGAAACCAGGTGTATTTTCCAGGAGATACATTAGCTTAATTTAGAATTAATCTCCTTATTTTTGAAGAAATACAAATTTATGCTCAAAGTTGGCGTATTAGGCGCAGGTCATTTAGGTAAAATTCATTTGCGCCTACTCAATGAATCTCCTGATTATGATTTAATTGGATTTTTCGACCCAGATGCCAAAAACAGTGAAAAGGTTGCTGCGGAATTTGGATATTCCTATTTTGACAATATAGATTCCTTAATGGATGAAGTAGATGTCGTAGATATTGTAACTCCCACCTTATCGCATTATGAGTGCGCAAAGAAAGCTATGGAGAAAGGGAAGCATGTTTTTATTGAAAAACCAATTACCAATACTTTAGAGGAAGCACAAGAGCTTTTAAGAATTGAGGATGAGAATCGGGTAAAAGGACAGGTTGGACATGTAGAACGCTTTAATCCTGCCTTTGGGGCGGTAAAGGACAATATTAAGGATCCCATGTTTATTGAAACGCACCGGCTGGCTGAATTCAACCCCAGAGGAACTGATGTTCCTGTTGTTTTAGATTTAATGATTCATGATATAGATATAATTCTGAGTGTCGTCAAGTCCGAAGTAAAAAAAATTAATGCGAGTGGTGTATCTGTTATTAGCAAGTCTCCGGATATTGCCAATGCCAGAATTGAATTCGAAAATGGATGTGTTGCTAATCTTACCGCAAGTAGAATCTCACTTAAAAACATGAGAAAATCAAGGTTTTTTCAACGCGACGCCTATATCTCTGTCGATTTTTTAGAAAAACAAGTCGAAGTGGTAAAAATGAAAGATGCCCCGGAAGTTCCGGGAGAATTTGACATGGTACTTCAGAATGCAGAAGGAGAAAAAAAACAGATTTATTTTGAGAATCCTGAAATTCTAAAAAATAATGCCATCAAGGAGGAGCTTGAAACCTTTGCTGAGGCCATTAATAACAATGGCACTCCGGTGGTAACATTAAAACAGGGTACTCAGGCACTCGATGTAGCCTTACAGATAATATCATCTTTCAAAAATTAATCGTATTCGCGCAAAACGTTAATTAAGTAATTCTATATGATCAATTAGTTTAAAATGATAACAACAATTGCAGTAATAGGAGCAGGTACTATGGGTAA
>Ga0316201_10002861_pt1 | contig 12482 bp, 11 predicted proteins | sample CS6wburrow_MG_FD_204516 | JGI IMG/M metagenome (GOLD analysis project Ga0316201, IMG submission 204516) | Coastal sediment microbial communities from Delaware Bay, Delaware, United States - CS-6 worm burrow | ecosystem: Environmental > Aquatic > Marine > Coastal > Sediment | place: USA... | reverse complement strand
GCCTTCACCCGGGCCTGCAATTCGATCAGCGAGAACGGCTTGGTGATGTAATCGTCTGCACCCAGCTCCAGCCCGAGCACCCGGTCCAGCTCCGACGATTTGGCAGTCAGCATCAGAATCGGCGTGTTAATCGAACCGCCGCGCAGTTTGCGACAGATTTCCAGCCCATCGATACCGGGCAACATGAGGTCGAGAATAATCAGGTCGTAGCCACCCTGGGTGGCCGCGTGCAGGCCCGCGTCGCCGTCATTGGTCAGCTCAACCTCGAAAGCAATATCTTTAAGGTGTATTTCGAGTAGCCTGGCGATGTCGGCATCATCCTCGATCACCAGAATCTTTTTGGCCATAGTTAAGTCCACACGATCAGTAACATGGCTATGTTAGACGCATATTTTCACAGAAGTGTCACTAAATGCGGGATTGGGGATTTGATTACGTGAATAGACAAGCCGATGCTGTGAGAGATTTACGCTGATGCTGGAAAACGGCGGGCAATGCCCGCCCTACCTCTGACAACCACTACCGGTTGCAATCGACACTCTGAATTTGACAGGTAGGGCGGGCATTGCCCGCCATCACTCGCCAAACTGAGCGCCATCATCCACATTCACATCATCTCCCCAATCAATAGCGTAATAGCCACGCTCAACATATTTATGGAATGATGAATAAGGCCAGTCACGCACCCTGCTCGCATATCCATGCTTCAGCGGATTGTAATGCAGGTAATCTATATGATTGTTGAGATCTTTTTCATCTCGTATTTCATGTTCCCAGAAACGTTTTTGCCAGATACTAATGGTACGTGAAACTAGTGAATTATCGGTTTGGTGAATATATTTCGTAAATCTCGCTTAAATCAAACCCCAGCGCTTTGAATAATCATCGCTGTCAGCATGCATGGTCCAGATCGCATGCATGTGGTCTGGGAGTAATACCCAGGCATCAATTGCAAAGGGATACTCATATCGAACCTCGGCAACTATGTGTCGCAATGCATCTCGATAATCAGGGTGTTTAAATATTGGTTTACGATTGTGCGTCACGAGCGTAAAAAAATAAGTCCCGCCTGCGGTTCTGGCCCTTCGATAATTTGGCATAGTTCCTCCATGAATCATGAAATGATGGCAGGCAATACCTGCTCTACCTGTTTACGATTACTATTATTAACAAATTCTGCTCAGGAAATCTCCCCACTTTATGCTGATATCCATATACTTAAACAAATACTATAAAACCCAACAGGTAGGGCGGGCATTGCCCGCCTGTGCAGTGTAGCTTCGTGTGGAGATTGATGGCGGGCAATGCCCGCCCTACCTGGTTAAGCATGCCACCCTCACGGCCTGATATATTGATATCATGTCGATCAAGGCTTGCCCCATTCCCACTTATGAACCGAAAAATAATACACATCGACATGGACGCATTTTTTGCCGCGGTGGAACAACGCGATTTTCCCGAGCTTAAAGGCAAACCGGTGATTGTCGGCGGCCAGCCGGACTCGCGCGGCGTGGTGGCGGCCAGCAGCTATGAAGCCCGCAAGTACGGCATCTATTCCGCCATGCCCTGCTCACGTGCTTACCAGCTGTGCCCGCAAGCGATATTCGTGCGTCCCCGGTTTACGGCGTATAAACAGGTATCAGAAGAAATTCATAAACTATTTCATGAATACACCGACCTGGTCGAACCGTTGTCGCTCGACGAAGCCTACCTTGATGTGACTGACACCCGGCAATGCGATAACTCGGCCAGCCTGATGGCAAAAGAACTGCGCGCAAACATATTCAAGCACCTGCAGCTCACTGCATCGGCCGGCATTTCCTACAATAAATTCCTGGCGAAACTGGGTTCTGATCAAAACAAGCCCAATGGCCAGTTTGTCATCCTGCCGGGTGAAGCTGAACACTACCTCGCTGAGTTACCCATCGGCCGCTTCCACGGCGTCGGCAAAGTCACCGAAGCGAAAATGAAAGCCCACGGCATTAATACCGGCGGCGATTTAAAACGCAAAAGCCTGCTGGAGTTACAGCAACTGGTCGGCAATTCAGCCGAGTATTATTACGATATCGCCCGTGGCATCGATCACCGCGATGTCTCCAGTGATCGCGTACGTAAATCTCTCGGTGCCGAAACCACGTTTCAACATGACCTGTCGAGCATCGATGAAATGATTCAGCAGTTAAACAGCCTGCTGGATGATGTGCTTGAAAACCTGGCGCAACGTGAGCTGCTTGCCTGCACCTTCACCCTCAAGGTGAAATACGCCGATTTCTCCCAGGTGACACGAAGCTATACCAGCGACACAGTTATTTCTGTAAGCGATATTGCGCAGGCGCTTATCCCTGCACTGCTGGCCAAAACCGATGCAGACATAAAACCAGTGCGCTTACTGGGTGTTTCTTTTTCTAATCTGCTGGACCAGAAAGATTTCACCAGTAACCAGCTGGCGTTGTTTTGAATATAAAGCTAATCCATCGCAGCCAATGTTAATATTGGGATCTGTTCCTTGATACCCCGGTTTTACAATTGCATCCCAGCACAAAAACTCAGGAAAATAAACATCACCTGACTATCATTGCAGCACTGCTGTCGATGGTAGGCCCATTCACGATAGATGCTTACCTGCCTTCGTTTCCTGATATCGAAGCCGACTTTGGCGTCAGTCGCGCCATGTTGTCGCAAAGCCTGGCGGTGTACCTGGTAGCGTTCGCCATATCAACACTGCTGTGGGGGCCACTGTCTGACCGCATTGGCCGACGCCTGGTGATAATGGCCAGCCTGTTACTCTATTCACTGGCCTCGATTGGCTGCGCAATGGCCGATGATTCGAACAGTTTCATGCTGTTCAGAGTTCTGCAGGGCTTTGCCGCCAGCGGCGGCTTCATCGCCAGTCGCGCGATGATTCGCGATGCCCATGATGCACAGGCCGCACACCGGGCAATGGCGCATGTCACCCTGCTATTTGCCGTCGCACCCGCGATTGCGCCAGTGCTTGGCGCCTGGTTACACGATCTTTTCGGCTGGCGCAGCGTGTTCTGGTTTTTGACTGTATTCGGTGGATGCCTGCTGATCATGACCGTGTTTATCGAAGAAACCCACGCTGTCAGCAGACGCAGTTCAATTCGTCCCAGGTCAGTGATTGCAGTTTATGCACGCACGCTCATGCACCGGCAGTTTATTGCCATGACGTTTTGCCTTGCGTTCAGTTTTGCCGGCGCCTTTTTATATATCGCGGGCGCACCATCGGTGATATATGATTTTTTAGGCCTCGGCACAAACGACTTTGGCAAACAGTTTATCCCGATGGTCGGCGGCCTGATGCTGGGCGCGTATGTATCTAGCAGACTCGCGCACCGCTGGCCGCCGCGACGTATTATCATCACCGGCTTTAATATCATGTCACTGGCAGTCGTGATCAATCTGTTACAGGTGAGTTACCTGCAGGCAAGCGTGTTAACTATTGTAGGGCCGCTGGTAATGTATGTATTCGGCCTCGCCATGTTAATGCCGGCAATGACAATCCTGGCGCTGGACTGTTTTCCCGACAACCGGGGCGCTGCTGCATCGATGCAGGGTTTTTTCCAGATGTCAGTCAATGCCGCTGTCGCCAGTATCGCCGTGCCACTGTTGCACACCAGTAGTCAGCATTTTGTGCTGGGTCAGCTGGCGTTTATGTTCATGGCACTGCTGCTCTGGTCTTTTGCCAAATTTCGTACACAACCAACGATATGATTAAATCGAGACACTAGCATGGCATTGAAAGCAACCGTATACAAAGCTGATCTACAAATCTCCGATATGGACCGGAACTACTATCACAATCATGCACTGACACTGGCACAACACCCGTCTGAAACTATCGAGCGTATGATGATACGTTTACTGGTGTTTGCCTTGCATGCACATCAAGACCTGGCATTCACTCGCGGCCTGAGCTCGAGTGACGAACCCGACCTGTGGCTGAAACTGCCCGGCGATGATATCGACCTCTGGATCGATCTTGGCCAACCCGATGAAAAACGACTGCGCAAAGCCTGCGGGCGTGCACGCGAGGTGTATATTTATACCTATGACCAACGCAGTGCTGAGGTCTGGTGGAAACAGGTTAACAGCAAGCTGGATCGCTTTGATAACCTGCACGTCATCGCCTTGCCCGGCGATACGGGCGTATCACTCGCACAGCTCGCACAACGCAGCATGACTTTGCAGTGCAGTATTCAGGACCATGAAATATGGTTAGGCGATGATCGACATAACGTGCATGTTGTTCCAGCTATTATGAAGTAAAGCGCTACATGCCTGCGAAAATACCAACCTCCAGCACTGCCTGCCCTTGTGGCTCGGCAATGCCCCTGTCGAAATGTTGCGGCCCTTATATCATGGGCACGGAAATTGCACCCACAGCAGAAGCACTCATGCGCTCACGCTATACTGCTTACACCATCGGTAATGAACGCTACCTGCTTGACACCTGGCACAGCTCAACGCGCCCGGAGCACATCGAACTGGATCGCGCTATAAAATGGATTCGATTGAAGATTGTTAACAGCGAGCGCGATCAGGTGAAATTTATTACCACTTACAAATTAGATGGCAAGGCCTATAAATCGCATAATCACAGTCGGTTTGTTTACGAAAACCAGCGCTGGTTTTATCTTGATGAAATTGGAGAGAGCAATTAAAGCTGATTAACTAAAAATAAAGGCTCTTCCTGCCAGATATGAACCATCTAATCAACGCATTTGCCAATATTCATAAGCCGGGTGTATAGTTCATCGGAATTGTGATCCATCGATGGAATGCACCTGGTGCCAGCAATGATTCTGATCCATAGTAAGAATCAGCTGCACACTGACCCGATTTATCCAGACTGATAAGGAATCAAGTATGCGCCCAGCAATCAAACGTTTTATTCTGGCCTGTTTTGTGATGTCTATCTCGCAAACCGCATCTGCTGAGGATGATAAAATTTCGATAGTTGGCGGTGTTGCCTACAACTGGAAAAACGAAGATTTCAAGATTAATGGCAAGCCCTTTAAACCCGAATTCACCACTGTCGACTGGTCGCTTATTGCAGCGTACCAATCATTTTATGTAAAAGTTAATTTTGACCAGTCAATAAAAGACAGTTTTCAGATAGATAATTCACTGAGCGGCGGTGGCACTCCTGATAACCAGGCTATTTTATTTAGCCGCGATGATATCGGGTTGACCTTTGGTTATAGCGTACTGGACAACGTTACCGTGTTTGCGGGCTTCACTCGTGGTGAGACTGAAGGCGTAGGGACCGGCCAGATTATTGACGAAGGAACAGGCCCTGCATTCAGCACGGTCTCGATAAGCATTATTGAGCAGGGGCCGTTTGTGGGTGCCAGCTATAGTTATTACTTGAATAATTCTGGCTCATTGAGTTTTAGCCTGGCTTACGCAAAGCTCGACGGTGAGGTTGTGCTCAGAAACGCCAGCACTTTAATTGCGACACAAGCAACGACTTTTAACTCCCAGGTCGCAAAAGGTAATGCCGACGGCCTCAGCTATTCTGTCACATGGACGGACCTGTTTGCTGAGAATATACTGTACAACATTGGTTTTAAACAGACAGATTACAAATTCGATGCGCCGGAAGTAGTCGGGCAGGACAGCTCCGATTTTGACGATACCTATCTCACGTTTTTTATTGGGCTATCAAAATTCTTTTAGTATTAACCTGCATTAGAACACCAGGCCAAGGGTTGTCGATATAATTTCCTTATCCGTGACGGCACTACTGCCCTCCACTTCATACTCATACTTACGTATCCTGATATTAACGGTATACGCCATGGTCTCGCGAAACGGGCCTGATATCGTAAAGCCATAGCTAAAGCCGCTGGTTTGTCCCTTTGTATTATCTGCAGGACTGCCATCAACCGTCACATTGCCATCCAGATCTGCATACGCAAGTGTACCTGCTAAATTCACTCCATTGACTAAGTAGCCATACGTCGCGCCGACGAAATATCCACGATCATCCTGAAATTCGCCCTGAAAATCATCCTTCATTTCACTCACGGTATAACCCAGGAACACACTGAGATCCTGCAGCGGTATATAGCCAGCGGTAAAGGTATAGTCCTGGCGCTCGATGCCGGTAATCTCGCCCTGGTTCTCCAGAAAATCCACGCCAAATAAATCAGCGCCGGCATCAAAATAGATATTGTTGTAATTGAAGGTTAATCCCGCCACCAGCGCGGTGTAATTTGCATCCAGTTTTGTGCCATCAGAGCGCACGTAGGCGAGCTGATTCAGGCTTACACCTATTCTTGGAAACACATCGAATGCCGCCTGCTCTTCTGCGTATGCATTAGGCCACATCGAGCATTGTGCAATAAGCATAAGACTGGTAACACTAAATTTCTTCATGATGTATCCTTATTTGTCTAAGAGAATATCGACGTAAAAATTAACCTTTACCCGAGTATTCTATTGGAAAACCTTTGCCAGTATTCACTTTTTGGGGGATATTCAGAAGTGACATGTGCCTGACACAATTATCAGAGCCAGGCTGTTATAAAGATTAGCCAGTACAATATGGGCAATTGCGGTCGCTCCATGCGCGATATTTTATTCCGGTTCACTCACGTCTGGCAGGTAATTAATATATAAAGCGGCAAGTATGGACATGAGTCCCAGCACCAGTACGGTTGCTGCCGGGCCGTACCAGTCGCTAACCAGGCCAACCAGGCCGCCGAATAGCATGAGCACACCAATTACGGTATTGGATACAGCGACATAGGCAGCCCGATTGTCACCGCTTGCCATATCAACCAGGTATACCTTGCGGCCAAGGCGCACACCGCCGTGCATGATGTTGAGAATTAAAAATATCACTGCAATACCGAATTCATTGATAGCCCAGTGCCAGTCGTTGATGACGGCGGTGCAGGTAAATATACCGAGCAGGCCGGCACCGGTGGTTGCAATGGTCATCACGCGTTTACTTGACTGATCACCCATGTAACCCCAGACAGGTGCTGACAAGCTGGCGGCCAGGCCATTGGCAATAATTAACGCGCCCAGGCCGAGTAACTTGCCGCCTTCGTTAGCTTGCGCAATAAGTACATAAAACGGAGGCGCAAGTGCAACAGACAGCAGTAAACCGCGAGCGATGACAAAATGCCGAAACGGCGCATCAGTTTTAAGTAGCCGTAACTGTTGCAGCGCAACACCAAGTGCATTACCACCTCCTTCGGTGGCGCCAGGTTGCTCAATGATAAAAGCAAACACCAGCGACGCGATAATCCATAACACACCGCCAGCGATCAAAAGGCCGGCGAACACGTTCAGACCGGCGTCTTCCAGGTTCACCGATCCCAGCCACAAACCAATCAGCAGTACAGCAACACCCGAGATACTGGCGCTCCAGCCCATCAGCGCACCGCGGCGGCTTTTAGAAACAGTTTTACCCAGCACGTCTTTCGCTGACACAGAACACAGCCCCCGTGACAGGCTGAAAACAACCAACATAAACAGAATTGCACCACCCGCGGCATTGCCTTTAAAACTCAATGCGGCATACGCCATACCGAAGAGGCTGAGCGCTGATAACAGAGAGCCGATCAGCCAGATGGTTTTGCGAATCGCCAGCCGCCGAACCGCCGCGGCAACCGCCAGTTGCGGCAACAATACACCAGCTTCGCGTATGGGAACCAGAAACCCGGTGAATAAGGCGGGCACGCCAAGCATGCCAAACAGCCAGGGTATGATTAATTTGGCACTGGCAATTTCATCAGCCACCTTGCCGAGAAGATTCGCAACCAGGTAGGCAAAGAAGTTACGCGGCTGATCATTACAGGCGGAATCCGGAATGTCTTTACATACACGTGCATCTTCATCACCGGTAATGCGGTCATACAGATTTTCAACCAGTGTGTTGCCGGTGTTGTTCGTCATGTTTGATTATTTCTCGATAGCATAACGCCCTGGATTTACTGAGCCAGGCCCATTTGATTTTGATTAGTGTATACGAAAATGAAATCTGAACCTGATATTCGCGAGGAAGTAACCTGACGAATTAAACAATAATCGATACGGCGCCTTTTTATTTGACAGCCTGAAAGCAGAACGGCGGCGTATTTAACGCCGCCGTTCATGTTTACATCAGTCCCGAAAAGCCTATGTCACTTTTTGAGGACCTTAGCCGGTGCTCTATGAACTGCATACCAGAACTTTCGAGCACCCGCTTTCGCCTGTATTACATGTCAAAGCGATCCAGCGTCATCACCTTGTTCCATGCTTTAACAAAGTCACCCACAAACTTCTGTTGTGCGTTGTTTGCTGCATACGCTTCTGCGACAGCACGAAGTTCGGAGTTCGAGCCGAAGATAAGGTCGACCGGGGTAGCCGTCCATTTCAGCTTGTCGGTCTTGCGATCACGTCCCTCGTAAATGCCTTCAGCTTTTGCTGACTTCGACCATTTCGTCGACATGTCGAGCAGGTTGACGAAGTAGTCGTTGCTCAAGGAGCCAGGACGATCAGTGAACACACCGTGTGCAGCCTGCCCGGTGTTGGCATTCAGCGCGCGCATGCCGCCAACCAGGACGGTCATTTCAGGCACCGTCAGGTTCAGCATGCTGGCCCGCTCCACCAGCATTTCTGCCGGTGATCCGGACTGGCCCTTGGCGAAGTAGTTGCGGAAACCGTCTGCTTTGGGTTCGAGTGCGTCAAACGAACTGACATCAGTCTGCGCCTGGGATGCATCGGTGCGACCCGGGGTGAACGGAACCTTCACTTCGTGCCCGGCGTTCTTCGCGGCCTGCTCAATCGCAGCAGCGCCACCCAGAACGATCAGATCGGCGAGTGAAACTTTCTTGTCACCGGATTGCGCTTCGTTGAAGTCTTTTTGTACGCCCTTCAGGCGCTTCAGCACTTTTGCGACTTCAGCGGGATTGTTGACAGCCCAGTTCTTCTGCGGCGCAAGGTTGATACGCGCACCGTTGGCGCCACCGCGCATATCGCTAGCGCGGAAGCTGGCAGCCGATGCCCATGCGACCCTGACAAGTTCTGGAATACTTGGCACTGATGCAAGAATGTCAGACTTGAGCGTAGCGATGTCGTTTGCGTCAACCAGTTTGTGATCGACCGCGGGAACCGGATCCTGCCATGACAGCACTTCTTTTGGTACTTCGCTGCCGAGGTAACGTGACGTCGGGCCCATGTCGCGATGTGTCAGCTTGAACCATGCTTTTGCAAACGCCTTGTCAAATTCCGCCGGGTCCTTGACGAAACGTTCGGAGATCTTGCGGTAGGCAGGATCTTCACGCAGCGACAGGTCGGTGGTCAGCATAACCACAGGATTCATCTTGCCCTTGATGTGCGCATCGGGCACCATCTTGCGATTGGCTTCATTTTTGGGAATCCACTGCAGCGCACCTGCTGGGCTCTTGTCCTCTACCCACTCGAACGCGAGCAGGTTAGCCAGGTAAGCCATGCTCCAGCTGGTTGGCGTCGGTGTCCATGCACCTTCCAGACCGCTGGTGACGGTGTCTTCAGCATTGCCTTTGCCGCACTTGTTGGTCCAGCCGAAGCCCTGTTCCGTGATGTCCGCAGCCGCCGGCTCGGGGCCGACACATTCCTCAGGACTGTGTGCACCGTGCGTCTTACCCAGCGTGTGACCACCGGCAATCAGCGCCACGGTTTCCTCATCGTTCATCGCCATACGACCGAAGGTCTCACGAATGTCTTTCGCCGCGGCGAGCGGGTCGCCCTTCTTACCGGTCGGCCCTTCCGGGTTCACGTAGATCAGGCCCATCTGTACTGCCGCGAGCGGGTTCGCCAGCTCGCGCTTGCCCTTATAACGCTTGTCATCGGCGAGCCACACGGTCTCGGGGCCCCAGTACACCATGTCGGGTTCCCAGTCATCTGCACGACCACCCGCAAAACCGAAGGTCTTGAAACCGGCATTTTCGAGCGCCACGTTGCCCGCCAGGATCATCAGGTCAGCCCAGGAAATATCCTGGCCATATTTTTGCTTGACCGGCCACAGCAGACGGCGGGCCTTGTCAAGATTGGCATTGTCAGGCCAGCTATTGAGTGGCTCAAAGCGCTGCTGGCCGCCATCGGCGCCACCGCGTCCGTCAGCCACGCGGTAGGTACCTGCACTGTGCCAGGCCATGCGGATGAAGAACGGGCCATAGTTACCCCAGTCTGCCGGCCACCAGTCCTGTGACGTGGTCATGATCTTCTCGATATCCTGCTTGACCGCTTTCAGATCGAGCTTGTTGAAGGCATCGGCGTAATTGAAATCAGCACCGTAGGGATTCGATTCAGGGCTGTGCTGGCGCAGCGGACTGAGATCGAGTTTTTCAGGCCACCAGTATTGATTTGATTTCATCTCACCCTGGGCTAACGCCGGGCCTGATGGCATCAGTGGAAAAATTGCCACCGCTAAAATGGCGAGTAAAGGTATGGTTTTTTTAATCATTAGAGTTCTCTCCCTCGGACAGGTAATACAGGTTAACATTTATAAGCAATTGTAAGTATGAAACCAATTGAAAATAACTATGAGCGAGATTGAAAATCTGAATGGATGATCAAGACGCGCGAAGCGTATGACTTTCTTGGAGTTAAGGCTGACGCGGGTACGATCCCGATCGGAAACTGGTTTTGCTTTTATTAGATGTAACGGGTATCTGAGCCGGGTGTCTGACTATGGTGGCTAGAATTTCTCATTGCCTGGAATGCCCAGGTTATTAATTTTAGTCCTGCCGAGTAGCTTGAGTAACAGCATACGTAAAAAACGCAGTACCGGGTAAAGCCAGGCTGATAGTGTCTTTGATTTAAACATCCAGTAGTTAAACCGGTTAAATAGCCCCGAGCGGCTGCTCATCAGCGCAAGCGCGTGAATCGCATCCGCACCGTAATAAAGCTGGTCGCCTGTTTTCAATACCATGCCCTGGTCGATATCCATGCCCTGGCCTGTTATTTCATCCAGCACATCGCTGTGCTCCCGCGCATCGATTATTTTCAGCTCGCCAACGCTTTCACGGATTCGAACAAGCTGGCAATAGGCATTGCAGGCGGGACACTGCTTGTCGTAAACCAGCAAGATTTCAGGTGGGTTCATGAGGTGACTTATGCACTAGGTAATGTAATGAGCCAAAGATGGCAGTAACTATTACATTACCACTTCTAGTGAGGCCAATAGTAGACCAACAGGGTCAGGCGCGACTGATACTCAAACCCTGCGCAAAGCGTGTTCGGGCATGTCCAGTTGTTCGTATTGCGCCTCGTCCTCATCACTGTCGAAAATATTTTGATTAAAGCTGGCGGCCAGCGAGGTGAGCTGCTCGGCCTGCGCGCCCAGTGAATTACTCGCGCTTGCGGCTTTTTCGACCAGCGCTGCATTTGCCTGGGTCATACGGTCCATCCGTGTGATTGCCTTGTTGACCTGTTTGATACCTGTAGACTGTTCCTTGCTTGCCGTCGCTATCTCGGAAACGATAATGGTAATATTATCGACCGCGCCACTGATCTCACACAGCGATTCGGCGGTCTCCTCGACAAATTCAGATCCTGTTTCGACCTTGCCGACGCTATCGCTCACCAGTGACTTGATTTCTTTTGCCGCTTTCGCGCTACGACCGGCGAGATCCCTCACTTCGCTGGCAACCACGGCAAAACCGCGCCCATGGTCACCCGCGCGCGCCGCCTCGACTGCCGCATTCAGTGCAAGCAGGTTGGTCTGGAAAGCAATGTTCTCGATCACGCTGATGATATCGCCGATCTGTTTACTCGACTTCTCGATGGCCGCCATGGCACCAATGGTACTGCTGACCACTACCAGGCTCTTTTTGACATGCTCATTGACTTCGAGCACCAGGGTTTTTGCATTGCCCGCATGTTCGGCATTCTGCCCCACGGTCGCGGTGATCTGCTCCATGGCTGATGCTATCTCTTCAAGGCTGGCGGCCTGTTCCCGGGTTCGCTGGTTAAGACTGGAATTTCCCTGGCACACCTCGTCTGCCGTATCAACCACGCTGTGCGCGTGTGCGCGAATGCTGTCGATGATGTCGGACAGTGTTGCCATGGTCATGATTAAAGATCTCCGTAACAGGCGAGTTCATAGGCTGTGTGCGATTCCTCATTCGAAAAAATGGACTGGCGTATTTTCTCGTGATCAGGGACCACAGAATACATATCGGACAGGGAAAAATTTACTTAAATTGCCAGAGGGTGACAGAGGAAAACATTCCTGGCCTGCTCCGGGTTCACGCCAATATTAGAAATAACGGGTTATCTAATCAAGGCTTTCCTGGCCGGGGTTATGTCCCCCAAAAATATTAACACTCGGCAGTCCATTATCTACTTGAAATCCGCGAAGCATTTGCTAAATTCCGCAAAAATAACCAACGCAATGGTAACAAGATGGCTAGAAAAGATCTCTGGTACGGAGTACTCGAAGCGGGTGACAAAACCTCGCCCGTGGTGCGTGACCTGACGCT
>Ga0316201_10002860_pt1 | contig 12483 bp, 9 predicted proteins | sample CS6wburrow_MG_FD_204516 | JGI IMG/M metagenome (GOLD analysis project Ga0316201, IMG submission 204516) | Coastal sediment microbial communities from Delaware Bay, Delaware, United States - CS-6 worm burrow | ecosystem: Environmental > Aquatic > Marine > Coastal > Sediment | place: USA: Delaware... | reverse complement strand
GACGAGGACCCCGTCGATAAGCCAGCCTGGTCGATGTGCGGCGCGACCCTTCCAGGTTTGAACACTGTCCAAAAGAGCATCGCCGCGAGGCGCGCCTCCCACAGAGCAATAAGCCTCCCACAGAGCTACTAGCCCACAGAACAAGAAGCCTCCCACAATGCAGCAACTTTTCACATCAAGTTCCCAATATTCGGTTTGCTTTGTAGAAGTATATTTGATGGTGCAATGGCAGAGCTTAACCAGACAAACCAGAGAAAAACTCACAAGCTGTTGTAGGATCATGAATTCGATTCACAGAAATGTGCCTGCATGGGACAGAAATGTAATTTTTTCGGAACGAAAAATGTATTATGCTGGAAGCGTGAAGACTGGTTCCATTATTCACCAGACCCAACCAAAATGATTTCGCCAACAGCTTATAATTTCTTTTAGCCGTCGTATGCGGAGATGTTGAATTCAAGTATGCTACGCATTGTATTTACCGTAATTCAGGAGGACGTTATGCTACAAAGAAGGAAATTGATCCTTTGGTCAATGAGCTTGTTGATGCTCGCATTCAGCACAGTGGCAACTGCCGCTGATAAACCCAATATCCTGATTATCTGGGGTGATGATATTGGTCAGTTCAATGTCAGTGCCTACAACATGGGCATGATGGGCTATAAAACCCCCAACATCGACAGTATCGCCAAAGAAGGTGCTGTATTCACGGACTGGTACGGTCAGCAGAGCTGCACCGCCGGCCGGGCTGCTTTTATCACGGGACAATCGCCCATGCGTACCGGCCTGACCAAGGTCGGACTCCCCGGTGCACCGGAAGGGATGAAAAAGGAAGACCCGACCATCGCCGGCCTGCTCAAGCCATTGGGCTATATGACGGGCCAGTTCGGTAAGAATCACCTGGGTGACCGAGATGAGATGTTACCGACCAATCACGGCTTCGATGAATTCTTCGGAAACCTCTATCATTTGAATGCCGAGCAGGAACCGGAACATCCCGATTATCCGAAAGATCCGGAGTTCAAAAAGAAATTTGGCCCACGTGGCGTAATACATTCTTTTGCTGATGGCAGGATTGAAGATACCGGGCCGCTGACCATCAAGCGTATGGAAACGGTCGATGATGAAACCACCGCAGCAGCGCTGGACTTCATGGACCGGGCAGTCAAGGCTGACAAACCCTTCTTTGTCTGGTGGAACAGCACACGTATGCACATCTGGACACACCTGAAACCAGAGTCCGAGGGTAAAACCGGTCTTGGCGTGTACGCCGACGGTATGGTTGAACATGATGGCCACGTTGGCCAGTTGCTTGCCAAGCTTAAGGAACATGGAATTGAAGACAATACCATCGTCATGTACTCCACGGACAACGGCGCAGAAGTTTTCAGCTGGCCCGATGGTGGCACCACGATGTTCCGCAATGAGAAGGCCACTCAATGGGAAGGTGGCTTCCGTGTTCCGACGGCTATCAAGTGGCCGGGCACCATCAAGCCTGGAACCGTCATCAACGATATCGGCGCGCATGAAGATATGCTGACCACATTGCTGGCCGCAGCGGGCGAATCCGATATCAAAGAAGATCTGCTCAAGGGCAAACGTGTCGGCGGCATGAATTACAAGGTTCACCTGGATGGTTATGACCTGGGACCGGCATTCAGGGGTGAAGCCGAATGGCCACGCGATGAGTTTCTGTACTGGACCGACGACGGCAGTGTCGCGGCCCTGCGTTACAAAAACTATAAAATCACGTTCCTGATGCAGGATGCGCATGGATATCACGTATGGCAAAACCCATTCACGGCCCTGCGTGCACCAATGCTGACCAATTTGCGTATGGACCCGTTCGAGCGCGCCCATGATGAGACCATCGGTTACCCGAGATGGTGGGTTGACCATATGTTTATATTCGCACCAGCCGGTGCTTATGTGGGTCAATGGCTGCAGAGCTTTCGCGAGTTTCCACCGCGGCAGAAGCCCGGCAGTTTCAACCTGGATCGTGTGATGGAAGCGATTACCAAGGGTGCTGGCGACAAGTAACCGTGAGCTGAAAAACCCGCCGACAAAGCTGTCGGCAAAAAAGACCCGGGATCATAACTGAACCCGGGTTTTTTTTGTTGAAACGAAACGGATAGCAACACCTGGCCGGTACGTATGGTGGTTCGCCCTTTGCCCGACAAAATGAGGCAATGGCTAACTCATGCAGGCGAGCCAATCCGGGTAAATGATATTGACTCAAGACCGACCCATGACATCGAGTCAATCGGGGGTTTCGGGATTCTCCGTCTCAGCCTCATTATTGCCAGCCAACGCCTCTTTTGTACTTTCGTTGATTTCCTGCAAAATCTGGTTCATTTCGGCAAATTCATCCGAGTAGTTGGTGTTCTCTGCATATTCGTTCACTTTTTGCTTGGCTTCTGCAAAATACTCACCGACGACGGGAAGATCGACCAGCATCGTGAGGACCCAGATAAACACGGCAACCACCAGGGTCATCCCAACCGTGATCCCAAAGCCTCTGGCAATACCGGCTCTAAAATTCACCCACATGATCCGCTTGCCTGAGGACAGGTACTCGAGGTAATCCACGACACCCGCTGCTTCAAATACTTTGACCAGTTCCTTGTCCGGTGAGGTCTTTGGCTCTGATTTCATTTTGACACCTCTGCATTGCTAACGAAGAAACTCAATGTGAGAAATGAAAACCGACCGTCGATCTTCATCTCACACGCACAATCATACCTTCCTTTAAACAGAAAAGTGGCGATTGCAGGAACGATTTGGCAAGGTGATCGGTAGCACGCCAATTTATATCAGATACTCTTAAAGGGCCAGGTACTAAAAGGCAGCCCCGGTAAACACTGACGTTTGTTAGCCTACACGATGAACCAGTTACCGTCTGAAGCGGTTGCTGGTTTCCCGATGGCCACCATTTTTGAAGTTGTTGCCATATTTGTCCGGGACCTTTGCAACTTGCTTGCTGGACTGGCTTGGCAGCGATGTCCTGTGACTGCTGTCTCCCGTACTTCCTTTTTGAACATGATTGCGGGCAATCTCCCGTACTCTTGCCATGGATGACAAATCGCTGATTGCTCGCTGCAAGCTGTTCGGCTTCGATGGCCGGGATGTTGATGATCGAACCAGGCTCTGACCGGACAGGGGCGGCGTTGCACGATCGAGATCCACTGCTCCACGCGACGGAGACCTTTGTTGTGAGACAAACCGGGTTGATCGTGCTGTACGCGCCGAATCATCCTCGACATTGACCGGCCTGCTGCTACGTTTGTGCATTCGTTCGCTTAACTGCTTGATGTCTTTCTGCTTGACGTCATGTTGCTTATGACGCGACCGCGAGTTGGTCTTGCTTCCCTGGCTGCCGGTCAGGCCCTTTTTCTTGCCCACAACTTCATTGAGTGACGTGTCGCGATCTGCTAAACGATAGACTTTTCCGCCGTTGGCGGCGACCAACCTATTGCGGTTTGCCGCGACATTGGCATCCCTGGTCCTGGCCTTCTTGCTCAAGTCTGAAACCCTGACCGGACCGATCCGGTTACGTTCAGCCTTCTTTGTTTTCACAGGGTTTGATTGCCGGGTATTGCTCGCATAGTCTGCCGGACTGATGTTACCACCCCGGCTGCCACGGTTGCTCCTTCCCTGATTGGGCCTGTCGGGAGTAAAATTGTCTGGTATACGAGACGACCTATCCCGGTTGTCCACCAACCTGGCGCGCTGCCTCTCATCCCGATACAGATTGTCGTTTCTACGGTTTAAATTTGACCTGTTGTCATACTTTCCGTGACTGCGGTAATCGCGTCGCCGGTCATGACCACGTTTGTTGTAGTGGTGCGCATAGCGCTTATGGCCTTTACGGTGATGAACCGGCCTGGATCGATAACCACGCGGGCCCCAGTGGCCATAGTGACGGTGATGCCAATAGTGGCCGTGATGCCAGTAACCGCCGGAAAAGTAACTAAGGCTGAAGGGCCCCCAACCCCAGCTCAAACCATAATTCCAGCCACTCCATGAATTATAGCTGGCATGAAAACCCCAGGTGCTGTGGCGGGGATAATAGTAGTATGGTGAAACCCAGGGTCGGTGATACCAGCCCGAACCATAAAACACCGTGTTGTGATAGACATAGCTGCCAACATAACCGGGCGTATAACCGACATACACCACATTTGGCGTGCTGCCATAGACATGGACGTACTTGACGTTATACACGGGTGAGGTGGGCAGAATCGTTTCAACCTGTTCTGGCCGGTGATCTGAAACCTGCCATGGACCGTTGGGTGACGGCGCGACATACCAGACACCATTCTCGACCAGGTAGTAAAGTCCCTCGGACCGGAGCACGGTGGAGCCGGTATTCTCGATATAAACCAACCCGGTGCCATCGACCGGCCGGTGAATGGGCGCACCATCATATTTAACCTCGATATCCACCTCGCCTTTTGCGACTGCAGCAACCTGCGGTACCTCGGCGTCCAGTAAAGCCTCCCTGGCCTCATCGGTGCCGGCCACATAGACACGTGAATCAGCCTGGTCGGATTCCAGCGGAATATTGGCAAATGCAGCGGGCAATTCATCCGAGGGCTGATAAGACCAGGGGCCGTTCAGTGAACGGGACTGGTACCAGCGACCGGCCAGCACGATGTAAAAGTTTTGCGAACTGACGTGCATGAACACATCATCATCCGAATTCTGGAGAACCAGCAGATCATCCACCAATGGAACAAAGGCAGCGGGGCCTTCGGTCACGATCAGCTCGGCCGGTTCAGTGGATACTATGATTTCCGGTAAGTCGTTTACCGTCATCGAATCGGTAGCCTGCTCATCAACCGCCTCCGTGTCACTGGTATTGACCATCGCTGCGATATCTTCTGGCGGTCTTGCTTCAAAGCGGAAAGGCCCGGTAGCCTTGTTGGCACGATACCAGATATCTTTGGCTGCATTGAGGTAATAGTGATTGCCATCAAAAATCAATGGGTATGGCGTGTTAATCACCGCCTGGTATGGGCTGTTTTCGATCTCACGTAAAATGGGCTCGCCATCAATTGAAATCAGCAACGCAGGTTGATCCCGATAAAATATTTGCGGTGGCGCAGTATTCATGCCCTCCGAGGCCATTGATTCCGCTTCTGCTGCTTTCAGGCCGGCCTCAAGCTGGTCCAGTGAGAAATCCAGATTCCAGTCACCTGGTTGTTGTGCAAGCACATTTGAAAGATCTGATTGAATGTCTTCGGTACCGGCGGGGAAACGCGTTTCTGTCACTATCAGGTCCGTGGGGTGGACGATACGGCTACGGTTATTAATCTCGACACGTGACTCAAACCAACCCGCACCAAACACCGGCTCAGATTCTGGTGTCTCGCGGTAGGCCAGTGCCGCGCGAAACTGAATGACGTCGTCACTCATGTCATCAACTTGCAAGGAATAGATGGTCAACATCCCCTGCTTCAGTGGGAACGTGCGGGGCCAATCACTTTCCTGTGCCAGCACAGAAGGAAGATGAACCAGCATCGCTAATGCCATAAGCACTGATAAAATCAATCTGTTCATGTTCATTTCCTTTTCACGTTACCTAAAACCTGCAAATTCATGCTAAAAACCGGAATCTTTACAGCGCTACTATATACATACGAGTCTGAACGTAACGTGAATGTTCCCCTGGTCAGTCGAAAGCACAGACGCATCTTACCCGAAAATACCTGTAATCAAGCATAATAGGGCCATGAAAAAGCAACGGATTGGAAATAGCGAATTGATCGCTTCTGAGCTTGGCCTGGGGTGTATGGGTATGTCTGAATGGTATGGCCCGACCAATGACAAAGAATCACAAGCCACCATTAAAACTGCCCTTGACCTTGGGCTTAATTTTTTCGACACCGCCGATGTTTATGGCAATGGACATAACGAAACGCTTGTTGGAAGCACGCTAAGAAGTATGCGACAGGAGGTCATCCTGGCAAGCAAATTTGGATTTCTCCCGAGTGAAAATGGTCTGAATGGCCGGCCTGAATATGTAAAACAGGCCTGTGACGCCAGCCTTACGAGACTGAACACAGACTATATTGATCTATATTATCTGCATCGAATTGACCCGCAAGTCCCCATCACGGACACCGTTGGGGCCATGGCGGATCTTGTTAGCGAAGGAAAAGTCCGGTACCTGGGCCTGTCCGAAGTATCTGCTGCGAGCCTGAAACAAGCCCATTCTGTTCACCCGATCACAGCCCTCCAATCTGAATACTCGATATGGGTGCGGGACATTGAAAAAGAAATCCTCCCGGCCTGCCGGGAATTGAACGTTTCCCTGGTCCCTTACAGTCCGCTTGGAAGAGGGTTTCTGACCGGCAAACTCAGTGATCCTGGTCAATTTGGCGTTGAGGATTTCAGGAAAGACATCCCGTTATTCCAGGGTGCGAATTTTGCAGCCAATCTAAACATTGTCAAAGAACTTGAGAAAATAGCGCTGTCAAGAGACTGTAAACCAGGTCAAATTGCATTGGCCTGGCTGAAAGCACAAGGCGAAGATATTTTCCCTATCCCCGGCACCAAGCGAAGAACGTATCTTGAAGAAAACATTGCATCTATACAGATCAACCTGAGCATTGATGAAGTTAACAGGATAAACCTCTTATCAAAGCATGTTCAGGGTAAGCGCAAAAATGAGTCCGGAATGGAGATGGTCGACAGATAGCAGTCTGTCGGACCGGGTATTTTTTCCATTTTCTGAGTCATGTCTCATATTTATTGATTTATGGGTCAGAAATGGTATTACATAATTGATGTATAAAACTTAGAATGATGACAGTCAGATTGTTTTTTGTTCCGACATTCATTTGAGGAAAACAAATCATGGATTCTTTCACAAAAACCTTGGGTTTCATAAGCAGCGTTGTTTTAGTCTCCCTGTGTGTGCAGCTGGTTGGTTGTGCCAGCGGCAGCCAAGCGTCAAAAGGTGCAAAACAGGGCGCCGTGCAAGGAGCTGCTGCGGGTGCCGTGGGTGGTCTCGTCAGCGCCTTGGTTTTTGGTGGCGACCCTTTGGATCGGGCTGCCCGGGGTGCAGTATATGGTGGAACAGTCGGCGCAGTTTCCGGTGGAATTGCCGGTAGCAACAGGGATAAACAGATAAAGGCGCAACAACAGGCGCAGAGCCAGGCGCAGGCACAAGCTGCGCAACAGAGAGAAAACGAGACCCTGAAGAAAGAAATCGGCAAACCCGCCTTTAATGGCCTGGCTGCCCTGGCCGAATGTCAGCATGAGCTGAGTCTCAAGAGAGCGAAGAAAGCCCAGAAGGCTGAAAACCCAAATCATCGCCTGGCGGGACTGTGGCTGGAAGCTTTGAACTACGCTGATCAGCAACAAAATGAGCAGCTTGGCCGCTTGCGTCCCGTCATCGTTGAAAAAGACTGGGATATTCAATCCCTGGCACAGGCGGAACAGGTCACACGTGAAACTGCGGCCGAGCTAATTGCGATTCGCAAGGAGTATGGCCTTCCACTGGTCTGCAGTTGACAGAAAATGCTGGACAGCAATGTCCACCCTGCGACCCGGGTACGACGATTTTTTAGCTTGCCATGGCCGGACCGGTTGTCATACCGGTCCGGCCATGAATGATTTATTCTTTTTCAAACCACTGGTAGATAAATGCCGCAATCACCGCCCCGATCATCGGCGCCACCCAGAACAGCCACAACTGCTGTAAAGCTATGCCACCTTCCAGCAAGGCCGGACCCGTACTGCGAGCCGGGTTGACCGAGGTATTGGTCACCGGAATACTGATCAGGTGAATCAGGGTTAAACCAAGACCAATGGCAATCGGTGCAAAGCCAGCTGGTGCGCGCTTGTCGGTAGCGCCAAGGATGATGACCAGGAACATCATGGTCATGACAATCTCGGTAACCAGACCGGCACCCATGGAGTAACCCTGGGGTGAGTGCGCACCGAAACCATTAGATGCCAAGCCACCACCAAATCCAGCTGCGCCACTGGCAATATAAAACAGGACGGCTGAAGCCACGATTGCACCAAGCACCTGGGCAATCATGTAGGCAGGCACGTCTGACTTATCAAAACGCCCGGCAACTGTCAGGCCAAGGGTAACGGCGGGGTTAAGATGGCAACCTGAAATGTGGCCAATGGCAAACGCCATGGTTAAAACCGTAAGACCAAAAGCGAGTGCGACACCCGCGTAAGCAATTCCAACATCCGGTAAACCAGCAGCCAGCACTGCACTGCCACAACCACCTAAAACCAGCCAGAATGTGCCGATGAACTCGGCTGCTGATCGTTTACTTAAGCTCATTATCTTTCTCCCATTTAATGATTTGACACTTCGCTCCGCCCGTTTACATTATTAAACGATAACGGCGACCAATAACCATTCATCACCTGAGTCCAGGCCATAAATTATTTTTTGCTAGGCTTCCGCGCCCGGGCGACGTTGAATGATGGTCTGAGCCAGTTTCAATCCCACCCAGTATCCCGCATAAGCCACCACGAACCATATCCAGGTCTGATCCGTGTCAATGCGTCTCATCCAGTACATGGGCCACATCATCGCGGTCACAAAATTCATGAATGCCTCCACCAGGAAATTGATCAAGACATTAAAATTCAGTTGCTTCAGAAAGCCAAGTAAACCGCCAAAATTCATAATCATGGACGAAATTTCCATCACTTCCACAACGATATAGGTAAAGAAGGCCACTATCCCGTAAAAACCACCACCAAATTTCATCCACTTCTTTTGAAGAGGGTGCGGTGTGCTACCGGGTTCACTTTCCTTTTTTTTCTTGTTCTTTTTAGACATTGAGTTCAACTCTTGCTGCAATGCCTTGGTATCCGAAGACTCCTTCAGAAAGCCACGCCCCAGTGCCCACCAGACCATGGCAAGTGTGAACAAGGCAACAGGTACACCGACGATCAAGATCGCCCAAAAAACCTCCACTACCGTGCCCATAAACAATACTCCGGTCTTGCATGGCTTGTTAACATGCCATTAGTGTACGTCATGCTTGCAATCGTCTGCACGTATCCCCACGTTTGCATCACGTATTCAGAAGGAGTATCGCGTGGAACAATACCGGGGAACAACCATTTGCTCAGTGCGAAGAGGTAAACAGGTGGTAATGGGTGGAGATGGCCAGGTGACACTTGGTAACACCGTGATGAAGTCCAATGCGCGCAAGGTGCGGCGCATGTACAAGGGCCAGGTCATCGCTGGATTTGCCGGTGCAACTGCCGACGCATTCACATTGTTTGAGCGCTTTGAAGGCAAGCTCGAAAAACACTCCGGCAACCTCGTCCGGGCAGCGGTGGAGATGGCAAAAGACTGGCGCACCGACCGCATGTTGAGACGCCTTGAGGCCCTGTTGGCCATCGCCGACAAGGAAAACTCCTTGTTGATATCCGGTAATGGTGATGTCATCGAACCTGAAAACGGTCTGATCGCAATTGGTTCCGGTGGACCGTTTGCGCAATCAGCAGCCATGGCCTACCTTGAAGGAACCGAGCTTGATGCCGAGACCATTGTCAGAAAGTCCCTGGCCATTGCCTCCGACATCTGCATTTACACCAACGACAATATCATCATCGAAACACTGGACTTGGAGATCCCGTAAATGTCTCAAATGACCCCACGTGAAATCGTCCAGGAACTGGACAAACATATCATCAGCCAATCGGACGCCAAGCGTGCGGTTGCCATTGCGCTCCGCAATCGCTGGCGCAGAATGCAGGTCGATGAAGATCTGCGCAATGAAATCACACCTAAAAACATCCTGATGATCGGTCCTACGGGTGTCGGCAAAACCGAGATCGCCCGACGTCTGGCCAAACTGGCCAATGCTCCGTTTATCAAGGTAGAAGCGACCAAGTTCACCGAGGTAGGATACGTGGGCAAGGATGTTGAATCCATCATCCGCGACCTGGTGGATTTTGCCATCAACATGCTGCGGGAACAGGCGGTAGCGAAAGTGGGCGCACGTGCCGAAGACGCTGCCCGTGACCGCATACTGGACATTTTACTGCCAAAACCCAATCCCATTGGTTTTGCCAACGAACCAGAGCCTGCCAAAGAAAGCAACAGTGACGCCAAGGCTTCTACACGCCAGAAATTTTTGCGTAAATTGCTGGCCGGTGAATTGGATGAGCGTGAAATCGAGTTTGATGTTTCCGCCCAACTCGGTGTGGAAATCATGACCCCTCCCGGTATGGAAGAGATGGCCAGCCAGCTACAGGGGATGTTTCAGAACATAGGTGGCAACAAAACCCAGAAACGCAAGATGAGGATCAAGGATGCTTTGCCGATATTGATTGAAGAGGAATCAGCCCGCCTGATCAATGATGAGGAAATCAAGCAACAGGCGCTCGAGACCGCCGAGCAAAACGGCATAGTATTCATCGATGAACTGGACAAGGTTGCCAAACGTTCCGAATATGCCAGCGCCGATGTCTCGCGTGAAGGTGTGCAGCGTGACCTCTTGCCACTGGTAGAAGGATGCACGGTCTCTACACGTTACGGCATGATCAAAACAGACCACATGCTGTTCATAGCATCCGGGGCGTTTCATCTGAGCAAGCCATCGGACCTGATACCGGAATTGCAGGGACGTTTGCCCATTCGCGTGGAGCTACGCGCACTGGATGCCAAGGATTTTACCCGTATCCTGACCGAGCCAAAGGCCTCGTTGACCGAGCAATACTCGGCGCTGATGGCGACCGAGGGCGTTGAGCTGAAGTTTGGTGATGACGCTGTGGAACGAATCGCCGAAATCGCCTGGCAAGTCAATGAATCGACCGAGAATATCGGCGCAAGACGCTTGCATACCATCATGGAACGCCTTCTCGACGTCATCTCATACGATGCACCCGACCGCAGCGGCGAATCCATCACCCTGGATGCGGCTTATGTCAACGAACATCTCGATGCCCTGGCAGGAGATGAGGATCTGAGCCGTTATATTCTTTGAGGCTTCAATAAAACAAGGGCCGCATTTGTAAAAAATGCGGCCCGTTTTGTTGTCAAGCATGACAAAGCCAGCGCAAGCCTGTAGTGGGTTCTGCCACCACGGACCCAAGCCCGAATGTCAGTCCAGCCCGGTGACCTTTCCCGGCCCACGCGGATAAATTCGCCTGAGTGCCACCAGTCCAAAGCCCAGTATCATCAGCAAAAACACAGTCCGGCCAAGGACACCTGAAAGTACCGGAATCGCAGTTGTCGTGTGGTGCGAAGCATTGACGACATCACCGCCTTCACCAGCCTTCATCCCCGGCAAGCTTCCGCGGTAACCCGTGTTCGCCGCACTGAACAGACCACACTTGGTCGAGTTGCAGGCACGTACACGATAGTAATATACGATGCCGGAATCACCCTTCCTGTCATCAAACACACCGGTTTTTGGAAAACCAATCGGGCTGCCACAGGCATTGCCGGCGGTGGTCAGACAGCGGAAAACACGGTAAACCGTTGCGCCGGCAACCGTGTTGAATGTTATTCGAACCTTGTCAGAGAATGTCCCATCCGTGGCCCTGACCATGGTAGGTTTGGCCGGAGCGGCGCTGGAAAAACCGGTATTGGCCACACTGAACTTGCCGCAGACGGTCGCTGTGCAGGCACGCACCCGGTAGTAATATACGGTGCCTGGAACACCCTTGGTATCATCGAAGGTACCGGCTTTTGGAAAACCAATCGGACTGCCACAGGTATTACCGGCGGTGGTCAGACAGCGGAACACGCGGTACACCGTTGCGCCGGCAACCGTATTGAAAGTTATACGCACCCTGTCAGCAAACGTTCCATCGGTGGCCCTTATATTAGTAGGTTTGGCGGGTGCGGCACTGGCAAACCCGGTATTGGCTACGCTGAACTTGCTACAACTGGTCGCGTCGCAGGCGCGTACACGATAGTAATAAACCGTCCCCGCAACACCCTTGGTATCATCAAAAGTACCGGTTTTTGGAAAACCAATCGGGCTGCCACAGGCATTGCCGGCGGTAGTCAGACAGCGGAACACACGGTAGACCGTCGCACCTGCAACCGTGTTGAAGGTTATTCGCACCCTGTCAGAGAATGTTCCATCAGTCGCCCTGATGTTCGTGGGTTTATCAAGCTCATCGGGGGTGCCCGACATTTGTGGCCAGCCAATATCCTCAAATGCTGCCGGGGTGAGATCCAGCCCCAGATAACCCAGGTCGCGATTTATCGCCGGCTCCATCAACAGGTTGGGGCTGGCAGAAGTGTCCCAATGGGATACCGAAGAACCGGTTTCATACACCGGGGGTGCATACATCATCACCCTGCCGGCACGCGTGCCAAGCAAGTCAGTTGCACTATTCCTGATGGTTACGTTAGCAGTGCCAAGGTTTGCCCGCAAAGCATCTCCGACCGCCTTGGTCACGCCAACATAAGGGATGGTGATTTCCTGGTTGCTGATTTGTCCGCTGACATCGGGTAGGCCGCCCGCTGTTGTCGCG
>Ga0316201_10002859_pt1 | contig 12484 bp, 11 predicted proteins | sample CS6wburrow_MG_FD_204516 | JGI IMG/M metagenome (GOLD analysis project Ga0316201, IMG submission 204516) | Coastal sediment microbial communities from Delaware Bay, Delaware, United States - CS-6 worm burrow | ecosystem: Environmental > Aquatic > Marine > Coastal > Sediment | place: USA... | reverse complement strand
GATGCCCGCGCGCGAGCGCTGCGCACCGCGGAGGCCAATGCTTCGGCCACGGCCCCCGTCCTGGATCGACCGTCGCCACCGAGCAGGCCCGTAGGATTCATGACCTCGTCAACCCCCGCGCTCGCCAGCGCTGACCCCAGCTCATCTCGACGCAGGGCCATCCTCGCCAGTTCCGAATCATCAACTTCGAGGAGCTCGGCCAAGATGGTCCGAATCGCCGAGTATGGGACCGGAGAGCCAGTCGAATGAGCGCCGGCGCCGATCACGAGGTCACCTTCAGCCGCAGCAACCTCGGCAATCTCGGTGAGGAACCGGGTCTTGCCCACGCCAGGTTCGCCAAATACGTGAACCCAATGCGCCCCTTGCGCGGCCGCATGACGATGCTCCCGAATCAGGCGGAGCTGATTCTCGCGTCCGACGAAGAGCCGCTGCGAGCCTAGCGCCGGATAGAACGACGGGCGGAGGGAACGATTGCTGCCGAGCGCAGGCTCGGGCCCGGCAAGCCGAGTGCCGCACTCGCCGCAGAAGTTCTGGGCGTGGGACGTGGGGGCGCCACAGCTCGGGCAGGGAACGACCGAGGCGCGGAGGATCAGGGTATCTTCGAGGGCGCCACGCAGCGCGTGCTGCATGTCTCGAGCGACTTGAAAGCGGTCGTCGGGATCCTTGGCGAGCGCCTTCATCGTCACTTCTGCCAATCGATCGGGCACCTCACGCGGTGGGTTCGCTGTGCGCGGGTCGGGAATCGGGTCGTTGATGTGCCTCAAGACGACGCGGGTGGGCGTATCGTCGATATAAGGGAGGTGCCCCGCCAGGAGCTCGAAGAGCACCACGCCAAGCGCGTAGAGATCGCCGCGCCCATCCACACCATCACCGCGCCCCTGCTCCGGAGACATGTAGTCCGGCGTGCCGCAGACGAGGCCAGGTTTCGTAATCGAGCTCTCTTTTCCGACGATCGTCGCAAGCCCGAAGTCGACGACCTTGACCAGGTCATCCCCCGAACGAAGCGGCCGCAAGATGATGTTCTCCGGCTTCAGATCCCGGTGGACGATGCCAAGGTCGTGCGCTTCGCCCAGCGCATCGAGCGTATTGACCAGGATCTTGCAGATCCGATCCACCTCGAGCGGCCCCTCCTCGTGCATGACAAGCGCCAAGTCTTTGCCGCTCAGGAACTCCATGGCGAGGTAGAGAATCCCATCGTCGGTCCGCCCGAAGTCGATGATGCTGACGCTGTTCGGGTGATTGAGGCGGCTCGAGGCGCGGGCCTCCTGATAGAACCTCGCAACGGTTTGCTCGTCCCCGAGCAGATGAGGGTGGATGACCTTGACCGCAACGGTCCGCCCTAGCGTCGATTGCTCGGCCTTGTAGACGCGGCCCATGCCCCCAACACCGACGACCTCCTGCAGGAGATAGGTTCCACCGACGATCCGGCCGACGAGCGGATCCGCGCCACCGCCGCCCTCTTGCTCGTCAGAGGGCGCGCCGCAGGCAGAACAAAAGCGCGCGGCGTCCTCCACCGACGCGCCGCACTGATGGCACAGACGCACCTCGACAGCATATCGCACGGCGTGCCCGGCTCAAACTGGCGGAGCGCTGAACACCTGACCGGTGCTAGCGCTGCTCTTCGTCGAGCCGACGCATCGCTTCGAGCAAGAGATGGTGCGTCGGAATCCCAATGACGTCCGGCACGGGCTCGGTTTGGGGCTCCAAGGTAAAATCTCCATCCGTGAGCCGAAGCACTCCATAGACGGCTTCAGCCCCTGAAAGCTCGCCAAAGCGCGCGTCGTGAATCGAGCCGTCCTGGAACATGAGCTCACCCTGCGACGCGCCGTTGCTGACCTTGAGGATCCCATTCTTTCGACCATTGGCGATGATCTGAATCAGATCCGGGAGCGCCATTTCCTGGAGCGAGCCGGAGACGCCGCGGCCGCCGGGCTTCTTCGCTCGACTGTTCGCGATCATTCGACCCGCCTTGGCCGCAATCACGGCGGCCGAGGTGGGCTTCACCACGTAGTCTGCCGCTCCGAGCTCGAGGCCGCGATTGACGGAAGACTGTGCGCGTTCGGACGTGACGAACATCAACGGCGTCTGGGTGTGGGCGTTCTTGCGCATCAGCTCGAGAAGCTCGAAACCTTGACCGTCTGCTAGGTTCACCTCGCTCAGCACAACGTCGTACGCGTCGGCGTCCAAACAACTCAGCGCACCCTTGATCGATCGTTCGATGCTGACGTCGTAACCCTGACCGGCAAACTGCACCTCGAGGACCGAAGTCTCTTCCGGGTCCGGGTCGACGATGAGGACGCGATGGCGTGCAGACATGAGTTGCGTGCTGAGCCCATCGTCGAGGACGATGTGGCGCAACCAATCGACGACCGCCGGATCGAAGCTCGTTCCCTTGTGAGGCTCCAGCGCATCGCAGGCTTCCTCGGCGGAGACGCGCCGCCCGAGCCCGTTGGCCTTACTCTCCGTCAGATCGATATAGCTCTCTGCAACGCCGAGAATCCGGGCGCCGAGGGGAATCTCCTTTCCACTCAGGCGTTCCGGAAAACCCTTGCCATCAAACCGCTCGAATCGGTGCCGAAGGGCATCGACCGCCGTCTCAACAAGGTCGACCGACTCCAGAATTCGAAGCGGCGCGCTATAGAATCGGCGCGCCATGTCGTGTTTGCTCTCGTCGTGCGCGACATCGAAGGGCGTGGCGTGCGATTCGGTCGAAACGCCCACATCGTGCAGGTGCGCCGCAACCAGGATGCCTTGGACCTGGGCCCTGCTGAGTCGAATCCGCTCACACACTTGCTGACACATCCGCGCAACTCTCATCGAGTGCGCACCTCGATCGGGATTGAGCTGCTCCATCAGCGTCACAAGCACGCTCAGGGTTTCGAGGTAAACTTCTGGGCCGACTGTGAGATCGCCGCCCTCCTCAGGCGCCGACAGTTGCTCGATGAGCGTGTGACCCGCTGAAATCCTCGGCTGCGTCTGCGGCGAAGCCTCGTCGAGGTCGTGCTCGATCAGCTGATCGTTGGCGGCCTGCTCCCCTTCGAGTGACTGCTTCCTGCGACGACGGACCAGAAGACCGTCTTTGTCCTCGAAGACCTGACCCCATCCGGGTACGGGATCGGAATCCCGCGACGAGCGGACCTCACGCGACGAGGCGCCGCTCAACAGCATCTCGAACGGCCGGTTGTCCTGGTCGTAATGCTTGGCGATGGCCGCGCGAATGGCAGCCTCCCGGGCCACGTAGACGTGTACGCCTCGCGCACCGGTAGCGAACGTCATTTGCTGTCGCACATCCTCGTCCGTCATGTCTGCGGCGACGACCGAAACCATCCGGCTCTTCGCGTCGTACAAGATCGGGAAGGCGGTCAGCCGCTTGGCGAGCTTGCGCGGCACTTTCTGGAGCAGCCCGAGATCGATAGCCGCCTTGGCAAGCCGCTCGGAGCTCACGAATTGGGTTTTGAAAATGCCCGCGATGTACTTGAGGAGCGCCGCTTCGCTCATCAGACCGAGTTGCAGAATCGCTTCCTCGGCGGTCGACTGCGTCCTCTGCGCATGGATGACCACCTCGTCGTACCGGTCGGGCGGCAGTTGCCCCTCCACGACGAGCCGGTCCAAGGTCGCGAGGCCGCGAATCTGTGTCGACTGTTCTGGTTGAGCCCCCCAACTCACAGCCCCTACAGTCTAGCGAACGAAAACGGGCCCGGCCCGCCTGGAGTACGAAAAGCCCAAATCGACAAGAATGCCCGGCCTGCTAGAGTCCGCCGCAGTGAGGCGTCGGCTGGCAATCTGGCTCTTGATGAGCCCGGCAGCGATAGGCTGTGCCACCACCGGCACGCTCCAGAACGGAGTCTACCGGGGTGCGGAGACCTCCTATCGAATCGGCCCGGTCGACGAGAGCTGGACCGCTGTCACGGTCGACCGGCAAAATGACCTGGCCTGGCACAACGCCTCCAAAGAAGCCGTCATGCATGTCGACTCAGACTGTGACCCTGCGCTAGACATCCCGCTGACGGCGCTCCGCAGCCACTTGATGATCGGATTCACCGAGCGAGAGGTGGTTGAAGAGGAGCACGTCCCGATGGACGGTCGCGAAGCGCTGCGGACGCAATTCATCGCGAAGCTCGACGGTGTCCCGCGTCAGATTCTTCTGCAGATCCTGAAGAAGGACGACTGCGTATACGACTTCGGGCTCATCACCCCGCTCGACTCGAGCTTCGGCGAGGCCCTGCCGGATTTCGACCGCTTGGTCGCCGGATTTGCGACGACGGGCCAGCCGTGACTTCCGCGTCACCATCGACCCAGCCTCGCAACCTCACCACCTGGGCCGACTTCCAGATCCGGCGTCTTCGGACCTTCGTCGAAGAGGTGGGCGCCTCGACTCTCCTTGCCGGGCGTACGTTTCGCACGATGTTCACGACGCGCTTCGACACCAGCGAATTCATCTACCAACTTGAGCAGCTCGGCGTCCGAAGCCTCGCAATCGCAGCGGCGACCGCAATCTTCGTCGGCATCGTCATGACCATTCAGTTTGCAGTGTCCATGGAGGCCTTTGGCGCCAAGGACACCCTCGGCCGCGTCATCGCGGTCTCGGAGGCCCGCGAGCTCGCACCCTCGCTGACGGCCCTGGTCGTAGGCAGCCGGATCGCGGCTGGGATTGCGGCAGAGATCGGCTCGATGAAGGTCACCGAGCAAGTCGACGCCATCCGCGCACTCGGTGCAGACCCCATTCGCAAGCTCGTCGTACCGCGCCTGGTCGCCTGTGTGGTGATCATGCCTTTGATCACATTCGTCGCGTTCATCCTCGGGATGATCAGCTCCATGCTCGTTGCGGCACTCTCCTACGGCATTCCGATGGAGTTCTTCTTCTCGACGGCCCTCGACTCGCTGCGAATGAACGACTTCGTCAGCGGCGTCTCCAAGACACCATTTTTCGGCTTTTTGATAGCGATTCTGGGTTGCTACTTCGGACTGCAGACCCGAGGCGGCACCGAAGGCGTCGGCCGCTCGACCACTCGCTCGGTCGTGGTGGTCTCGATCAGCATTCTGATGGCCGACGCGCTGCTCACGCAGATTTTCGTGAGCTTCGGCACGCTCTGAGCAGAATCAGATCCGAAAGGGGGCGTCGAACGTCCTAGACGATATGACTCGCTGGCTTTTGATCGCGTTGATTTCGATCGCGGGCTGCTCGTACGCGCCGGAGCCCGTTCGCTCGACCGGGCAAGACCTGAGCCCTTCGCTCGTGAGCGCTCCGGCATTGGACGTCACCAGGCTCGCCAAGACCGACGATTGTGCCGACTGCCACTCCGATGTGGCGTCGCACTGGACGAACAGCGCGCACGCGTATGCGTCGTTCGACAACCCGTGGTACCGCGCAAGCATCGACCAGTTCCGCAAGGAGCGGGGCAAGGACGAAAGTCGATTCTGCGCAGGCTGCCACGACCCGCTTCTCCTGATCTCGGGGGATATCGACCGGGATGTCAGACCGGAGAACGAGCTCGCGTACGCGGGCATCACGTGCCTGGTTTGCCACAGCGTCGAGTCCACCCGCCCCGACGGCAACGCGAGCTTCGCCCTCACGAATCGGGCCGTCCTCCTTCCTGACCCGGCGAATCCCGATGAGATCGAAGCACACCGCGCGCGGCTCACGATGAAGCCGCTCCGCACCGCTGCGCTTTGCGGTTCATGTCACCGATCTTTTTCGGGCCCGTCGATCGGAAACGACAACCATCTTCCCGGAATCGATGATCTCGGCGACTGGGCTTCGTCGGCCTTTGCTGGCGCGGTGCAGGATCAACTCACCTCGGTCGAGGAGAACAGCTGTCAGGGCTGCCACATGCCTGCGGAGTCGGCCTCCGACGCGGAAATGGCAGGGGCGATCGACGGAATCGTGAGCAGTCACCGTTGGACGGCATCTCACACGGCGATGGCAATGCAGCTGCCGGACCGAAGACACGCGGAACAGGCCACCAAACAGCTCGCCGGCGCCGTGGTCGTCGACATTGGGGCTGTGCGCGCGGGCCCGCGACGCTATCTGCTCCCTCAGGAATCGACAGTCCGGGGCGCAGAGCGACTGGTCTTCGACGTTCTGCTCGAAAACCGAGGCGCCGGTCACCGATTTCCCGGCGGCGTCCGCGACATGCAGGATGTCTGGGTCGAGGTCGAGGTCCGCGATGCGTCCGGCAAGCTGCTCGCGCTGTCGCGTCCGAACCAGGACGGCAACGACGATGTGTTCATGCTGCGGGCGACGGTTCTCGATGCGGAAGCGACACCAGAGATCTTGCACCAGGTTCACCGTTTCTCCGCTCCAGCGTTCGACCGCACGCTCCCCGCACACGATGCGCAGGCGATTCGCTACTCGATGATGCTTCCGCGCCGGATCGAGCTCCCGCTCCGAGTCGATACGCGCTTGCTGCACCGCAAACACAGCCTGCAGTTCCAAGCCTTGGCCTGTGCAGCCAGCCGCACCGAGCGAGGCGTCCACTTCGCTCAGGGCGCTGAAAATCGCGGCAAGGTCGCGCTCGATCCCTGCCTCGAGCAGCCCGTGACCGAGGTGGGGGCTGCGACGGTCTGGATGGGGCGCGGGGCGGCCGAGCGAAATCCAACCGGAGGCGCGGGGCGATTGGTCATCGAACGGTTGCTCACGCAGGCGCTCGCGCTCCTCCATTCCAAACAGGAACACGTACACGTCGCCAAGCCGAGTATCGAGCGCGCATTACGCGTGGCCCGCGAATCGAAGTCCGCCGTTCTGAGCGCTCGGGCTCTCGTCCTGCGCGCGCGGCTCTCCTCGGCGCAGGGCCGACCGGACGAAGCGGCTGCGTTTGCCGATCGTGCCAAAGCATTGATCGGGGAAAATCCGGTCCTCGATCGCGTCCGGGGAGACGCGTACGCCCGCGCGTGGCGCTGGAGCGAAGCGGCCGACGCCTATCAGCGGGTCGCCGACGCCTCGCCCCTCGACCCGCGCGCCTGGCGAGACCTGGCGCGTGCATATGGCAGCCTCTCCCAGGACCTGAACGCCCTATCCGCTGCAGATGCCGGCCTCCGACTCGCGCCCCGCGATGAAAGCTTGCTGCGGAGTCGCGCCTTGGCCCTCGAAAGCATGGGCCGTCCGGAAGCCGCATCTGCGAAAGAACGGTGGCTCGCGCATCGGGCTCCGGACGCGCAGCCGCAGCTCCTCGCTGCTTGTGAGCAAGAACACCAGAGGTGCCGTCGCGACCGACAACCGATACCGCACTACACCCTCTCACCTCCGCGAAAAGCAATTCACGCGAGCATCAATCCCGGATAGAATAGCGCGAATGTCGAAGCAGTATCAGAAGAAGAGCGCCAACACGAAGAAGCGAGAGAAGAAAGGCCATGGCCCGTCCCGCAACACGGTTGGCGGCCAAACCACGGGCGTCATGGGAAACATGATCGGCGGGTTTCGGCGTGCCGTCGGCTCCGAGAGCTCGAAAGAGGGCAAGGGCGGTAGCCTTCTTTGGACGGCAGTCCTCGTGACCGCCGCCATCGCGATCATTGCCTGGAACTTCGCTCGCTAGAACCGTATCGCTTGCCAGCGCAACCAGTGGTCGGCCAGCACGAGCGCAACCATCGCCTCGCCCATTGGAACGAACCGCGGCAACAGACAGGGATCGTGGCGCCCGGTCGTCCGAATCGTCGTCCCGTCGCCCATCGATGTGACTGTGTCTTGGCTTCGCGGCAGACTGCTGGTCGGTTTGACGGCAGCCCGAAGGACGATGGGCATCCCGCTCGAGATCCCGCCCAGCATGCCACCGTGACGGTTGCTGCGCGTTCGGATGACACCCTCCGCGTCGGTTTCGAAGGCATCGTTGTTGTCGCTGCCACGCGCAGTAGCGACCGCAAAGCCGGCCCCGTACTCGACCCCGAGCACAGCGGGTAGACTGAACAGAGCCTTGCCGAGGTCGGCCTTGAGCTTGTCGAAGACCGGCTCGCCCAGGCCCGCAGGCACGTTGCGCGCAACGATCTCAGCGACGCCGCCAATCGAGTCCTGGTCTTTTCGCATCTTCTCGATGAGCTTGACCATGCGCGCTGCAGCTTCCGGATCGGGACAGCGGACGATGTTTGGCTTGCCGTCGGGAAGCTTCTCCACCTGATCGAGCGTGACCGCAGACGGAATCGTGGCTTCGATATCCCCGACTTGCGTCACGTAACCGACCACCTGCCCGCCAAACGCGTCTGAAATGAGCTTCTTCGCCACGGCGCCCGCCGCCACTCGCGCCACGGTTTCGCGCGCGCTGCTGCGGCCACCTCCGCGGTAATCGCGGCGACCGAACTTCGCGTCGAAGGTGTAGTCAGCGTGCCCCGGGCGGTACACGTCCTTGATGTTGGTGTAGTCGCGCGAACGCTGGTCTTTGTTTCGGACGATGATGGCGATGGGGGTTCCCGTCGTCTCGCCCTCGAACACGCCAGAGAGAATCTCGGGGCTGTCCGGCTCTTTGCGTTGCGTGACGATCTTGCTCTGCCCAGGACGACGGCGCTCGAGGTCGGGGATGAGGTCTTCCTCCGAGAGCGGAAGACCAGGAGGACAGCCGTCGATGATGACCACGTTCGCTGGGCCATGGCTTTCACCGGCCGTAGTCACACGGAAAAGACGACCGAACGTACTACCAGACATGCGGACTCACTCTCGGGAGCCTGCGTGCCGGCCGATCGCGCGCCCGACGAAGAACGGACCCATCTGCTGAATGTACTGCGAGGTCTGCACCGTGCCCCGCATCGACTGAACGACATGCGAAAGCGGATGAAGGGTCGCCCCGATCAAACCAATCAGGAACTCGTTGTCGTTGGTGTCGAGGCCATGACAGGCGAGGCGCACATCGTGTGCGAGATCTTGGTCTCCGTAGGCGCGCCCGATCGTGGCATGCTCCCGGAGGATGCCGCCCTTCTCTCTTCCTCCGAGCTGCTCGAATGCCCCGGTGCGACGAAGCGGGTACCAGACGGCCCAGTTCCACTCCGGGTTGAGGACCGTCTGCCTGGGCCGATCGAGGAGCCAGAACTCGAGATCTTTTTCGTAACCGCTGCTGTAGGTGCGGCCGATCATCGTCAGCTCGGGGCGCAGGGTCCAGTCGCGCAAGGGCGCAGCCTCAAACAAAGGACGGACCGAGTCGACGAAAAGTGCGGGATCCTCGCCGAAGGTCAGCAAAGCCACGCCGCGGGGGTCGTTGGTGTCTGCGTAGATCACCCCAGAGATGTCAGCTTGTTTCAGGGCCGATAGCAATGCGTCCTGGTTGGCCGCGATCGACGTCCCCGCGGGCACCTGAAACACCAACAGCTGCATGAAAAGCCTGCGATCCATGAACTGAGGCTCCCCGTCCTTGGGAGCGCCCCGCTCGCGCGTGTCGATCGTTGGCGAACCGGCTTCTGCGCCGCCGTGTTGTCCGTGCGAATGGGCCATGGGGAGACTCATAGCGCTTTTACCCCCCCTCTGCACAGTGTAGGCTCGCCGCTGTTCTCATGATGCGCGCGTTCAAGATCCTAGCGGCGATTCTCATTCTTGGGCTTCTTGGCTTGGTCGTGCTCGGCTACTCGCTCAACGAGCCGAGGCCGGAGGGCCAGTCCGGGCCCGAAGCCGACGCACTGGCGCGATCGATGGAGGCGTCGGTCAACAAGGAAGCCTGGGACCGAACCGGCGCAGTTCGATGGTCGTTCTTCGAGCGACATCACTACGTCTGGGACCGTGATCGTGACCTCGTCGAGCTCCGCTGGGGCGATTCGCGCGCCCTGTTCCGGACCGGCGATCAAACAGGCAGGGCGTGGCATTCCGGCTCCGAACAAACCGGCGACGATGCACGGGAAGCGCTGAGCGCAGCCTACGCGTATTGGGTCAACGATTCCTTCTGGCTCAACCCAGTCGTGAAGTTTTTCGATCCTGGCGTCGATCGCTCGCTGGTGAAGCTCGACGACGGACGCGATGCCCTCCTCGTCAGCTACAGCTCTGGCGGCGTCACGCCCGGCGACGCGTATCTGTGGATCCCCGGCGCGGACGGCCTTCCTGAAGCCTGGCGCATGTGGGTACAGATCATCCCGATCGGCGGCATCGAAACGAGCTGGGAGGGCTGGACGGAGCTCGGCACCGGCGCGAAGGTCTCCACGCAGCACGAAGGCTGGGGGCGTGCGATGACCTTCATCAGCAACGTCGAAGGCGCTCAAGACCTCGAAGGCCTCGGCGTCGACCCCAGCTTGTTCGATCCCTTGCTTCAGGACTGAGGGCGCCGGGTCAGGCTGAAGACGCCGAGCACGACCAAGAATGCACCGACGATGCTGATCGTGTTCGGGTACTCGCCGAAGAAGAGGACCCCCCAGCTGTATGCCAGGACGATCTGGAGGTAGGTGACGGAGGACGCCCGGCCGGCGGTCTCGAGCGCGAAGCCTTTGGTGATCTCGATTTGGCCGAGCTGTGCCGTAACGCCAATCCCCAACAAGAGCAGCCACTCGATCCCCTGGGGAAGCACCAGGCCTTCGAGGGCCAAGAGCGGCAAGGAGGCGGGACCGGTGACTAGGGGAAAGTAGAGGACTACGACCATGTGGTGCTCGGTGGAGCCGAGTCGGCGAATGACGACGTAGGCGATTGCGGAAAAGATCGCGCCCACGATGCCAACGACGACCGCGACTGGATCCAAGTGCTGGCCGCTGGCGAAGAGAAAACTCGGCTGGGCGACGAGGACGATACCGGCCATGCTGAATACGGTCGCGAACACATCCAAGCCGCGCAGCGGCTCCTTGAGCGCAACGGCCGCAATCAGCGCCGCGAGCATCGGATTGCAGAACTGAATCACCGTGGCGTCGGCGAGCGGCAGATGATTGATCGCGTAGAAGTAGCAACTCAAACCCATGAAGCCGGCGAAGCCGCGCATCAGGAGCAGCTTCTTGTTGTTGCCCCAGGGGTAGATCCCGAGGCTGTGGATCGCCCACCAGCTCATGACGAGCGTCACGAGCACCCGTGCGAGAACCAGCTCCATCGTCGGCAGCCGCTCGCCCGCCAACTTCGCGAACACGGTCATCGCGCTGAAAAACAGCGTGCCCAGCAACATGTGGCGAATCCCGGGCGTGATGCGATGCCAATGTGGGAAGAGTGCCGGCACCCCGCGCGTTCTGTCTGGTAATGCGCAGGGCGCAAGCGGGTGATAGGAGAATCGCATGAGAACGCTGACGAGAAGCTTCGCGCAGGGGCTCTTGGTCCTTGCACCGGTTGCCATCACGATCTGGGTCGTCGTCTTCACGGTGACGACCCTCGATAAATGGCTCAATACGCGAATCCCCGGGCTTGGAATCGTGATCGCCGCTGCTGGGATCACGCTGATTGGCTATCTGGCCGGCAACGTGGTCGGTGACAAACTGATCTCGACCTTGGAGTCGGGTATGCGGCGTGTGCCGCTCGTTCGGATCCTCTACAATTCGCTCCGAGATCTGTTCGGGGCGTTCGTCGGAAGCAAACGCAAGTTCGATAAGCCGGTCGCCGTCGAGGTCAACCGACACGGGCTCAAGGTGCTCGGCTTCCTCACCAACGAGCGCTTCGACGATTCGCATCTAGCCGGGCACGTCTCGGTGTACCTGCCGGAGTCCTATAACTTCGCGGGCAACTTGATCGTCGTCCCGCGCGAACGAGTGCACCTACTCGACGCCGACGGCGCAGAGTTCATGGCGTTCATCGTGTCGGGCGGCGTAACCGACATGAATGCAGCGAAGACGGTGATCGACGGCCAGACGGTGTGACGCTGGCACTGACGCTGACACTGACGCTGGCACTGAGACTGAATGAGGGTATCCTCCAGCCCCATGGCAGCAACCATCTTCGAATCCCCGCACGACCTCAAGAACGCCGTTGGCAAGCACCTAGGCTACAGCGACTGGCTCACCATGGAGCAAGATCGCGTCGACAAGTTCGCTGACGCGACCAACGACCATCAGTGGATTCATGTCGACGTGGAGCGTGCGAAGACCGGTCCCTTCGGCGCAACGATCGCGCACGGCTACCTGACGCTCTCGCTCGTGAGCTCCTTCATGCCCGAGGTCTTCGAGGTCCGGGGCTTCGAGTTCGCGGTGAACTACGGCACGAACAAGGTTCGTTTCCCGGCGCCCGTAAAGGTCGGCCAGCGCATCCGCGGAGGCGCAGAGGTCGTCTCGGTCGACGAGTCGAAGGGGGGCATCCTTTCAGTGGTGCGCGTGACCGTCGAAGTCGAAGGCGAAGACAGGCCGGCCTGCATCGCAGAGACCGTGAGCCTTTACTTCCCGAAGAAGTAGGGATCAGTCCTGACACCAAGGTGCGCACGAGCGCCGGCACTGGCGATGGGGCGGCTTCATAGCGGGGCGCGGAGAAAGGCACGACACGGGGCTGCGTCGAACGAGGCGGCTTGCAAAGGTGGCCGGAGGGGCTGGGAGCCTGAGGCCACGCAAGCCGCCCCTCGGAGCTCGCGCCAATCGGCGGTGGTTGCTGTCTTGCCGATTGTCACTCACACGTCGACTCCGCCCC
>Ga0316201_10002858_pt1 | contig 12484 bp, 10 predicted proteins | sample CS6wburrow_MG_FD_204516 | JGI IMG/M metagenome (GOLD analysis project Ga0316201, IMG submission 204516) | Coastal sediment microbial communities from Delaware Bay, Delaware, United States - CS-6 worm burrow | ecosystem: Environmental > Aquatic > Marine > Coastal > Sediment | place: USA... | reverse complement strand
AACGTGGTTAGGACCAACTGCCATAGTTGGATCTGTTGGACTGGATCCAGAGGAAAAGGCGTTAAAAGTAAGAAATGGCGGAGATACCTCTATGGACTGTGAAGCCGGATCAGGATGGGTTGCCAGATAATCGTCAAATGTTTGCGGATCCGGTCCAATCGTTCCTGGCGATTGTATGGATCGCTTATCCTGGGCTTCCCTTGGAGTATCATCCGGAGGGGTCAGGACATTTTGCCTTGAGGCCAATGAAGGAACATAGACCATAGAGTCGAAAGTTCCTACAGATACAGGTCCTTGGGGTTCATTCGGCACAACGTTATTCACCTGTGCCATTAAAGACATTGATATCGCACAAAGGAATATCAACGTGAAGTAGGTTTTTAACTTCATTTAAATAGTTTTTTAGTTAAATTGGAATTTAAGAGCTTAAAAGTAACATCATTATCTGAGATATCCATAAGAGTTGAAAAGAAATAACTACTTTCAGCTGACTGATTTATACGTATTTATTTGAATAATTCGAAAATTCACAGGTGTGTTAGTTCTATCACAATTAAATATTTATCACAAATCATTCTTAAAATCAGGCGAAAGGCACGTAAATTGCATTTCCAACCATAAAACACTTAAATCCATTAAAATGACCTTATTTAGAACCCTTTCCGTATTAGCTATCATAACACTCTTTTCCTGTAATTCCGGTTCCAAAGCTACCAACGGAGATGGGCCAAACCAGGAGGAAATCGAAATGATCGCAAAAAAAATGAAAGAAGCCGGTTTTTACAGCGGTACAATTATATATTCGGATAAAGAAGGAGACTGTGCATATACCATTGACGTAGACAGTGAGGACTATAAATACCTTTTAGACCCGATAAATCTGGAGGAAAAATACCAAACTGACGGGGCTAAGATCTGGTTTAAATTCGCCGGCCTGAAAATGATGAATCGCTGTGAGAAGGCAAACCCTGTGAGTATCGTAGAGATCCAGGATCGCATGTAACCATACTTTTGCAGCTTTTAAAAAGAAAGTGGTTAACGAATTACGATAACCACTCTTTAAATGAAATGCTGTTCTTTAGTTGAGTTGCAATTTCTGAAATTGGAATTCTGGATTGCTCCATGGTATCCCTGTTCCGCAGTGTTACCGTATTGTCATCCTTCGTCTGGTGATCCACGGTAATACAGAATGGCGTTCCCGCTGCGTCCTGTCTTCTGTATCTTCTTCCTACTGCGTCCTTTTCGTCGTAGATCACATTCATATCCCACTTCAGATCGTCAATGATCTTATGGGCAATTTCCGGAAGACCATCCTTCTTTATTAGTGGTAATACAGCTGCTTTTACAGGTGCAAGGATCGCAGGTAACCGCAGAACGGTCCTGGTACTTCCGTCTTCAAGGGTTTCTTCCTGAAGTGATTTGGAAAGAACGGCAAGGAACATACGGTCGAGCCCTATGGAAGTTTCCACCACATAAGGCACATAACTTTCGTTCAATTCGGGATCGAAGAACTGAAGTTTTTTACCCGAAAACTCCTCGTGCGCTTTTAAGTCGAAATCGGTACGAGAGTGAATTCCCTCCAATTCCTTAAATCCAAATGGGAAATTAAATTCAATATCCGTGGCCGCATTGGCGTAGTGAGCCGGCTTTTCATGATCGTGCCAGCGATAGTTTTCCTCTCCCAACCCAAGGGACAAATGCCAGTTAAGGCGTGTTTCTTTCCAGTACTCATACCACTTCATCTCTTCCCCGGGCCGACAGAAAAACTGCATTTCCATCTGTTCAAATTCGCGCATCCTGAAGATGAACTGGCGAGCTACGATCTCGTTCCGAAAGGCTTTTCCTGTTTGCGCTATTCCGAAGGGAATCTTCATCCTTCCGGTTTTCTGAACATTGAGGAAGTTTACAAATATCCCCTGTGCCGTCTCCGGTCTTAGATAGAGATCCGTGGCGCTATCGGCCGAAGCCCCCAGTTTTGTTCCGAACATAAGGTTGAATTGTCGCACTTCCGTCCAGTTCTTACTACCGGACAAGGGGTCCGCGATACCCAGCTCCTCGATCAATGCTTTTACTCCCGCCAGGTCTTCATTTTCTAATAAACGAGCCATCCTGTTGAGGATCTCCTGCTTTTGCTCTCGGTATTTTAACACCCTTGGATTAGTGGAAACAAATTGTTCCTCGTCGAAAGACTCACCGAATCGTTTCCTGGCTTTTTCAATTTCCTTTTTGGCTTTGTTCTCTAATTTTTCAGCGTGATCCTCGATCAATACGTCGGCCCTGTATCGCTTTTTGGAATCCTTGTTGTCGATAAGCGGATCGTTGAAAGCATCTACGTGACCTGATGCTTTCCAGGTAGTAGGATGCATAAGGATTGCAGCATCTATACCCACAATATTCTGATGCATGTATACCATACTTCTCCACCAGTACTCACGGATATTATTCTTTAGCTCCACCCCCTGCTGTCCATAGTCGTAAACCGCACTTAGCCCATCGTAGATCTCACTGGAACCAAATATGTACCCATACTCTTTGGCATGGGATACCACCTTTTTAAACTGATCTTCATTTTGTACCATAGCGCAAAAATAAAAAAACCGCTACGATAACATCATAGCGGTGTGGATTTTTTAAAAGAGGTTTTTATTTCAGCTCCATGGTCGTAGTAGCCACCTGTTTGCCTCCATCGAAAACATTGATGATATAACGGCCTTCAATTAGGTCTTCCTCATTAGCATCTACAAGGACACATACATCTAATTCTTCATTTTCGTAGAACACTTTGGTGGCCTCGCTGTAATTAAGTGTACCTTCTTCAAATTCCATGGTTGCCTTTTTACCGAGAAGATTATTCTTTGGGTTGATCACCTGTACGTACAACAAACGATCTCCTTTTTCTGCAATTTCATTGGGCGTAAGCGTGAAACAAGCGCGAACTTTATCCGCACGACTGGATCGGCGGGTATCTACGATCTTACCACTGCTGCGGATGATCACAGCTTCCCCTCGAAGATCGACCGCATTAACTACGGAACCTTTCTTAATGGTCTCGGCCAACGCCAGATTCTGTTCGCTCACCGAATCCACCACTCGAATAGTTTCATTCAGCACTACGTTCGTACTGTCTCGTTCCATAGCCAGCTGTTTATTAGCAGCTATCAGGCTGTCGGCTTTTCGGAAAAGTATCTTACGTTCTTGTTTTAATCGACCGATCTCTGCTTTATACCGTTCAATAAGCGCCACATTAGCCTCGGCGTCCTTAACTGAATCAAGTAATGCCTCGATGCGTTCCCGAGCGGCAAGTAGATCTTTATCCTTTAATTCGTTATCCTGGATAACCTCATCATAGTTAGCGATCAGATCTTCCAGCTCGTTTTCAATATCCGCTTTTTGCTGTTCCAGATTGGTTACTGTACTTTTACTATCATTGTAAAGTGTAATGGTATACACTGCCAGGGCGATGAGCAGGGCGGAGAGTATCCCGATGAGGACTTTGAATTTGGTGCTGCTGTTTTCAGTAGTTGTCATAGGTAATGGGTTTGTTTAGGTTTGTAGTTCAAAGGTACTACTGTGGTTCAGTTAGTTACGTTTATGAAATGGTAAATTTAATTAAAATATGTTAAATCTTTTATTTCCGAAAATATGCAATGGATGCTCAGTGGTACTGCAAAGTTCTGAAAATGTGCTATGTACAAATTGTCGACATGAATTACCCCTAGCCAGGCACCACCTTACCGGCAACGATCAAATGAAGCAGGTTTTTTATGGTCGTGTTCCCGTGGAGAATGCTACTGCCCTATTGTATTTTCAGAAAAAAGGGATCGTACAGCGACTATTACACAACTTAAAGTACAGAGGGCAACAGCAAATTGGTACCTTCCTAGGCTCCTGGCTGGGTGCTGAACTGGCAGAAACACCCGAATACCGGGATATAAGTTTGGTCATTCCCGTTCCGTTACACAAGAGAAAACGCAGGATAAGAGGATATAACCAGGTAAGTGATTTCGGCAGACAGCTAGCCAGGTCACTTAATGCGGAGTACCGTGAAGATTTACTTCTGAAAACCTTCAGTACAGGATCACAGGTATTTCAGAAAAGATCTAAACGGTTTAAGACGGAAAAACTCTTCACTCTCTCTAACCCGGAACCACTTCAGAAAAAACATATATTGCTGGTAGACGACATTGTAACCACCGGTGCAACACTCGAAAACTGTGCGAACGAACTGCTTGCGAATTCGAATGTCCGACTTAGTATCGCCACCATGGCTATGGCATAAAAACTTTAGTTATTTTTGTGAGCATGAAGCAGCGCCTTTTTTATATTCCTATTGTGCTCGTCGGAATTCTCCTGATGGCCAATTGTGCAAAGAAAGGCAGACCCAGTGGGGGATCTCTTGACACTATTCCACCTGTTATTGTTCGCAGTGTTCCGGAAAATTTCACCACCAATTTCACCGATACCGAGATCCGGATCTATTTTGATGAATATATCAAGCTGAAAAACCTTCAGGAGAATCTTATTATTTCACCTCCTATGAAGTACGACCCCATTATTACCCCTCTCAGTACTTCAAAAATGCTTCGTGTAAGAATCCAGGACACCCTGTCCGAGAATACCACCTACTCGATCAACTTCGGGAAGAGCATTGTTGATAATAATGAAGAGAATGAATTCGACTACTTTAAATACGTCTTTTCCACCGGCAGTTATATAGATAGCCTGAAAGTCTCAGGAAATGTTCTGGATGCACAGTTGCCAATCGCCGATTTCCCGGTAAAGGTGATGCTCTTCGAAGTGAACGAAACTTTCAGGGATTCCGTGATCTACAGCGAAAAACCTATGTATATTGCCACTACACGTGACAGCTCGAACACCTATGAGATCACCAATGTCAAAGAAGGGAAATACCTGTTGCTGGCCTTAAAGGAAAAGAACAACGACTATACGTTTCAACCCAAAACGGATAAAATCGGTTTTCTCAACGATTTCATCACCCTGCCAACAGATAGTTCCTATACCTTAACCATCTTCAAAGAGATCCCGGAGTTTAAATTTACCCGTCCTTCCCTGCTCAGCAAATATCACATCGTATTCGGGTATGAAGGAGATGTGGAAGGTGCATCCCTTGAGCCTCTTTCCGAACTTCCTGAAGGTTTTAACTCGAAGATCGTTCGTGATCTCAAGACAGATACATTGCACTATTGGTTTAAACCCGAGATCGAAACAGACAGCCTGTTGTACCTCGGAAAAAAAGGTGATTATACAGACAGCCTGGAGGTTAGAATGAAGGAACTGTATGCAGATTCCTTGAAGGTAACTGCCTATAAAACTGGCACGCTTATCCCACGAGACACTTTCAGCGTTAAAACGTCAACACCGGTCGTTAGTATAGACGAATCGAAGATCACAATTATGGACAAGGACAGCTTGCCGGTTCGTTTTTCTTCGGAAATACACCCAAAAAACAACCTGTCGCAGTTCATTTTTGAAACTTCTGAAGAGCAGCGTTACAGGATGGAAATGCTACCGGGTGCCCTTACCGATTTTTACGAGAATGTGAATGATTCCCTTTCGTTCAACGCCAATACCAAACAATTGTCCGACTATGGGACTATATCCATGCAACTTCAGAATGTAAAACAATACCCCATAATTGTTCAATTACTCTCAGAGAAGTTCGAAGTGGTGAATGAATTTTTGCTGAAAGAAGAAATCCCGGTGAACTTCGATTATATTGACCCGGGCACTTATTTTATCAGGATCATTATCGACGGTAATGGGAATAACCGTTGGGATACGGGTAGTTTTTTACAGCGATTGCAACCGGAAGAAATCATTTACTATCCCAAGAAAATTGAAGTACTGGCCAACTGGAGCCTGAACGAGACCTTTATTTTAGATTAAAGGCATCCCTGTCATTCAGGAATTGCAGATGCTTGCGTGTGGAGTTAATGTGGTCTTTTGACAAAGTTACCGTATCGATAAACTCCTTCTCAAATTCGGTTTCCGAAATGTGATCCCCCAACACATTGTACACAGCGCTGTGACCCACATATTCGTGATCATTGCCGTCCAGCCCCACACGATTTACTCCAACACAATAACTCATATTCTCAATGGCCCTTGCACGCAGCAAAGCATCCCATGCAGCGATGCGTTTCTTTGGCCAGTTGGCTACATAGATCAGCAAATCGTAGTCCTCGATATTCCTCGCCCAAACCGGAAAACGGAGATCGTAGCAGATCAAAGGGCAAATTCTCCATCCGTGATATTCGACTATGAGCTTTTTCTTCCCTGCCGTATAGGTTTTATGTTCTCCTGCCAGGGTAAAGGTGTGCTTTTTATCGTACCAATCGTAACTGCCATCCGGTAAAACGAAAAAGAGCCTGTTATAATATTTACCCTTTTCCTTAACAATAATACTCCCTGTGATCGCCGAATTCATTCGATCTGCAATATCCTGCATCCAGCTTAGTGTAACTCCCTCATGTTCTTCTGCCAGGTTTTTGGCATTCATAGAAAAACCCGTGGTGAACATTTCAGGAAGTATAATAAGATGCGTGGTATCATTAATGGAGAGCATGGTTCGCTCCAGGCTCAACCGATTGGCCTCCGGATCTTCCCAATGAAGATTGGACTGAATTAGACTAATCCTCAATTCATCCTTCATCCCTTCCTCTTTGATTCGATAAGTGTAATAATATCATTCATGCCCTGTGCTTTTGCGTGGTCCAGTGCTGTGAGACTTCTATCGTCTTTCACTTCCGTATCCGCTCCGTGATCCAGGAGTAATTTGACAATTCCCGACTTACCGAAGGTAGCAGCGAATATAAGGGCCGAAGATCCATTCGAATTTCGTAGGTTCACATCTGCACCATGCCGGATGAGTTGACTGGCAATTTCTTCAAAGCCTTTAAAGCAAACTCCCATCAGCGCCGTATTACCCGAAGCATCCCTGGCATTAATGTCTTGCTCAACTTCCAGCAACGCATTTACTACCTCTCCATTGCCAAAGTAGGTAGCCAATAGAAGCGGTGTAGAACCGCGCGGGTCTTTGGCATCGATGAGGGATGGATCGGAGGATAACAATTGCTTCACTGCTGCTGCATCCTGATTTCGGATCGCGTTAAAAAGTGCTTCACTCATGGGTTATAGTTCGAATTTCAGTAAAAATAGCATTCCGAGGGGTTTTGCACAAAATTTTCGCAAGCTGTTAACAGCTTATATGTACTTGAAAGACTAAAGGCTATTGATGATCTCAGCCGCCGCTTTCAAAGTTTCATCCGTTTTCGAAAAACAGACACGTACCTGTTTGAAATCAGCCCCATTGCGATTAAAAACCGAAGTTGGGATAGTGGCTAACCCTTTTTCCTGTGTAAGCCATCGGGAGAATTCAATGTCACCAAGGTCGGAAATTTCGGAATAATCCAATAATTGAAAATAAGTTCCTTTTGAAGGTTTGAATTTGAATCGTGAGCCAGAGATAAGATCCAGGAAAAGATCGCGTTTTGCCTGGTAGAAAGATCCCAGGCTGCCATAGGTGTCCGGATTTGAAATATACCCGGACAATGCCTTCTGAATAGGATGATTCACACTGAATACGTTGTATTGGTGTACTTTTTTGAATTCGTTCATGAGGGCTTGCGGTGCCACACAATATCCCAATTTCCAGCCTGTGTTGTGAAAGGTCTTTCCAAATGAAGCCGTTATAAAAGTTCTCCGGGAGAGTTCAGGGAAACGCGCGGCACTCTGATGTATTTCCTCATCGAATATGATATGTTCGTATACTTCATCGCTTATTACATACAATCCATTTTGAACAGCAATTCGTTCCAAAGCTTCCATATCGGTTTTTTCCAATAAAGTTCCGGAAGGGTTATGAGGAGAATTAATTATGATGAGTTTGGTTTTGTTGTTGACAAGTTCCTCCACCCGGCCCCAATCCGGTTTGAAATCTGGTGATTCCAATTGAATGGCCCTGGGAACACCCCCGAATAATTCTACAGCTGGTTCGTAACAATCGTAAGCCGGTGAAAATACGACCACTTCATCTCCCTGGTGAACGGTGGCAGCAATGGCCGTAAAAATAGCTTGTGTAGCACCAGCAGTGATGGTTATGTCCGTCCCGGCCTTGTAAGAACTACCATAGGCTTTGTTCATTTTTTCTACGATAAGATTGCGAAGGAGGGGATCCCCAGGCATGGGTGCGTACTGATTAAAACCGGCCTTCATCGCCTCGTTAACCATCTGAATGAGCACAGGATCGCTTTCGAAATTTGGGTATCCCTGTGATATATTAATCGCATTGTATTCTTGCGCCATTTTGCTCATCACAGCGAAAATGGTGGTTGTAACATTTGGAAGCTTGGAAATCATGAGATAAAGGTAGTCGAATCATACAAAAAAGAAGTTGTTCTGCACTACTTCATTGTATATTGTTGAAAATGTGTATATTGCTAGCCCCAAATCTTGATTGTTACGAATGAAAAAGTGGATATTTTGCCTACTTATCCTTTTCATCGCAGCCCCCGTTATATCTCAGGACGCTGCTGATGTACCCGTTATACTGAATGAACGCGACGAGTTTAAAGAGCTTAAGTCTACTTCGGATCAGTACTACAACAACGGGAATTACAGAAAATCCTTAGAAACGAATATTGCTCTTCTTAAGATAGCACTTAAGTTGGACAACCCTTATTTCAAACATCAGAGTTATCGATTGTTGGCCTACGATTATCTCGCCATGAGCGACACCGTAATGGCACGCGAGAATTTCTCGAAATCCATTCGATTTGCGAGGGAATCTGAAAACGATACAGCCGTTGCTCAAATGTATATGGACATGGCCAATATCTATTCGTCCCTGGAGCCCAATTACAAGAAGGCCATGAAGTACCACAATAAATCTGTGGAACAATTGCTAAAGATCAACGATTCGGTAAACCTTGCAAAAGCACATTACAATACGGTTCTAACGGCCTTTGAAGCTGGAAAATACAACGAGGGTTATGCTCACTTGTTGCGCGCTCGAAAACTTGAGAAATTTGAACCCCATAAGACATTTGGTGTTGGGCTTGATAATCTCATGGGGGAATACTATTACAGCAAGGATAATTATGAAATGGCCCAAAAATACCTCAGGAAGGCGATCGAGGTGGCCGAACGTGAGGGTTTCGACCTTGAACTAGAAAACGCCTATTTCTATCTCAGCGAATGCCTGTATAACCTTGAAGAATACCAGGAAGCCTACCTCATCAAGGACAAGTATGAAAAATACACCATAAGTAATATGGAAAAGGCGATCTACATCGAGGACAATGAATCTTCGGTGCGCTTTCAAATTGAGGAATACAGGAAAGAGATCCAGGCTGCTGAATTGCAGAATAGTTTGCAGGCCCAGATTGTTGAAAAACAAAGCATGTTGAATAATGTGCTGCTCATTGTATCCTTCTGTATCCTCTTCCTGTTACTCATACTATACCTGGCATATAGAAAGCGGAAGGAACTTGTTGCTGAACTAAGAGTTAAGAATACCGAATACCTTATGGCGAAAGAAGAGACAGAACGGCTCTCAAAAGCAAAGAGCAATTTCTTTTCCACTGTGAGTCATGAACTTCGTACACCGCTTTACGGAGTAATAGGCTTAAGCACCTTATTGCTGGAAGACAAGGCTCTAAAGTCTCATGAAAAAGACCTTAAATCGTTAAAGTTCTCCGCCGATTACTTACTAGCACTCATAAATGACGTACTGCACCTGAACAAAATCGATTCGAAAACCGTGGAGAACGAAAAGGCTTATTTCGACATAAGAGAACAAATAAATACGATTGTTTCATCCTTCGAGTATATGCGGATCCAGAATTCGAACCGTTTCCATATAAATATCGACGATGAGATACCTCAGCTGATACGCGGTAATTCGGTGCGACTTTCCCAGATACTCATGAACCTGATCGGAAATGCCTGTAAATTCACTGAAGAAGGCGATATTTATGTCTCCGCACTTCTCAAAGAGATCAATTCCAATAAGGCAACCATTTCATTCTCCATAAGAGACACAGGTATCGGAATTGCGCATAGCAAACAGGAAACCATCTTCGATGAATTCTCCCAGGGAAGTAAGCAAAACTACAACTACCAGGGAAGTGGACTCGGACTTCCGATCGTTAGAAAGTTGCTCGCCCTCTCCAATTCAGAAATTAAACTAGAGAGCGAACTCGGTGAAGGATCAACATTCAGTTTTGACCTCACCTACGACATCCTGAACAAAGCCTATAAGAAGGAGTCTGTTCAAACCTTAGACACTAAAGAACTTAAAGGTAAGCGTATACTTATCGTTGAAGATAACAGGATCAATCAAACCGTAACCCGTAAAATACTGGAGCGCGAAGAAGTAGTGTGTTCCATTGCCGAAAATGGCAGGATCGCCATCGATATGGAAAAGAATAATGAGTACGACCTCATCCTCATGGATATCAATATGCCCGTCATGAATGGTCTGAACGCTACGCGTGGAATCCGGGAGCGCAACAAAGACATACCGATCCTGGCTCTTACAGCTGTTGAAGTTGAAGAAATGCGATTCAGCATCTATGATTCAGGTATGAACGATATTATCGTGAAACCTTACGATATCACCAAATTCACTCAAACCATCCTAAAACATCTCAACGGAATCGACAGGAAAAGAGATATGTCCAAACTTAGGGCTATGTAAGCTGTAATTAGCCCTTCAGACTGGCACTAAGGTATTCCCTGTTCATGCGAGCTATATTCTCCAGAGAGATTCCTTTAGGGCATTCAATTTCACAAGCCCCGGTATTGGTACAGTTACCAAATCCCTCCTTATCCATCTGCTCCACCATGTTAAGTACTCGACGCGTGGCTTCCACCTGACCCTGGGGTAAGAGGGCAAACTGACTCACCTTGGCAGCTGTAAACAGCATGGCACTCGCATTCTTACATGCGGCCACGCAGGCACCACAACCTATACAGGCGGCAGCATTAAAGGCCTCGTCAGCATCTTCTTTTTCAATAGGAATGGCGTTCGCATCGATGGTATTACCTGAAGTGTTCACGGAAATATACCCACCGGCCTGTTGAATTCGGTCGAAAGCGCTGCGGTCTACCATAAGGTCCTTAATCACCGGAAACGCTTTAGCTCTGAATGGTTCGATCACGATGGTGTCTCCATCGTTGAATTTCCGCATATGCAACTGGCAGGTGGTAATCATGCGGTCCGGGCCATGTGGTTCACCATTGATCTGCAAGGAACATGAACCGCAAATCCCTTCGCGGCAGTCATGGTCGAAAACCACCGGTTCTTCTCCTTTGTCGATAAGCTGCGTATTCAAAACATCCAACATTTCCAGGAAGGACATATCACCATCAATTCCATCGATGGGATACGTTTGCATGCTTCCTTTCGCCTGTGCATTCTTCTGACGCCAAATTTTAAGTGTGAGTTTCATAGCAACTTGATTATTTATAACTTCTTGTCTTAACTTCAATATTTTCAAATACCAGGTCTTCCTTGTGGAGAACAGCCTTGCCGGGATCACCTTTGTATTCCCAGGCAGCTACGTAGCTGAAATCCTCATCGTCACGTAAGGCTTCTCCTTCTTCGGTTTGATATTCTTCCCTGAAATGCCCCCCACAGGACTCATTTCTGTGAAGTGCATCTATTGCGAAAAGTTCGCCCAATTCCAGGAAGTCTGCCACGCGCATTGCTTTCTCCAGTTCAGGATTCACCTCGTTGGCGTCACCCGGAACACGAACATCCTTCCAGAAATCCTCACGCAGTTCACGAATGCCCTCGATGGCCTCTTTCAGTCCTTTTTCGTTTCTGGACATACCCACATTATTCCACATGATCTTTCCGAGCTTCTTGTGGTAATAATCCACCGACTTGCTACCGTTGTTGTTGATCAGGGCCTGAATCTGGTCCTTTACATTCTTTTCGGCTGCTTCAAATTCGGGTGAATCTGTTGGGATGGGTCCTGTCCTGATATCATTAGACAGGTAGTCACCAATGGTATAGGGCAGGACAAAATATCCGTCTGCCAGTCCTTGCATCAGTGCCGATGCTCCTAATCTGTTTGCTCCGTGGTCACTGAAATTTGCTTCTCCCGCACAATAGCAACCGGGAATAGTGGTTTCCAGGTTATAATCAACCCAAACACCACCCATGGTATAATGCACGGCGGGATAGATCATCATTGGAGTTTTGTATGGATTCTCGTCCACAATTTTTTCGTACATCTGGAAGAGGTTACCATATTTGGTCTCAATAACTTTTTCTCCCAGTTCGCGTATTTTTTCTTCTGAAGGGTTTTCGATATGCTCCACTGCTGCCACTTCTCTTCCGTATCGCATAATGGCCGAAGAAAAATCAAGAAATACTGCTTCTCCCGTTTTATTCACTCCGAATCCCGCATCGCAACGCTCTTTTGCGGCCCTGGATGCAACATCCCGGGGTACA
>Ga0316201_10002857_pt1 | contig 12487 bp, 12 predicted proteins | sample CS6wburrow_MG_FD_204516 | JGI IMG/M metagenome (GOLD analysis project Ga0316201, IMG submission 204516) | Coastal sediment microbial communities from Delaware Bay, Delaware, United States - CS-6 worm burrow | ecosystem: Environmental > Aquatic > Marine > Coastal > Sediment | place: USA... | reverse complement strand
CCGCATTGAAATCGAGTACGAATCGGACGAAGAAGGCGTGTCAGCTATCAAGAGTATCCGAGTCTCGGTAATCGGGAACCCGGCAACCGATATCCCGGCAACCGATATCCCGGCAAACGGAGCCGCCGATATCACCGCGGGAACCGTGCTGGTTCTCGATCGCAAGGCGAAAATCCTGGTCCTGACCGATCGCACGGTTTGGGACCTGGACACCGTGAAGTCCGGGTTGCCCGCAGGATTAAAGGCCGGCGATCGGATCGAAATCGACTACGAATCAGACGAGGAAGGCGTGTCAGCTATTAATAGCATCACAATAAAAGTAAACTGATACATCGGCTTAATCCTGGTCCTGGGCCGGAGTGAGGCCGGACAGCCACGTTACAGGTATCGAAGACAGAAAGACATTCAGCTCTGATGGAATACGTACTCGAAAGCATTCGCGGCGACTGGCAATCGTTCCTCCGGTTTGGACCCAGGTTTATCTACGGCTTCCTGCTGTTGCTCGTTTTCCTGCTGGCCGCCAGATTCGGCGGTCGCCTGGTTGCCAATATCCTAGAGCGTAGCGCCCAGTTTCGCTCCAACGCGCATTTCCTGCAAAACCTTGTAACCTGGGCCATCGCCGCTATCGGTATCCTGCTATCGCTGGGGCTGATGGGTTTCACGGGTATTGCCACCAGCCTGCTGGCCACCGGCGGAGTGGTCGCAATCGTGCTCGGTTTTGCGTTTCGAGAAATCGGTGAGAATTTCCTGGCCGGTTTCTTCCTCACTTTCAGCCGTCCGTTCGAAATCGATGATTTGATCAAGACCGGCGACCTCAAGGGCAATGTGCGTTCGATCGAGCTGCGCTACGTGCATATTCGAACCTTCGATGCCTGCGACGTATTCGTGCCTAGCGCGCAAATATTTCGCGAGCCGCTGTACAACTATACGCGCGACGGTCTGCGTCGCCCCAGCTTCACGGTCGGGGTGGCTTACCATGACGACCCGGCACTGGCCATTACACTGCTGGAACAGGCGGTTCGCGACACTGACGGCGTGCTCGCAGAACCACAACCATACATCACGGTGAAGGAATTCGCGGCGCAGTATATCGAGTACGAAGTGTTCTTTTTCCTCGACTTGAACCTGGGCAAACGCGGCTACAACGAGATAAGCAACGAGGTCATGGTCAACTGCTGGCGCGCGTTACGCGATACGGGCATGACCTTCAGCACGGATGTAACCAGTGGTTTCGAAATTATCAGCGCTCCGGATCTCAAGGTCGAGATGGTGACTGCGCAACCAAGGACTGAAGGAGCATGACATGACCCTGGGTAAACGTTTATTGATTACGCTCGCGGCGATGGTGGCCGCGAGCTTTATCGTCGGACTGATGTGGCGCGGCGCTTTCGATGCACGCATCCCGAGCTATCTCAGCGGCCTGGTCGGGGGCTTGTCGGCGCTTGCGGCATGGGAATTCCTGCGCTCGAGAAAGTGACGGGCAAAACTTTTAGTCATTGGTCTGCCAGCCCAGCCGCCACACCGGGAATGGGTTGCCATCAGGCGATCCGGGAGAAAATTCATAGCGCTCACCAAACCGGGTGCGAACGAACCCGAATACGATAATTCACCGAGGAAAACCAGTTGGACAATGCCTGGCTCGTGCTCGCCGCACACTTCGCTCTTGCGCTGACAAGTGCCGGCCACGCCTTGCTGTATAAACGTGATCCGCGGGCCGCGCTGGGGTGGATCGCGGTCAGTTTCGCCTATCCGATCCTGGGGCCCGTGCTCTATTACCTGTTCGGTATCAATCGCTTGCGCACGCGCGCGCACCAGCTTAAAGGCGAACCCGCGCGGCGGCTGAAAATTCGCTACGAAAGACCCGATAATATAAAAACGATCGAGCAGGACATGCAGCTCCCGGCGATGGTTGCACATCCCGAGCTTGCCGCCCTGGCGCGATCGTCGGCCGCGGTCACGCATCGTGCGCTGGTTGCCGACAACCACCTGCAACCGTTTTTTACCGGGGAGGCTGCCTATGACGCAATGCTGCAGGCCATCGAGGAATCACTTTACTCGGTTTGCCTTGCAACCTATATCTTCGAGACCAATCGCAGCGGCCTGGAATTCATCGATGCCCTGGTAGCGGCACAGCAGCGCGGAATCGAGGTCTGCGTGTTACTCGACGGTGTCGGCGAATGGTATAGCCTGCCGCGTGCCGGCAGCCTGCTAAAGAGGGAAGGAATTCGAGTAGCACGCTTCATTCCACCACATCTTCTGCCGCCATCGATTCATATCAACCTGCGCAATCATCGCAAGCTGCTGATCGTGGATGGCGCTATCGGTTTTACCGGCGGTATGAACATCGGCGACCGTCACCTGCGCCAACAACCGCCGGCGTCTAACGAGACCGCCGATATCCATTTTCAAATCCTGGGCCCCGTGGTCGAACAGTTGCAGGCGGTTTTTGACGAAGACTGGCAGTTCGCGGCCGGGGCGGACCGGCGCCAGGCGACTGCAGTACCCGTGCGCGCGGGTAATGCAATTTGCCGTGTCGTGACCGATGGCCCCAACGAGGATCTGGGCAAGCTCTCGATGATTATCACCGGTGCGGTGGCGCTGGCACGCAAACGCGTGGCGATCATGACACCTTATTTTTTGCCGCCGCCGGAACTCATCAACTCACTGCAGGCAGCCGCCCTGCGTGGTGTGGAGGTCAGCGTCATACTGCCACAACGGTCGAATCTGCCCATGGTCCACTGGGCAACTCGCAACATGCTGTGGGAACTGCTGCAATACGGGATCCGAGTTTATTATCAGCCGCCGCCTTTTGCGCACAGCAAGTTGTTACTGATTGACGATAATTATGCGCATATCGGTTCGGCCAACCTCGATCCACGCAGTCTGCGTTTGAATTTCGAGATCGTGGTTGAAGTTTTCGACCGGGATTTTGTCCGCCAGCTAGGTGAGCATTTTGAACGCGTTAGATCGACCTCCGCGGAGGAATCGCTTGCGACCGTCGATGGTCGCCGATTACCCGTCAGAATTCGCGATGCCGCCGCCTGGTTGTTTTCACCCTATCTTTAGCAGTCGTGATCGTTTCGGGGTCTAGCTTTATACGCAGGCAGCCACCGAATCAGGCAGTATGTCATTGGAAAAACTTATGAATCCTGTATCGTTGGACAACCTCGACACCTCGGAGCGCATCGCGCTGGTTTTTCTACTGGTGGTGGTCGCGCATATCGGGGTTCGCGGTATCCGCTTCGAGCGATAGCTGTGGGTTAAACAAGGTGCTCTCGCTGCAGCCGGTTGCCAAACAGTTCCAGCGCGCGATAAAAACGCATCTTGGTCGCGCTCAATCCGATTCCGAGGTACCCGGCCATGTCCTGGAAAGACAGGTCGGCATGAAACCGCAACATCAAGATGTCGCGCTCGCGGCGCGGCAGTTTGGTCAGGGCGGCGCTCACCAGGTCGCGTGTTTCGCCCGGTCCAGGTTCCGGCACAAGGCTGTCTTCATGAATTTCGATCAACGCCCGGATCTGGTCGCCGAGCATGTGCCGCGAGCGCTTGCGCGCGAGGTCGTGGCACTGGCGATCGGCGATGGCAAACAACCAGGTGCGGAAGCTCGAATCCATGCGGAAGCTTTGAATCGCGCGAAATACTCGCAGCTCGGTTTCCTGCGCGGCGTCTTCCGCATCCTGGCGGTTACGCAGGTAAAGATGACAGCGGATCAACAGGGATTCGTGGTGTCGGCTTAGCAGTACGGATAACAGATCCCGCCAGCCGGGGCTTTGCGCCAGTATCGACGAAATCATCGACTGTTCGCTGAGTTCCTGAATTTTGTTTTGCATCACGAGGTACCACCATTGCTGGAGTTGGTGGCACTATAAGGAGGCTCAAACGACAAATATAACTATATATATTTGTCGTTTTGATAAATAATATTTGTTATGGACATCGAACTATTGCGTACGTTTCTAGAAGTCAGCCGCACGCGACATTTCGGCCGGGCGGCCGAAGCGATGTTCCTGACCCAGGCCGCGGTGAGCGCCAGAATCAAGTCGCTGGAACAAATGCTGGGCGTCAGGCTGTTTATTCGCGACAAGCGCGACATCAAGCTGACGCCCGAGGGCAATCGCCTGGTCAGCCGCGCCGACCGCTTGATTTCCGAGTGGCGCAAGATACGCCAGGAGATCAGTGCGGGCGGCGCAACCCGGCAACTGTCAATTGGGGGCAGCCTGCGCCTGTGGGACATTATCTTGCAGCAATGGTTGATCCGGGTCAGATCCGCGTTACCGGAACTCGCGCTAATTGCCGAGTCGCACACGCCCGATCTACTGACGCGCAAACTACTCGATGGGGTGCTTGACCTCGCGTTCATGCTGGAGCCTCCTCAGCTCGAGTTGCTGCAGATCCGCGACATCGGCGGCCTTGACCTGGTGCTGGTGAGCAATCGACCCAACCAGCTCCTGGAGGAGGCAATGGGCAGCGGCTACCTGATGGTAGACTGGGGATTGACGCATACATTACAGCATCGCCGCTTGTTTGCCGACGCCGCCGAGCCACAAACCCGTCTGGCCAGCGGCAGCCTGACCTTGCATTACCTGCTCGCCTTGGGTGGCGCCGCATACCTGCCTGATATCCTGGTACAGCATCAGTTAGACGAGCAGAACCTGTTTCAAGTCCAGGATGCACCCCGCATCAAGCATCGCATCCATGCGGTTTACCCGGTACGCAGCGGACGCATTGGTCTTATCGAAGAGGTCCTTGGGCATTTCGCAGCCTAGTCTTTTGCAGCTTTTACCCGGTTGCAACATATCCGGCCTCGAGCGCCTGAACGCGCACCTTACCGACACGGCGGCCATCATGTTCCACTACCTGCAAACGGTAACCACCTTCGTCGATCACGTCGCCGATCTTTGGCATGCGCGACAGGCGCCGTAAAATCAATCCGCCAATCGTATTGGCATCGACTTCGGCGGCGACCTGGAGCCCGATTATGCGTTCGATATCAGTTAGCGAGGTCATGCCGTCCACCTCCCAGCTGCCATCATCGATTTGCGTGATACCGCAGCTCGGCTGTTCCTCGTCGGTTTCGTCTTCAATCTCGCCGACAATTTCCTCCAGCAAATCCTCGAGGGTGATGATGCCGATTAGATTGCCGTACTCGTCGACCACACAGGCCATGTGGGCACGACGCAGGCGCATGTAGTCAAACAGCCTGGAGATATGCTGGGACTCGGGCACGACCAGGGGTTCGCGGCACAGTTTTGTCAGGTCGCGCCAGGGTTCTGGCTTGCCATTTAATGCCGCGCGATGAATATCCTTAGCCAGCACGATGCCGAGCAGCACATCGCTATTGTTACTATCGATTAGCGGAAAGCGAGAATGGTTGCTGTCGCGTATCCGCTGCAGGTTTTGATCGGGCGATGCCGCCACGTCCAGCACCTGGATTGAATGCGCCGGCATCATGATACGACCGACGCGCCGATGGTCGAATTCGAACAGGTTATGCAGCATGGTGGCCTGGCGTGCGTGAATTTCACCATGCTGCTCCGAGGTTCTGAGCATACCCTTGATCTCCTCACCGCTGAACACATCGACATGACTCACCTCGGCGACGTTGAACAGGGCCAGAATGGCATTGGTTACACGGCTTAGCAGCCAGTTGAGCGGCCAGACCAACAGGTAACAGAAGTGTAACGGGTAGGCCGTCCACATCGATACCGGCTCGGCCTTGCGTATCGCCAGGGTCTTGGGCACCTGTTCGCCAATGACGATATGCAGCGCCGAAAAAATTAAAAACCCGGTGATGAATGCCGTGGTATGCAGCATCGCGTCCGAAACACCCATTTGCTCGAACAACGGCTCGAGGATCGCCGCCACCGCTGGCTCGCCAACCCATCCCAGGCCAAGCGAGGCCATCGTGATGCCCAGCTGGCAGGCCGCCAGGTAGGATTCGAGATTGGCCTGAATGCGCATCGTCAGTTGGGCCGCCGAATTGCCGTCATTCGATGCGCTCTCGATGCGAAAGCCACGCGCCTTGACCAGCGAAAACTCGGCGGCCACAAAAAAACCATTGGCGGCGAGCAGCAGCACGATTGCCAGGATATTGGAGGCGTTGCCCATTGAGTATTCCAGATCCGGTCGGGGAAGTTAAAACTTAGACCGAGGCCGTTAAGCTTTAGTCACAGAGACAAACTGCTGGTCACGCCTTTTCCGATCGGCCAACCGGCCAGGATTGCGAATGTCCGCCCGATTCGGTATTTACCGTTGGGGATCCTGATACAGCGGCGCCTGGCAGTTAGCGTTGCAACAGCAGGTAACCGAAAATACCTGGAGCCAGCGATCCGAGGGCAATGCCCAGGGCGAATCTTTCAATAACGTCGCCAGTACCTCGCCGATAAACAACAGCAGACCGTCAGTCGACTCGAGCTTGAAAATTTCCCTGAATGACGGTACTAGAAGCCTGGCGTTTTCGGCTCGATTTCTGTCATCGGTCTAGAACCATTTCTTCCACCAGATATAGCCGATAATCCCGGCCGCAATAACGACCATGCTCAGGGTCAGAATATTAAAAGCATCGGGATGTTCGAGGCCGGGCAATCCGGCCACGTTCATGCCGAACACACCGGTCAAAAACGAGAGCGGCAGAAATATGGTGGCGACGATCGACAACAGGTAGGTGCGCGAGTTCTGTTGATCGGCAATCCGGTTTTGCAACTCGGCATGCAGCACCAGCGCGCGTTCGCGCGCCAGGTCGAGATCTTCCACGTAATGGGTGATTCGATCGGTCTGGTACCTGATATCGTGGGTGTCATCAACCGAAAGATATTGAGCGGAACGATATAAATCCAGGAGCGCCTCGCGCTGGGGTGCGAGGTGACGCCTGATGACTGCGGTCTGTTTGCGCAGAGCTGACAGGCGGTTCTGGATATCGCGCACGTTGTCGACCCTCTCGTCCAGTTCGGTTTCGATGCCGGTCAGTTCCTGGTCAATCGTGTCGACGACATCATTGATTCGATTGGCGAGCTTTTCGACCAGCATGACGACAAATTCAGCCGGGCCTTTCGGCCCTTTACCGCTTTCGATGCTTTCGCGAACATCTTCGATCGACAATAGTCGACGCTCGCGCCTGCGCGCCGTGATGATTATCTCGGCGTTAAACCAGATCCGAATCGCCACCATATCCTCGGGATCGGCCCCGGGATTGGTGTTGACCCCGCGCAAATTGATCAGCACGCCCTGTTCCAGCAATTGCATACGCGGACGGGTTTCGATCGCGCTCAGGGCCTCGATCAGCCTGGAATCGAGATTCATTTCCCGCATGTATTCGATCACCCCGGGGTCATCGCTGCGCAGGTGCAACCAGTCGAACCCGGGCAAATCCTGATAAACGCTGGGATGACAATCCTGTTGCTGACCGCCGCCCTGCCCGTCGAGGTGATAATTCCAGATTACCGCCTGGTGTGAAGAATCTGCTGCAATGTCGGGTTGGTCCATGGGCCGTGCTGAACTTACTGGTCAGGCTGTGACTGGTTTAGCAAAGTCAGGCTGCCATCCAGGTGCACGTCGCGTTGCGGGAAGGCAATGACGATACTGTTTTCATTGAACAACTCGTCGATGCGGAACCGGATGTTGCTGCGAATGACGCGGAGGTCGCGCTCCGCGGTCGCTTCGATCCAGAGGTAAACATCGAATACCAGCGAGTTGTCACCGAAATCCTCGAAAATGACTACCGGCCGGGGTTCCTTTAGCACGGCCTCCTGCTCGGTGGTTGCCTGCAGTATTAATTCTGAAACCAGTTTGACCGGCGACCCGTAGGCAACGCCGACCCTGACCCGGGTGCGCGTCAGGCGATCGACCAGGGTCCAGTTCACCACCGTGTTTTCCAGCAGCGCGCTGTTGGGAATCAGCATGTGCACCCCGTCGGTGCGGCGAATACGAGTCGAGCGCGTGTTGATCGCCTCGACGGTACCGTTATGTTCACCGACTTCGAGATAGTCGCCGATCCTTATCGGGCGTTCCCACATCAGGATCCAGCCGCTGATGAAGTTATTGATGATATTCTGCGCGCCGAAACCAACACCGATGGCAACCGCACCCGAGACGAATGCAAACGCGGTGAGCGGCACATTGAGCAGATCCAGCATCGTGATCAACAGCACCGCCAGGGCGATTATGTAAAAAATCCGCCGGATCAAATGCACCAGGTCGGGTTGCATATTTCGCGCCGCCAGCCGACTGGTAATCAAAGCCGCCAGCCATTTGATCAACAGGTAACCAATGATCAGCGTCGACGGTATGACCAGCAGCTGGCCGAGCGTAAAATCCTGGCCGGACAAATTGAAAATCACTTCATTGAGAGACATTTAACCCCCCGTTTACGCCCGTTCCGCATAACAACTGACTATTCATCGGGCAGATCGATTAATTTCAACCTGAAACCCAGCTTTTTGTTTTTAGGCAGAGTGACGATTATACCAACCTCGTTGTTTTCATGGTCCATGGAAATTTTCGGTGGCCGGTTCATCTTGATCGGCTGGCCTGAAGGGGACAGCACCTGGACCCGATCCACCTCGGCTGGATCCACTGGTACGACAATATTGATCTCCTGCGACTGCCCGTCGTCCGTATCGATAATCTCGATTACTTCAGCCTCCAGAAGACCGCCCTTGAAGCCCGCGACATTTTGCAGGATATCCGTTTCCAGCACTTTTACGTTGGTGTCATCGAGGCCAGGCAGCGATGCGTTGCTGGTATCCTGACTATTGCCATTCGACGCTATTCCCAGAAGCATCAAACCGCAAATCAACGTGGCTATTTTCCTGAACACCATATCACTGTCCTCATAATCTCGTTAACAAGTGAGACTTCGCGGCATGGCGACCGGTCACAAATCGCGTGACAAGATATGAATAATCCGCCCTGCGTCCGCTATCCTAACCTCGACAGGGTTATCGAGTCGAGTCAAGACACGACAGCAAGGCGTCGTCGAGATCGATCACCTAAAGGGCTTCGAATGGGCGCGCGCTTATTCAGTTCGATCTGCGGAAAAGTCGATAACAGGTCGGCAGGTACCAGTTTTTTACTTATTTACCGCTTTACCGCAGCTCGAATCTATTTCTTTTCGCGCGCACGTTTCGGTTTTCCCTTATTCTTGGTATCGCGGTGCCTGACTTTCGGTTTGGCGCGGCGCGGCTTCGGCGCTTCGGTTGTGGGCTTGCCGGCATTCTTTTTACCCCTCAACAGGGAAATGTTCAGACGTTGCCCCGCCACTCGAACGCCCTTGAGCTGGTTCAGTAATTCCTTCGGCATGTTCTCCGGCAAATCGACCAGGCTGTGATCGTCGAAGATGTTGATGCGGCCGATGTACTTGCTGTCGATGCCGGCCTCGTTGGCGATGGCACCGACGATGTTACCTGGCATGACCTTGTGATCGTGTCCGACTTCGATGCGGAATCGATCCATGCCCGCTTCCACCGGCTGCGCTCTCGGCTCCGAGCGGTCGCGACGCGCCTTGCCATCGCTATCCGCGCTGTCGCGGCGCGGTTTGCGCTCGCCATCCGCGCTTTCGCGAGGATTTTTCCGACGCTGGCCTCGCTCCCGGGTTGAATCCTCCCGATTCTTGTCGAACGCGGGCTGGGCAAAGGATTTCCCCGACAACAGGAACGGCGCCCGGCCCTGCACCTGTTTTGCCAGCGCGGCCGCGATATCGAGCGCGTCGACCTGGTGTTCCTGCCGATACTGCTCGATCAGTTCCTTGAACAGGACCAGGTCATCCTCGGCGAGCGTGTCGCTGATACGCTGCTTGAATTTTTCGATTCGACGGTTGTTGACCATGTCCGTCGTGGGCAACTCCATCAACTCGATTTCCTTGCGGGTGGCCTTTTCGATGGCCTGCAGCATGCGTCTTTCGCGCGGCGCGACGAACAGGATCGCGTCGCCCTCTCGGCCGGCGCGCCCGGTGCGGCCGATGCGATGCACGTAGGCCTCGGTATCGTGCGGTATGTCATAGTTGATGACGTGCGAAATTCGATCGACGTCGAGACCGCGCGCCGCCACGTCGGTGGCGACCAGGATGTCGAGCTTGCCCGTTTTCAACTGCGTAATGATACGTTCGCGGTTTTTCTGCGCGATATCGCCGTTGAGCGCGGTCGCGCGGTAACCCCTGGCCTCGAGCTTTTCGGCGACCTCGAGCGTCGCGGTTTTGGTGCGCACGAATACCAGCATCGCGTCGAAGGTTTCAGCCTCGAGGATACGGGTCAGGGCGTCGAGCTTATGAGTGCCGGCCACCGGCCAGTAACGCTGGCGAATCGTTTCCGCGGTGGTGGATTTGACCTCGACGGTGATCTCCGCCGGATCGCGCTGGTAACGGCGGGTTATTTTCCGGATTTCGTTCGGCATGGTGGCCGAGAACAGGACGATCTGGCGCTGCTTCGGCGCCTGTTCCAGCACCCATTCGACATCGTCGATGAAACCCATGCGCAGCATTTCGTCGGCCTCGTCGAGCACCAGCGTGGTCAGGCCATCCAGTTTGATATTGCCGCGCCGCATATGGTCCATGACTCGCCCCGGGGTGCCGACGACGACATGCACGCCACGTTGCAGCGCGCGTATCTGGGTGCCGTAGTCCTGCCCGCCGTACACCGGCAGCACGTGAAAAGTCTTCATCTGCGAGGCATAGGATTTGAACGCCTCGGCGACCTGGATCGCCAGTTCGCGGGTTGGTGCGAGCACCAGCACTTGCGGATCTTTCTGCTTCAGGTCGAGGTTCGACAGTATCGGCAGCGCAAAGGCCGCGGTTTTACCGGTGCCGGTTTGCGCTTGCCCGAGCACGTCTCGACCGGCCAGGATCGGGGGTATGGTCTGCGCCTGTATCTGGGTCGGCAGCTCGTAGCCAACAACGCTCAGGGCTTTCAGTAACGCGGGTTTGAGCGACATGCTGGCAAAGCTCGGGATCGGGGTAGACATTGGAAAGGCCGCCGAGGAAAAGGGTGGCGCAGTGTAGCGGTTTGCCCCCCGGTTTGCATGCGCTAATTTAAGTTTTGGGTGGGTTCCTGCTTCAGTTGCCGGAGACCAGGCCCTGGAATAACGCGCTTAGCCGGATATCCTGGTGTAGTGTTCGATCTTCTTATCCACGATCATTGACTGCACGTCCTGGTCGAAGGCCCTGAAGTGATCGCTTTCCAGGTGCCGGCCGAAAGCGGCCCGGTCGGTATAGATTTCGTAGAGCATGATACGGCACTTGTTTTCTGGATCGACACCGACCTCGAAAACATGGCAATCCGGCTCCTTGTCCAGCGAATCCAGAGCCTGTTGCCAGACGCGCTCGAGAAACGTCTGACCTTTGTCAGCAAAGACTTCGAACTTGACCATTACGATGTGCATGGATGGCTCCAGGGAATCTTGTTCTTGTATCCGTGAATGACTAGAGATTAGCAGGAAAATGCTATTTTACATCGGCGATGATAACCGCCAGGCATGATTTGCAATTCCGCGGGTACATCCGGGCTGGCATATGGCTCAGGCCTCATACGCGCGGGTCGCCGGATCCTGCACCAGCCTGATGATTTCGTCGGTTACCGACCGGGTTCCCATGTCGCCGCCGAACTCCATCGGACGAATCCGGTTTTCCTCGAATCCGCGCTGCACCGCGGCCTCGATTAGCCGCGCCGCCGCGGCCAGCGCGGTTTTCTGGTGCTGCTCCGCCAGGTAGTCCAGCATCAGGGCGCCGCTGAGGATAGCCGCCAGCGGATTGGCCCTGTCCTGGCCCATGATGTCGGGAGCGCTGCCGTGCGCCGGTTGAAACAACCCGATCTCGTCGCCGATCTCGCCACAGGCAGCCATGCCCATGCCGCCGACCAGCCCGCCGGCGAGATCCGACAGGATGTCGCCGAACATGTTTTCCGTTACCAGCACGTCGAAGTCCCAGGGCCGCCTGATCAGGTCCAGGGCCTGAGCATCGACATAGTTATAGTCGCGCTCTATATCCGGAAAATCGGCGGCAATTTCGTCATAGATTTTCCTGAAGAAGGCCATCGAGGTAAAGACATTGGCCTTGTCGACACAGGTGAGCTTGCCCGGGTAACCTCGCGCCTTGCGTTTCTGCGCCAGCCTGAAACCGAAGCGGTGCAATTTTTCCGTGGTCGCGCGCGTCACGCGCAGGGTATCGCGCACCTCGCTGTCGCCAATCACCTGGCTGCGCCCGTGCACGGCGGCCGAGTAAAACAATCCTTCGGTCGATTCTCTCAAAATCACCAGGTCGATATCGGCCGCGCGCGGATCGGCCAGCCGCTGCGGCGCATTCGGATAAGCCCTGACCGGACGCACGCCGGCATAGAGCCCATACCTGTCGCGCAGGCGCAGGTGCGGGGAAATTTCGGTGCCGTCCGGGTGCCGAACCGCCGGCAAGCCGATTGCGCCGAGAAAAATGGCGTCCGCCTGGCCGGCTTTTTCTTCCCCGCCCGGTTCGATATCGACACCTGTTTCCTGGAAGCAACCGGCG
>Ga0316201_10002856_pt1 | contig 12488 bp, 10 predicted proteins | sample CS6wburrow_MG_FD_204516 | JGI IMG/M metagenome (GOLD analysis project Ga0316201, IMG submission 204516) | Coastal sediment microbial communities from Delaware Bay, Delaware, United States - CS-6 worm burrow | ecosystem: Environmental > Aquatic > Marine > Coastal > Sediment | place: USA... | reverse complement strand
ATAACATTAGGGTGAGCCACTCGCAAAAGAGCCCTGATTACAAATCCGCAGCATTAAGGCTGCGGATAAAAGAGGCTATTGATTCGGCAGATCCTACTCAGGCTATTTTGACGGAATCGAAGTCAAAGGGAGGCCTGACCCCCATTGCAGCTGTTGCCACCTACTGCGATGGCGATGGGTTCCTTCGGGATTACTCTGAGTTTGTGGATGTCACTGAACGAAGTGGTCGGCTTTTCATATATCTGAATCTTTTCGATGCCCTGAAAGAGGTCTATGAAAAGGCAGAAGGGCGTTGCTCACGCCGAAAACTTAAAAATGTGAGCAAAAAATATAAGAACCAGCATAAGAAACTCCCTAGTTATTCAGATGGGGACATTACAATCGTACGCGCGAGGTCTAAGGACCGCATGTCAAATGCGTATTACTACAGGCATGTATTCTACAAGGAAGAGGGGAAACCTGATGTTCGCTTCCCGCTGAGAGGAGAGGTGCTCAGTGAGTGCTTCAAACAGGCAAAGCAGATTCGTAGTGCATACAAGGAATTTGGGTTCAGCCTTCTGGATCTACTTAGGAAATTTCACCCAGAATCAGAGCTCTTGAAAAAGCTTGAAGGGCTTAAAATTCAAGAGGAAAGGGTGGATGAGCCTGTGTCTAAAAAGAGAGTCGTAAAGAAGCTGACGCTAATGAAAGCGATCAAGCAGCATATTCTAAGGAAAAAGAAGAAGAAGCGGCGGCCAAATACGATCCTACAGGTTCAAGGTATCCTTAATCGTTTCTTCAGCTTCATCGGTGACAAATACATTGAGGATATCACAGAAGAAGATGTTGAGGCATTCCTTGATGCCGAAGCGCCTGAAAACTCTTATAACCACTTTTTTACAATAGTGAATGGACTATTTCGGTGGGCAATAAAGCAAAGGCATATTCGCTTTAATCCGTGTTTTAGTTTGGAATTAGAAGAGAGCGAGGCCAAAGAGGTCGCTGTTTTAAGCTGTGAGGAATGTGTTGCTCTGTTGAAGGCAGCTAGGGAACTGTATGATGGCGAGATGCTGCCCTATGTTGCGCTCATCATTTTTGCTGCTCTAAGGCCTGATTCTGAAATGCGTTACATTACTTGGGAGCAGATCAATCTGGAAGACGGGGAAATTAGGGTGATCAAAGGAAAACGAAACAAGAAGCGAACTGTTGTCATTTCAGCTAACCTGATTCTCTGGCTTAAAATGTGTGACCAATCTCGTCCTATCTATCCTAAGGGTTTTAAAAATAAGTGGGCCGCTGTGCGTCGTGCAGCTGGATTCCGAGGAGGCACGATAGTAACGCATAGCAAGAAAGCCGAAGTAGTTCGTAAGAAAAAAGCGGAAGAGTCTGCGCGTAAACCATGGGTCAAAGATTATGGAAGGCATACTGGCATCTCGTGTCACGTTCGCGCAGGTGAAGACTCTGGCAAAACTGCGACTTGGGCGGGCACCTCGAAAGAAATGATTGAAGAGCACTATGATGGTTTGGTCACTGGTAGTCAGGCGAAAGAATTTTGGTCGATTGTGCCATAGTTCAGGCACCTCTAGGAGGGGTATCCATGGCATACATTATGGAATACACGCATTTTTCGCTCAATTATATCGGACACAAGAAACCCCTAAACTGTTGAAGTTTAGGGGCTTAAGGTGGAGCCACCTGTCAGAGTCGAACTGACGACCTGATGATTACAAATCAACTGCTCTACCAACTGAGCTAAGGTGGCCGGTGCCTACTGGATCGGGGACTTGAACCCCGAACCAATTGATTAAGAGTCAACTGCTCTACCAATTGAGCTAATCCAGCAGGTGAGTTAGCGCCGTTAAGCGTTAACGAAGATGCGGAGAATGTTTCTGAAGGCTCGACTGTCAAGCCATCGATCAAAGATTTTTCGATCTTATTGGTGACGTTTAATCCTGAGCTTCGCGGTATGGTTTCGGGCCCTTTTTCTCTTTACGTGGAGGCGGAGGGAGGAAACCTTCTTCTTCAATCGCGGCATTGCGCTCTTCGGGGCTCATTTCGCGGAGTTTTTGTCTCCATGCGCGGCGATCCTCGGGGGTCATTTCCATCCAGCGCTGACGCATCGCTTCGCGTGTTGCCTGGGGAATCGCTTCGTATTTCTCACGCATGGCTTTGATTCGGGTGGGATCCATCTCATGCATGGTACCGATCCGTTTGCGCAGCAGTTTCTTTTCCTCCGGAGTCATTTTTTCAATGCGCTCAATGGTTTGGCGCAAGCTGGCGAGCTCGTCGCTGTCCATTTGTAGAAGGTTCTGTAGCAGTCGGGTTTCGTGGCCGGGTTGCTCAGCGCGTGGAGCAGTTTCCTGAGCCATTAGGCCAGTGAAGCTGACTGTGGCACTACATAGAAATAGGAGGGCGAGTTTAATGTAAGTTTTCATGATTGGATATCGAAGTAGAGGGCTTCGAGTGTAGTCAGTAAATCACCATTGCCCAAGGAATCGTCCTGAAGCAATGCGAGGCTAGTCAGGCCCTCTTCGAGCAGGAAAATCTCCTGCATGTCGGCGGCACTGAGCGCCGTGGGCTCGGTGGGCTTCGTCGGCTTGGGTGAGGTGAACTGGATGAGAGAGAATGCCAGGGCGAAGACCGCTGCGAGCGGAAGTGCGAAGCGCAGCAGTTTGCTGCTGAAGTGGGCAGTGGTTGTCTGCGCCTCGGCAGCTTCAGTTGCGGCGAGCACCCGTGCGGTGAAGTCGCGGTCCGCCTTGAGCGGGCGGCTGGCGAGAAGCGCATCGATTTTGTGGTCGAGCGGATCGCGTGGATCAGTTGTTTTCATGTGCTGTGGTTGGTTGAAATTGTTTAATGACGGAAGGGATTAGCCTTTGGGGTAGAAGTCTTTGAGTTCTTCGCGCAGATGCATACGGGCGCGGTGGATCCAGGTCTTTACGGCACTGAGGCTGGCTTCGAGGCTATCGGCGATTTCTTCGTAGGAGAGGCCTTGTTGCTGGAGCATCAGGATGGCGCTGCGCTGGTTGTCGGGGAGGGTGGCGAGCGCTCGGTGGAAGGCTTCTTCGATCTCGCGGGTACTGTCGCTGGCTTCCGCCTGCTGCTGCATGACGAAATCAGTCGGGTCGATGAAATCAAGAGGGCGGCGAGCACTTTTACGGTAGCTGTCGATCAGTCGGCGGCGGGCGAGGGTGAATATAAATGCGTTGAACGTGCCGCGCGCCTCATAGCGCGGCGCGGCGCGATACAGCTCAATAAATGTTTCCTGGGCGAGATCTTCGGCGTCGCTACGGTTACCTGTGGAGCGGTAAAAGAAATTAATCAGCCGCGTCTGCCAGCGTTCGACAATACTCGCAAAGGCAACGCGATCACCTTCCGCAATCGCGCGTAGGCAAATACTGTCAATGTCCTCGATTCGAGTGTCGGAGGAAGGTGTTGTTGGGAGGGCTTTTTCCATACCATCGGATGTGGCGATTGTCCGCTTCGCCCAGTCCCGGTTGCTTTGTATGCGTATTAAGGATTCCATGCTTAGACTTTTTATCGTCTTAAGGCAAAGAAAGTTGCACAAAAAACGCATTTTGAGCGTTAATCCAGACCCTTCCCATGGTTCAGTTTCGAGATTCGATTTTCGGATCATTCGGAAGGTGAGAAAAATCGTTCAATTAGCGGTGTTTTGGCCTTCTGGCGCTGGACTTGCTCACATTCGTTTGTGAATAAAATGTGTATAAATACTAGATCTAGTGCTGTTTTTATTAAAAAGTCCGATATGTTGTGTGCCTATTGTTGACAGTGCGAATTCCACGCCCCAGTCTCCAACTAACCATTTAGTCCTGTTTACACCCCCGAAGCGCACTATCTACCTCCATTTCAACGTCTTCAGACAGCGCGTCAGCTGGCTCCAATCACCTCTTTTGACCGAGTAATTTCATAAATTCATTACCACTACTCTAACCTAATAGCTATCTATGGACAAAACCTACACAATCGGCGATAAAACCTTCGTTCTTGATCAAGCCAAAGCAGAGGAAGCTTTTGCTGCGAAAAAGATCATTAACGGTAAAGACACGATGTTCTTCAACATCCTCCCACTCAAATACCAGTGGGCCTACGAACTCTACAAGAACATGAAGAACAATCACTGGGAGCCGGAAGACATCCCTATGCAGAAAGACGTCGAACTCTGGCGGAGCGAGGATCTCTCTGATGTGGAGCGCTGGATTATTAAGATGGCGATCGGTTACTTTTCTGCCGCTGAGGGGATCGTCGGAGATAATATTCTCCACGTTATCCGCGAGTTGGTCACTGCCCCCGAATTGAAGCTTGTGCTCGGTCGTCACGCCCATGAGGAAAATATTCATGCGGATTCACTGGTTTATATGATCAGCTCGTTGGGGATCAATCCGCACGAGTGTGAGTCGATGTTTGAGGATATTCCTACGATTGATAAGAAGGCAAATTTCGTCGTTTCCAACTCTCGTGGTCTGCGCCGCGAGATGGATTTGACCCGCACCGACGAAAAGCAGGCCCTTGCTAAGAACATGTTCCTCTTTGGGCAATGTATGGAAGGCACCCAGTTCTACGGTTTATTCGGGATGGTACTTTCGCTCTACCGCCAAAACAAGTTTCCCGGCATCGGTCAGATGTTCCGTTATACGCTGCGCGACGAGTCGAACCATATCGAACTTCTTCGCAATCTCTTCATGGATCTCGTTGAGGAGAATGAAGACGTTTGGACCGCCGAGTTCCGCGAGGAATTGCGTGCGCTCATGAGCGAAGCCGTTGCGCTGGAGAGAGAATTTATTCGTGATTGCCTCCCAGTCAATGCGGTTGGCCTGAGCGCGGATGAATTCTGCCAATATATTGATTACATCGCCGATCGCCGACTCGAAGGAGTGGGCCTCAAACCGCTCAACGAAGGTGTGGAGAATCCATTCCCTTGGCTGGCGGAGATGATGGATATCAAGAAGGAGCAGAACTTCTTCGAAGGCCGCGTGACCGAATACCAAAAGTCTTCTGCGCTTGGTTCGGTTGACGACGACGAGCTTTAACCCCGCTCAATTTTCCCCGGAGTGCGAGCCTCGGTTCGCACTCCGTTTTCCCAGTCTAACAAAGTCTACTTCTAACCCCTTAGCCACCTTAGCACTCAACTCACTAATTTCCATGATTCAAAAACTCTCATTTGAAGAAGATCTCGAACTCAAACGCTACGCCGCCACACCCAAAGATAAGAAGCCACGCTTCGATTGGGGCACTGTGATTGGTGAAGACCGTCTCCCCAGTTCTGAAATCAAGATCGACGCCGACGGCCTCGAGCGCGATTTCGATCTCGCCGAGATTGCCGACACCATCGGCAACGCCCTGACCGATCTGCTTCTTTCTCGCGAAGAGAAAGAGATTTTCACCGAAGTGAACCGTAAGTTTGTCGCCAGCGTCGCCGAGAGTGTCGGTGCTGTGCTCGCGACTTCAATTGATCAAGGCCGTGCGCTCAAGCTCTCGACTCACGACATCCATTTGCTGATCGAAAAAGCGCTGATCGAAAACGACGCGCACGATGTCGCCCGCAGCCTCATGTTTGGCCGCGGTAAGTCCGTGCAATCCGACGATCGCCCACCCGTGGCCATCCGTTTGATCCGTCGTAATGGCCAAGTCGTGCCCTGGAGCGAATCCAAGATCGAGATCGCCGTGCGTAAGTCTTTCCTCGCGCTGCACATGGACTCCGAGCCAGCAATTGAGATCGCTCGCGCGGTCACTGATCGCCTCAACGTAGGCGGCCAAGCCTTTATCAATATCGAAGACGTGCAAGACGCCGTTCAAGAAGAGATGATGCGCCAAGGCCACTTCAAGGTTGCTGAGTCTTACATCCTCTACCGTGCACATCGCTCCCGCGTTCGTGAAGAAGAGGGCATCGCTCCCGTCACGGAGACGCAGCAAGAGTCCATGATCGTCGTCACCGAAACAAACGGTGAAAACACTTTCTGGGATGGCGTCGACCTCAAGCGCCGCATCGAATTCGCCTCGATAGGTCTGGATCTCAACATCAACGCCGACGAGATCGAAAAAGAGCTCCGCCGCTCCCTCTACCCGGAGATGAAGCGCGCGGATTTGGAGAAGACCATCATCCTCAACTCCAAGTCGATGATCGAGAAAGATGCCGACTTCGCTAAGTTTGCCGGCCGTATCCTCCTTACCTACATTTACGAAGAAGTCCTCGGTTGGGACATCGTTCGTGATGGTGTGGACAATCTCAAAGAAGCCCACCGCCGCGGCTTCAAGCCCTATCTGAAGCGCGCGATCGAGATCGATCGCGTCAACCCGAAGCTCCTCGATTTCGATATCGATCAGATCGCTGCATCGCTCGATCCATCCGCCGACCTCGACTTTGATTACCTTGGTGTGCAGACCATGTATGACCGCTACTTGATCGTCGATAAGACCGCCAAGAAGCATCGCCGTCTCGAAGTACCGCAATACTTCTGGATCCGTGTCTCCATGGGACTTTTCCACCACGAGAAGGAAGACCGCGAAGGCTACGCACTGCGCCTCTACAATCTCTACAAGAGCCGCCGCTTCTGCTCCTCCACGCCGACACTCTTTAACTCCGGCACGCTCCACTCACAGCTCTCTTCCTGCTACCTCTACAAGGTCGACGACAGCATCGAGTCGATCATGCACCGCGGGATCGCCGACAACGCCTTCCTCTCCAAGTGGGCTGGGGGACTCGGTGGTTCCTGGACCGCGGTTCGCGGCACGGGTGGTTTCATCAAGGGCACCAACGGCGAGTCGCAAGGCGTCATCCCATTCCTCAAGTTGCACAACGACCAACTCGTCGCGGTCAATCAAGGCGGGAAGCGCCGCGGTTCCGGTTGTGCGTATCTCGAAACATGGCACAACGACCTCGACGATTTCCTCGAACTGCGTAAGAACACCGGAGACGACCGTCGCCGTACCCATGATATGAATACGGCGAACTGGATTCCCGATTTGTTCATGAAGCGCATGGAAGGCCGCCAAGAGTGGACCCTGTTCCGTTCCAACGAAACACCCGATCTCCACGATCTTTACGGCAAGGCCTTTGAAGACCGCTACTGCGAATACGAAGCTATGGCCGAGCGCGGCGAAATCTTCGGTCAAAAGCGCCCGGCGATTGATCTATGGAAAGCCATGCTCAAGATGATCTTTGAGACCGGCCACCCTTGGATCACCTTCAAAGATCCGTGCAACGTCCGCAGCCCGCAAGATCACTGTGGCGTCATCCACAGCTCTAACCTCTGCACCGAGATTACGCTCAACACCAGCGACGAAGAAACCGCTGTCTGTAACCTCGGTTCCGTTGTGCTCGACTCGCACCTCGATAAAGATGGCAACCTCGACCACGAGAAGCTCCGCGAGACGATCAGCATCGCTGTTCGCGCACTCGATAACGTGATTGATATCAACTTCTACCCAACCGAAGCCGCACGCACCGCGAACAGTCGCCACCGCCCAATCGGTCTCGGTATCATGGGTCTGCAAAATGCCCTCTACAAGAAGGACATCGCCTTCGCCTCTCAAGCCGCCGTTGAGTTCAACGACGAGTTCATGGAAGCGATTGCTTACTACGCCTACGAAGCCTCCAGCGATATCGCTGCCGAGCACGGCACTTACAGCACTTACAAAGGTTCCAAGTGGGACCGCGGCCTCATGCCACAAGATACCCTCGACATGCTCGCCGCAGAGCGTGGCGAAGAAGTCGAAGTGCCACGCGCCGGTAAGATGGACTGGAAGCCACTCCGCGAAAAGATCGCGAAGCACGGTATGCGTAACTCCAACGTCCTGGCGATCGCGCCCACCGCGACGATTTCCAACATCATGGGGACCACGCCTTGTATCGAGCCGACCTATAAGAACCTCTTCGTGAAGAGTAATCTCTCGGGCGACTTCATCGTGCTGAATGGTGAGTTGGTTCGCGACCTCAAGGGGCGCGGCCTCTGGACTGCTGAGATGCTCGACCAAGTGAAATACTTCGACGGCGAGCTCGACTCCATCGAGGGTGTTCCACAAGACCTCCGCGAGAAGTATCGCACCGCCTTCGGTATCGAGTATAAATACTTCATTGATGCCGCCGCCCGTCGCCAGAAATGGATCGACCAATCACAATCCGTGAATCTCTTCCTTCCGGTAGCCGACATCAAGACACTCTCGCACATGTATCGCGATGCATGGCGCAAGGGCCTCAAGACGACTTATTACCTCCGCACACTCGGCGCTTCCAACATTGAGAAAGCAACGACCAGCGTGAAGAAAGAAGTCCGCGGTCGCGCTGGCGTCGCCACCACCGATGCAGCTGCTCCCAAAAAGGAGTTCACCAAAGAAGAAGCGAAAGCCTGCTCCCTCGACGCCATGATGAATGGTGGCGAGTGCGAAGCCTGCCAGTAAAATTCAAAACAAAGGGCCGCCCGAGAGGACGGCCTTTTTTGTCCAATCTAATACTAATCTTTAAATTGTGCGTTTGCCCCCTTTTATCTCAAATTAGATGGTGAGTTTTTTGCTTCGACTTTGAGAGATCTTTGGTGGTGTCGGTGCTTGCGCCGGCCCTAGCAGGGTGCTCAGAGGCCGTTGCAAGCAACGACGCCACGAATTCAATGTCACCTTGATTGACTTGCTGTTAACCACCCCCAAAAAGGCCCTCAATTTTGATGTGCTTCAATTAGGATCAATGGCATCAATAAGGCACTTTAAGTTAGCGTCATTTGGGTTAGACCTTTTAATAATTTCTAAGTGTGGAGTTTATAAAAACCTCAATGTCCTAAACTGAATGGCGTCAGACTTGCATATTCAACCCTTAGATAAAGCTCTGCATGATCGGGCAGATTTTGACTGTGGTGTGTCTGTATTGAATGACTACCTAGAGAAGCAGGCAGCGCTCGATATTAAGCGCAAAGCTTCCGGGTGCTGGGTGATGACAACTCAAAAGGACAGCAAAACTGTTCTAGCCTATTATACTTTGTCGGCTGAGGCCATTGATGCGCTAGATCTGCCCGAGATGCCTAAAGCTATCAGTAAAAAGTTGCCTAGATATAGACGATTTGGCGCAGCTCTACTTGGACGACTTGGGGTTGATAAATCTCAACAAGGGCGGGGCATCGGCGAATTATTATTAATGGACGCCTTCCATCGCTGTCTGGTAATGGATATTCCTGTTGTCGTGATAGTCGTTGATCCTAAAGACTCAAAGGCTGCGGACTGGTATGAGCGATTCGGGTTTAGACCACTGACTGAAGACCGTATGGTCGTGACTTTGCTTGAGTTGGAGGCCCGGTTTAACGAGCTGGATTCGCATCGCTGACGACCGTGTCTCGGTAGGCTTTAAAAGCTCGCTTGAATTCAGGTGTGGGCTTTCGGGGTGGGGCGAGTAGTGCCTCCACAAAACTTCGAGATTCCTCTTCATTTAAACGAATGGTTTCAGCTTCCTGAATAATTTTACGAGCACGATTGACTAGATGGGTGACCGCAAAAGGCGCAACTTTACGTCCCTCAATCTCGGCAGCTTTTTCAATAAGCGCCTTTTCAGAAGGAGATATCCGAGCGACAAGTCGCTCAGTTTTAAGTTCTTCGATTGCTTTGACCATGATTAATGTGTGTCACAGAGTAACACATTAATCAAGTTGGAATGCATTATTGTCTGAGGTCGAAAGCCTTGAATACTTAGAATTTTAGATGAAAAGAGGTAAATTAAAGGCGGACGCCATGTTCTAGCGAATCAAGGTGACATTGAATTCGTGGCGTCGTTGCTTGCAGCGGCCTCCGAGCAGAGTTGCTGAGGCCAGTCAGGGCCGGCGCAAGCGCCGACGCCACGAAAGAGCTGGCGAAGTCTTTTATGATTAGAACTCGTAGCGCGCACCCAGCGTCAAATTACGTCCGGGCAGTGGAGCCACTTCCTTCAGAAACGAAGTATGGTAGCGAATGTCCTCGTCCAATAAGTTATCTGCTTTGGCAAAGAGGGTGAGTTCGCTTTTGCCGCCAACTGCGAAGCTCCGCGCGATGTCCATCGACAGCTCCATGTAGCCGCGAGTCTGCGACTCGCTCGGTGCCGTTGCGTCTTGGTTGAAGCTACGACGCAACAAGGCACCCGCGTCCCAGAGTCCACTTTGTAGTCTAAGGCCCGCCCCAAGTCGCACTGGAGGGATGCGTGGCAGATCGTCTCCAGAGTCCTCGTTGCGGGCTCTCACGTAGTCGGCAAGCAAGCGGTAGGATATGGTGGTGCCGCCTGAGTGGTAGAACGCGTATTCCAGTTCCGCTTCGGCTCCCCAGAATTGTGCATCGACAGCGGTGTATTGAAAGACTGGCAACTCGTCGAGCTCCGCGCCAGTTTCCTGTGCGAAGATGTAGTCCTCAAAGTAGGTGTAGAAGACCGAGACCGTGCCTTCCCATGCGCCGGATTCATAGCGGTAGCGCAGGTCGACGCCGTAAGCTGTCTCCAGCCCCAGATCGGCGTCGCCGATCTCGTATTGCTCTGTCGCCAGGTGTGGGCCGACTGCGTAGAGTTCTGTCGAGTTTGGGTGACGTTGCGAGCGTTGCAGCGAGAGTGCGAGTTGCTGTGTTTCGTCGATATCCCAGATCGCACTCGCCGCCAAGCTCAGCGCGAGATCAGAGTAGTCGCTTTCAATGCTATCTTGAGGGCTGACGCTCTGTCGTTCCAAGCGTCCGCCAAAATCCCAATGTAGGCGGTCGCCGTGGATGTGTTGACTTGTAAATATGGCTTGGCTGCGTGTGGTCGCGGGTTTTGTAAATGCTTCGTCGCCATCCGCCGAAGAATCCGTATCCGAGATCTGCATACCTACAATGCCTTGGTCAAAGAGCAACAGATCGCGGTGAGCGATCTCACTGCGCAATTCCCAGCCCTCTTTTTCAAAGACGGTTCCGATCGCTTCGCCCTCCAGCTCGGTATGCGCATAGTCGGTGTAGCCGAGACGTAGGCGTGCTGCTGCGATCCAGTCGGTGGGTTCTACTAGCATCAGTTCGGCATCGTAGCGCTTGCGCTCGAGGTCGATGGAAACAGGTTCCGGCTCGGCGGGCGAATGCCCCCCGTGGTCGTGCGCATGCGCGTGTCCCGAAATGCCGTAGAGTGAATCAAAGCTCGAGTAAGCGAGACCGAAGTAATTACCCGTCCCGAAAAACCAGCTTCCGCCCACAGAATACGCATCGGTCTCCACGAAACTGTTGTCCAATCGACTGCTGGATGGCTCATCCGGTTCGGGGTTGAGCTCGGCAGTTCCGGGGATCGTGTAGTCTTTGCTTTCGCGGGTCAGACCAGTCACGCTCAACGCCCATTGTTCGCCGCCTACAGTCGCATAGCCGAGGGTTTTCGTTCCTTCGGAAACGGTGTCGTAGCTGCTTTGTAAGGCGCCTTCGTAGCCGTCGGAGTCGACTGGTGCACGCGGGATTTCACGCCCGACGACGTTGACCACGCCTCCGATGGCAGAACTACCGTAGAGCAGGGTCGAGGGACCGCGCAAGATCTCGACGCGCTCGACCAGTAGCGGCTCGACGGATACGGCGTGATCCGGACTGGTGTTGGAAACATCTATGGCCTCGATTCCCGAATCAAGTATCCGTACACGCGGACCATCGAAACCACGGATGATCGGGCGGCTTGCGCCGGCGCCAAAGCCAGTGGCTGAAACGCCGGGTTGACCGTCGAGTAGTGCGCCGAGTGTAGAACCATGGCTACGCTGTAGTGCCGTCGTACCGAGCGCGGTGGTCGGCGTGGCGAAGTCTTCAATCGGCCGGGCGACGGGACCGGCTGATACGACGAAGTCTTCGAGTTGATAAATAGGCTCTTCGGTCTGACCGGAGAGTGCGTTTAGAGAAAAAGGAATTGCGGCGCAGATAAGCGCAGCATGTTTGATTGAAACGTTATGCATTGGATTGAAATCTGAAGTTAAAGTAGTCCGCCGTAGCTAGAGCCTTGGCAGACAAGTCTGAACTTAGATTTCAATCGGCGGCGCTCGTGCTCCAAAGGCTAGCTCACGAGTGTGCGAGCGCGTGCGTTCATTGAGCAACAGGAAGCAGCTGCGCTCAATGGCAGAGCGTTCCGGCAGCGCCATCGCGATGCTCGGCGCCACAGCTCCTTGTAAAGCGACGACCGCACAATAGTGGCCGTCTGCGTCGCTATGTTCGCTGGGTGCCTCTTCCGCATGTGAGCCGCATGCGTGCGCGCAGGCATCATCCGCATGCAGCCAAGAGTGGAGTGCTGGACTGACCCCCGCCAGAGACAAAATAAAAATCCACGCAGCGAGCAGTGCACCGACCACGGGGGTCATTACATTGCTCGGCTCTGGGCGGACTTTCATTATTCTGTAGTTACGTGTCGTCTTTCACATGTCAAGCTACAGCGGAATTGCACGTTCGCTGACACGGATCCAACGTCGCAGCTAATCCATCTATGGTCAGCGATTCGAAGGTCCGTTCAAACTAGCTCGAACGGTCAACCCTCACCCCTGGCGGCTGACCGCCAAAAGCAAATTTCTATC
>Ga0316201_10002855_pt1 | contig 12488 bp, 8 predicted proteins | sample CS6wburrow_MG_FD_204516 | JGI IMG/M metagenome (GOLD analysis project Ga0316201, IMG submission 204516) | Coastal sediment microbial communities from Delaware Bay, Delaware, United States - CS-6 worm burrow | ecosystem: Environmental > Aquatic > Marine > Coastal > Sediment | place: USA: Delaware... | reverse complement strand
GCGGCGTGCACCGTCGCCGGTAAAGTACATGCCGGGAAAGGCGCTGAAATAGGTATCGATGAAGCGCTGGTGATCACCATAGACGCTGCGCATTTGTCCCGGCCATGGCCGGGTTATGACCAGGCTACCTTCGGCGGCGCCCTCCTGGATCTTGCCTTCAGCATCGACAATGGCCGGCACGACGCCGAAGAACGGCCGGGTGGCGGAGCCGGGCTTCATTTTGACGGCGCCGGGTAGCGGGGTGATCATGTGGCCACCGGTTTCTGTCTGCCACCATGTATCGACGATCGGGCAACGTGCGTCACCGACCGTGTGGTAATACCATTCCCAGGCCTCCGGGTTGATCGGTTCGCCAACGGTGCCGAGCAGTTGCAGGCTTTCCCGTGAAGTGCTCTTCACAGGGTCGTCACCCATGCGCATCAGCGAACGCAGTGCGGTGGGTGCGGTGTAAAAGGTATTGACCTTGTGCTTGTCACAGACCTGCCAGAAACGCGAGGCGTCCGGGTAGGTGGGTATGCCCTCGAATACCAGTGAAATGGCACCGTTGCACAGCGGACCGTAGACGATGTAGGAGTGACCGGTAACCCAGCCAACGTCGGCGGTACACCAGTATATATCGCCATCGTGGTAATCGAAGACGTACTTGTGGGTAATGGCCGCGTACAGCAGGTAGCCACCGGTGGTATGCAACACGCCTTTCGGTTTGCCGGTGGAGCCGGAGGTGTACAGGATAAACAGCGGGTCCTCTGCATCCATGATCTCGACCGGGCAATCGGCGGATACGGATGCCGCGATATCGTGATACCAGACATCGCGGTCTTCATGCCAGTCTATGTCGCCCGAGGTGTGGCGTATCGTCAGCACGGTGTGCACGTTGGGACAGGACTGCAGGGCCTGGTCCACGTTACCTTTCAGGGGAATGGTCTTGCCGCCGCGCACTCCCTCATCCGCCGTAATGACGGTCTGGCAGTCCGAGTCGAGGATGCGATCCTTGATGGATTCCGGTGAAAAGCCGCCGAATACCACGGAGTGAACGGCGCCAATACGCGCGCACGCCAGCATGGCATACACGGCTTCAGGGATCATGGGCATGTAAATGCACACACGATCACCTTTCCTGACATTGCGTGCCTTCAGCGCGTTCGCCATGCGACACACGTGTTCATGCAACTCCCTGTAGGTGATGCGACTGTCACGGGCGGGATCGTCGCCTTCCCAGATCAGCGCGGTCTGGTCACCGCGACTTTCCAGGTGGCGGTCGACGCAGTTGTAGCAGGCATTCAGCTGGCCGCCCTCGAACCAGCGGATGTGCCCCCGGCTGTAATCCCAGTCGAGCACGCTGTCCCAGGGCTTGTTCCAGTCCAGGAATTTCTCCGCCTGTTCGGACCAGAAGCCTGCCGGGTCGCTGATCGACTGCTGGTACATCGATTCATACTGTGACTTGTCGAGCAAGGCCCTGCTGGCAAAGGCCTGCGGAACGTCATATATCCTGGTGTCAGACATGGGTAACTTCCCCTGTTGGTTGGTTCGAGGTGCGGGTCAAATGTTCACTGATTATAGTCATACAGCCGGGTGTGCCAAGCAGGCAGCTCAGCGTTCCTGGCCTGTAGCAATGTAGGCTGCAGGTGCTGCAAGGCTGTGTTGTGCGGGTATGGCCGTTTCGTCCCAGTGTTCGATGGCCCACTGCCATAACTCGTCGAGGCTGGCGTCTCGTGGCGACTCCGGCAGTGACTGGTGCAGGTAGCGCAACACATCGATCACAACTTCTGTACCGTTGCCGGTGTCGACCGGGAGTGCATGGGTTTGTTTGCTCAGCTTGTGCGCCTCGGTATTTACGGCAACCGGCAGGTGCAGGTAGTCAGGCACGGGCAGGCCGAGTAACTGCTGCAGGTAGATTTGCCGCGGAGTTGAATCGAGCAGGTCGGCACCACGGACAACATGGCTGATGCGTTGCTCGGCGTCGTCCGCCACCACGGCAATCTGGTAGGAAAACAGCCCGTCTGCCCTGTGCACGATGAAGTCACCGACAGCGGATTCAAGTTGCTGTGAAAAAGCCGGTTGCAGGCGATCATGTACGCTGATTTCAATTGCCTGCGAACGTACCCGAACTGAACGCGGGCTGCGGCCCGGCGCCAGCCCGTTGCGACAGGTACCGGGGTAGACCGGAGTCGCTTCACCCGGCACAGCACTGTCAGCAATCTCCTTGCGGCTGCAGCTGCAGTCAAACAGATGACCTTGCTGTCGCAGTGATTCAAGTGCTTCTTCATAAAGGTGGTGGCGAGTGCTTTGATAAACGACCGGGCCATCCCAGCTCAGGCCGAGCTGCTCCAGTGTGCGCAGGATGTCATCACTGGCGCCGGCCACCTCGCGCGGCGGGTCGAGATCTTCCATGCGCAACAGCCACTCGCCCCGGTGATGCCGTGCATCCAGAAAGCTCCCGGCAGCGGCAACCAGCGAGCCGAAATGCAACGGGCCGGTCGGTGAGGGGGCGAATCTGCCGCGGTAGCTCATGGGTGTTTCATAAAGCTGGAAAATAAAAAGCCGGCATGCGCCGGCTCCTTGTTGTGACGGGGCGTCATCGGGTGACTAGCCCATCTGGCGTTCCTTGATTTCATCGAGAATCTTGCAGTCGATACACAGTGTCGCTGTCGGTCTTGCCTCCAGGCGTTTGACACCGATCTCGACACCGCATTGTTCGCAGTAACCGAATTCCTCGTTGTCTAGGTGGCGCATTGATTCGTCGATTTTCTTGATCAGTTTGCGTTCCCGGTCACGCGCACGCAGTTCCATGCTGAACTCGGATTCCTGCGTGGCACGGTCATTCGGGTCCGGGAAGTTGGCAGCGTCGTCCTGCATGTGATGCACGGTACGGTCGACTTCTTCCATCAGGCTGCGTTTCCAGGAGAGCAGGATGTTCCTGAAGTGCTCAACCTGCTTGGCGTTCATGTATTCCTCACCCTTCTTTTCCTGGTAGGGTGCGATACCAGGGACCGGGCCTATCTGGGAGCCGCTGCCCGGGGCCTTCTTCCTGGCCGGTGCCTTTTTTGCTGCGGCCTTTTTAACGGGGGCCTTGCGGGCTGCCGTTTTCCTGGTGGCGGCGGTCTTTTTGGTCACCGTCGTTTTCTTCGGGGCAGCCTTCTTCGCCGCAGCCTTTTTGACTGTCTTCTTGGTGGCCGCCGTCTTTTTCTTGACCGGGGCCTTTGCCGTTACCGCTTTCTTCTTTGCTGCCATGTAGACTATCCCCAAATGCGACTGATTTAACATGCTGTTTGGATTGACTAAATTGATTTTACCGGCCGTATTTATCCGTATAATTGCCAGCCGGCATCCACGTTAGGGGCGTTATTTATACGCCACTTTTGCTATTAGTCAAGAACGGGTCATGCACCCGGGAGTCTGACATCAAGGCGCGATTTAGTGCGTCGGCGGGTGGCTGTAACGACATTAATATAAATGAGGGTGATGTGATTATGAATTCTACTCTGGAAGCGCTGTTATTCGATGTCGATGGGACACTGGCTGATACCGAGGAGGTGCACCGCCAGGCCTACAATGCGGCATTCAATGCGGCCGGCCTTGACTGGGACTGGAGTCCCGCGCGTTATCTCGAGCTGCTTGCCGTGTGTGGCGGCAAGGAGCGCATCCGTCATTACATGCAGCAACAGGGTATCGAGTTGCCTGCTGACGTCGATACGTTTATCGCCGACCTGCATGCCAGCAAGACAGACTTTTATGTTGCCATGATGGCTGAAGGCCGTGCGCCATTGCGACCGGGTGTTGAACGCCTCATCAGGGAGGCACGTGCGGCAGGTCTGCGTCTTGCCATTGTCACGACGACGACACCCGCAAATGTGAGTGCCCTGTTCAAGCACAGTTTCGGTGTGCACGAGGATGACTGGTTCGAGGTGGTTGCTGCCGGTGGTATCGTGCCGAACAAGAAACCGGCACCGGATATCTATAACTTTGTGCTGGAGAAGATGGGTTTGCCTGCGGCGCAGTGTTTTGCGCTGGAGGATTCCGCGAATGGTATGAACGCGGCACTGGCTGCCGGTATAGACACGCTGGTCACCGTCAACCAGTACACCGATACGCATGATTTTTCCGGCGCGGCGGCGGTGCTGGATCATCTCGGTGAGCCGGTCAAACCCTGCACACTGTTACAGGGCTCACTGCAGCCCGGGCCGGTCGTCGACGTCGACTACCTGCAGCGCCTGCACGCAGCCTGCCAGGAGGCCTGAACATGCAGCAGGCGGATCGCATGCAATTGATCCAGCCATTTCATGTCATGGCCTTGCTGGCGCGTGCGCGTGAACTGGAGGCGCAGGGCCGCTCGATCGTGCACATGGAGATCGGCGAACCCGATTTTGTGACACCGCAACCGGTCATCGACGCCGGGATACAGGCCTTGCGTGACGGTCATACCCATTACACGCCCGCCGTCGGCCTGTTCGCGCTGCGCGAGCGTATTGCCGCGTTTTACCGTGAGCGCTACGGCGTGACGCTTGATCCGCAGCGCGTGGTGATTACCCCCGGTGCCTCCGCGGCCCTGCAACTGGTGATGGCGGTACTGGTGAACGCCGGTGACGAAGTGCTGATGGCGGACCCCGGCTACCCGTGTAACCGGAATTTTGTTTACCTGCTGGGTGGCAGACCGGTGGGCATCCCTGTCGGGGCGGCCTCGGTCTACCAGCCGACAGCGAAGCAGGTGAGTGAGTACTGGAGCGATGCAACGAAGGCCTTGCTGGTGGCCTCGCCGTCCAACCCGACCGGCACTCTGCTGAGCGAGCAAACCCTGCGTGACTACCATGCGATCACGGGCGCACAGGGCGGCAGCCTGATCGTTGACGAGATCTACCACGGCCTGGTGTATGACGGGCAGGCTGCCACGGCACTCGCCGTCTGCGAAGATATCTTTGTCATTAACAGCTTCTCCAAGTATTTCGGTATGACCGGTTGGCGCCTGGGCTGGCTGGTTGCGCCGCATGCGCATGTCTCCGCCATTGACAAGCTGGCGCAGAACCTGTTTCTGGCCGCACCTACCATGGCGCAGCATGCGGCGTTGAAGGCGTTTGATGATGACAGCATCGGCATTCTCGAGGCACGCCGCCGCGAGTTTCAGCAACGCCGTGACTTTTTATTACCGGCCCTGCGCGAGATCGGTTTTGATATACCGGTCATACCGGACGGTGCCTTTTACCTGTATGCCAACTGCAGTCGTTTCTCCACGGACAGTTACAGCTTTTCATCGCGCCTGCTGGAGGAGGCGGGTGTGGCGATCACCCCGGGTATCGATTTCGGAATCAACAAGCCGGAGACGCATGTGCGTTTTGCCTACACCACCTCAATGGAAAACCTGCAGGAAGGCGTGCAGCGCCTGCGTGCGTATCTGGCCTGAACCCGGAATCATGGGACGGTTCTTGGTGAGGTAGGGCCGAATTCATTCGGCCAGCAGTTGCCTGAATATCGACTGGCCGAATGAATTCGGCCCTACTACGATATCTGCCTGTTCGGTCAGGGAAGGGCCGTGCTTGTCGCGAAGATCAGCTGGTCGTGTCCTGCGCCTGTTGCTGCAGTTCCTTCACCCACATCGCCGTGGCACCGGCCACGCACACCGGCATGGCCAGGAAGTTCACAACCGGGATCATGGTCATCAGCAGGGCGCTGCCGCCAAACCCGTAGGAAAGTACGCGACGCTTGCGCAATAGCTTGCGCTGCGTGGAAAAGTGCAGCAGGTGATTGGCCATCGGGTAGTCTACATATTCGATGGCGAGCATCCAGGCACTGAACAGTCCCCATATAAAGGGTGCGGCGACATTGACGCCGGGTATCAGGAACAGTATGCCAAGCGGTATCGCGCGCAACAGGAAATACAGCAGCTTGCGCAGCTCGGAGAGGAGACTGGGTACGATGTCTTTCGCGAGCGCCTGCCAGCCGCCGGTCTCGATCGGCTGTCCGGTCAGGTGTTTCTCGACGGCCTCTGCCAGCATGCCGTTAAACGGGGCAGCAATCAGGTTGGTCATGATCGAGAAGCTGTAAAAGATGATCAGCACGCCGGCGATGGCAAACAGCGGCCAGAGCAGGTAACGCAGCCAGTCGAGCCAGCCGGGCAGGTAACCAAGCAGCAGGTTGATCAGGATTTCCAGCCAGTAGGAAAGTCCAAAGGCCGCAGCCGTGAAAAACACGCTGCTGACCAGCAGCGGTATGGCGACGTAGCGGCGCAGGCCGGGTTGTCGAATAAGGCGCAGGCCCTCGAACAGGTAGTGCATACCGGATTGCTTGTTGCTCATGTTGATCCCTTTCTTGCCAGCAGGGCAGTGCCGTAGGCGGCATCCTGGTGCGCGGCGGCCGTTACTGGAATGTCGTTTAAGCGTGCGCGCATTGTACGCCAGGACTCATTGCTGGCGCCGCCACCGGTAGTAATGATCCGGGTTGGCCAGGGGGCGCCGAGTGCTGCCAGTTTGCGGTAACCCTCATGTTCAATAGCGGCAATCCCCTCAAGGATACCCTGGAAGAAGCGCACATCATCATCGGGCCGGGGTTGCAGGCGCGGTGCCAATCCGGGGTCATTGACCGGAAAGCGTTCTCCCGTTGCGGGCAGCGGGTAATAGTCCAGGCCGGTCGGTGTCTCGATGTCCAGGCGTGCGCTGAGGCGGGCCATGTCGTCATCCGTGAAATACTGTCGCAACACGGCGCCGCCACTGTTCGAGGCACCACCCACCAGCCAGCGATCACCGAGTCGGTGGCTGTAGACCCCATCGTGTGGTGCGAACACCGGTTGATCGGCCATGACCTTCAGGACCAGGGTGCTGCCGAGCGAGGTGACCGCCTCACCGGGTCGGGCGCCGGTGGCAATGAAGCTCGCCGTGCTGTCCGTGGTGCCTGCCAGCACCCGGGTATCCCGCGACAGGCCCCAGCGGTCACACCAAGGGTCAGCGAGCCTGCCGACCGCTTGCCCGGCGGGCACGACATCGGGCAGCAGGTGCATCGGGATGTTCAGGGTGTGCAGCCAGTCGGGCCAGCGACGCTGGATAACGTCATAGCCGAGCTTCAGGGCGTTGTTTTCGTCACTGAAGCCAAACTGCCCGCACAGCCGTCCCAGTAACCAGTCGGCCTGGTGCAGGCAGTGGCCGGTCTCGTTGTATCTGTCGGTGTGCAGCAACCACAACAGCTTTGCAAGGCTGGCGCTGGGGCCGTGTGCCGCACAGTCGGGTGGGGCGATCCCGGCAATGTGCCGTGCCTGTGTGGTTGCACGTGCGTCGTTATACATCAGTGCCGGACCGCAAGGGGTGCCATCCTCACCGCAGCACAGCAGGGTCGCGGAGGTGCCATCGAGCGTCATGGCGGCGACCGCGAATAGGCTGTGCTGCCTGGCCAGCTGGTCGAGGTTTTCGCCAAGTGCCGTCCACCAGATCTCCGCGTCCTGCTCGACGGCAGCCCCGTTCCGTGTGGGTGCCGCTAGCGGGGTGCGCACCTCGGCGAGCGTCTGTGCGTCGGCGTCGATCAGGCAGCTGCGGCAGCCGGAGGTACCGATATCGATGCCGAGGTAGTGCCTGTCGGTCAGGGCGGGGTCAGTTGCCATGTCATGCCCTGCGTGCCGGGCTCGCGCGCCATGGACGCGGGATGCTAGAGCTGTGGGAAGGCGGGTAGCTGACGGCCATGGATTCTAGAAACGCATTGAAGCAGATGCGCTAACTATTTGATAATCAGTTGACTAGCCGAGTGTTACTGCCTCGGCCGCCTGCCAGCCCGGCTGGCGGTATTCCACTACGACATCCGTGTAGACACCGCCGCGCACGTTGAACTCGGCACGCAGCCGCATGAACCGCGGCTGGCAGGCGCCGACCAGGTCGTTGAGGATGCGGTTGGAGATGTCCTCGTGAAAGGCGCCTTCATCACGGTAGGACCACACATACAGCTTCCAGGATTTGAGCTCCACGCAACGCTCGTCCGGGATGTATTCCAGGTGCAGGGTTGCGAAGTCCGGCTGGCCGGTCTTTGGACACAGGCAGGTGAACTCGGGTGTTCGAATGCGAATGGTGTAGTCCCGATCCACGTGCGGATTCGGAAAGGTTTCAAGGTCTTTGCTGGCTTGTGTCGACATGCCGTCAGGGTACAAGACACAAGATGATGTGTGCAAGTTGTTACAGGTAGCAAAGGCTTGTGTTTGCCAGGGTGGATCGAGTAACCTAGCCGTCCATGCGGTTGTCCAAAATAAAGCTGGCCGGGTTCAAGTCCTTCGTTGACCCGACCACCATCCATATCCCCACCAATCTCGTCGGCATCATCGGCCCGAACGGCTGTGGCAAGTCGAATGTTATCGATGCCGTGCGCTGGGTCATGGGCGAATCATCGGCCAAGCATTTGCGCGGCGAATCGATGGCGGATGTCATCTTCAACGGCTCGAATGGCCGCAAGCCAATCGGCCATGCCAGCATCGAGCTGGTGTTCGATAACACCGACGGCACCATTGGTGGTCAGTATGCCGGCTTCAACGAGATCTCCATTCGACGCCAGGTCTCACGCGATGGCACGTCGAACTATTTCCTCAACAACACGCGCTGTCGGCGTCGCGACATCACCGACATCTTTCTCGGCACCGGTCTGGGTCCGCGCAGTTACTCGATCATCGAGCAGGGCACCATCTCGCGCCTGATCGAGGCCAAGCCCGATGACTTGCGCGCGTTCCTGGAAGAGGCCGCCGGCATCTCCAAGTACAAGGAGCGGCGCCGCGAGACGGAAAACCGAATTCGGCATACGCGTGAAAACCTCGATCGCCTGAACGACCTGCTGGAAGAAATAGACAAGCAGCTCGACAAGCTGAAGCGCCAGTCGCGCGCCGCGGAGCGTTACAAGGAGCTCAAGGAAGAAGAACGCCAGGTGAAGGCGGAATTGCTGGCGTTGCGCTACGACGCCATGCACGAGGAATCCAGCAGCCGCGAGCAGGCCATACAGGAACGCGAACTGGCCATGCAGTCCGAGCTGGCTGAGCAACGCAGGATTGAGGCGGAACTCGAGAAGCTGCGTGAAAACCTGACGGTGGCCAATGAATCCTTCAACACCGTGCAGGGGCATTACTACAAGCTCGGTGCCGATGTTGCACGCATCGAGCAGGCGATCAAGCACAACAAGGAATCGCGCCAGCAACAGCAGCAGGAACTGTCCCGTGCCGAGCAGACACTCGCCGAGGTCGAGGCGCATATCAATATCGACAACACGCGACTGGAAGAACTGGCGCGTGATCTCGAGGCAGTGGAGCCGGAGTTCGCAGCCGCCAACGAAAGCACCACGCAGTCGTCAGCTGCATTGCAGGCGGCAGAGCAGGCTATGCAGAAATGGCAGGAAGAATGGGATGAATTTAACCGTCGTTCAGCAGAACGTGCGCAGGCGGCACAGGTTGAGCGAACCCGGCTTGATCACCTCGACAGGCACATGCAGCAACTTGATGATCGCCTGCTACGCATGGATGAGGAACAGCAAACACTGGGCGGCCAGACGCTGGCAGAAGAACTGCAGCAACAGGCGCAGGAGTGCGAGTCCCGGGAAACCGAACTGACCGGTATCCAGGCAACACTGGATAATGCGGTACGCCGGATTGCCGATGTGCGTGGCGATGTGGAACAGAAAGAACAGGAACTCTCGGCACTGCAGAGTGTGCATCACGATACGCGCGGCAAGCTGGCCTCGCTGGAGACCCTGCAGGGTGCCGCGCTCGGGCAGCATTCGGAACAGGTAACCGGCTGGCTGACCTCCAGTGGCCTGCAGGATGCCCAGCGGCTTGCGCAGCAGATCCAGGCCGAATCCGGCTGGGAACATGCCGTGGAGACAGCGCTTGGCTTCTATCTTGAAGCGGTCTGTGTGGACGGGCTGGACAGCCCTGCACACTTGCTGGGTGGTCTGCAGCAGGGCGCTGTCGCGCTGTTCGACACCAGCGTGACGGACAGCGCCGCTAGTGCCATGAGCAAGGGCGTGCCGCTTGCCGACAAGGTGACGGCTGCCTGGTCCATGGGGCCCTTGCTGGACGGCGTCTACGCTGCAGGGTCCCTTGACGAGGCACTGGCGATGCGTACGCAGCTCGCGGCCAATGAGTCTGTCATCACGCGCGATGGTGTGTGGATTGGCAAGAGCTGGTTACGCGTGGCGCGCGACACCGACGAGAAGGCCGGTGTGCTGGAACGCGAGCGCGAAATCAGCGAGCTGACAACGCAGGTTCACGCACAGGCGGAAAATATTGAAAACCTCGGCAAGGCCATATCGGCTGCGCGCGATGAGCTGTTGTCTGCTGAATCCGAACGCGAACAATTGCAGGCTAATTACAACCAGGCGCAGCGTGCTGTCAGCGATCTGCGTGCACAGCTGGCGGGCATACAGTCACGCCTTGAACAGCAGCACAGCCGTCGCGAACACGTCATGATGGAATCCGAGGTGCTGCGCGTTGAAAAGGCCAGCGAGCAGGAACAGCAGGCAGGTGCACAGACGCGCCTGCAGGAAGCACTGGACGCGGTGGCCAGGCTCTCTGAAGAGCGCGAGGAACGCACGCGCCAGCAGCAGCACCTCAGCAGCGTGCTGGACGCGGCACGGGATACGGCGCGAATTGACCAGCAATCAGCGCATGAACTGGCAATACGTGCTGAATCCATGCGCACGGCACAGCAAGCAACCAACCAGTCACTGACGCGCATGCGTGAACAGTGCGAGCAGCTGATTAACCGTCGCGACGAACTGACCACGGTGCTGGGGCAGGGCGATACGCCGATTGTTGAACTCGAAAAAGAACTGGAAGAAATGCTCTCGCAGCGCATGACCGTCGAGGCCGAGCTTGCAGCGGCGCGCAAGCAGGTCGAGGATATAGAACACGGCACGCGCGAGCACGACCAGGAACGCATCCGCAAGGAAAACAACGTCAGCGGCATGCGCGAACAGGTCGAGCGGGATCGCATGGCCTGGCAGGAAATCAAGGTGCGCAGTGACACCCTGCTGGAGCAGATCAGCGAATCCGGTTTTGAATTCAAGCCGCTGCTGGATGAAATAGACGAGGCGGCGACGGTCGAAGTGTGGGCCGAGCGGGCGGACAAGCTGGAGCTGCGTATCCAGCGACTGGGTCCCATCAACCTTGCTGCTATCGAGGAATACGAGGAAGAGTCGAAACGCAAGGTCTATCTCGATGCGCAACATGCCGACCTGATCGAGGCGCTGGGCACGCTCGAGGGTGCCATCAGCAAGATAGACAAGGAAACGCGTTCACGCTTCAAGGAAACATTCGATAGTGTTAACCAGGGTATGCAGGAGAATTTCCCGACGCTGTTTGGTGGCGGGCATGCCTACCTTGAACTGACCGGTGAAGACCTGCTGGATACCGGTGTTACCGTCATGGCGCGTCCGCCAGGCAAACGCAACAGCACCATTCACCTGCTGTCCGGTGGTGAAAAGGCATTGACCGCCATTGCGCTGGTGTTTGCGATTTTCCGCCTGAATCCCTCGCCGTTCTGCATGCTCGACGAGGTCGATGCGCCACTGGATGATGCCAATGTCGGGCGCTATTGCGACATGGTGCGCAAGATGTCGGAACAGGTACAGTTTGTTTTCATTACACACAACAAGATCACCATGGAGATGGCCAACCAGTTGACCGGCGTGACGATGCACGAGCCGGGTGTGTCACGACTGGTTGCCGTGGACATTGATGAAGCCGTACAGCTGGCCGCGGTTTAATGGAACGCTGCTGTGTTCGCCGCTGCTAACTCGCTGGACGCAGGCATGATCTTCTACAACGCGTATCGGGTATGAGCTAATGGAAAATTTACGCTGGATACTTCTTGTTGCTGGACTCGGGGTCGTTCTCGGTATCTACCTGTTCAGCCTTTACCAGTCACGCAAGGATGATTTCCCGCGGCGACGCAAACCACGCCGTGAAGCCCCGCTAGTCGAGGAAATCGATGACATTGGCGAATTTGACTACGATGACGATCTCGAGGACGTGGTCAACCAGGTGGGTGAGTTGTATACCGGCGATGAGCCGGACTATGACCCGCTGTTCGACGAATTGCCGCAGGGCGATGCACTGGAAGTAACGACTGCAGCAGCGGCCTCCGAGCCTGAAGCAGCGCAGTCGCCTGACAAGGTGTTTACCCTGTATGTCATGGCGCCGCGCGGTGTCCCGTTCCGCGGCCCGGTGCTGCTCGGTGCGCTTGCCGATGCCGGCCTCGAGTTTGGTGATATGCAGATTTTTCACCGTACCGCCAGGGTCAACGGCCAGGAAAAGATCCTGTTCTCTGTGGCCAATATCAAGGAGCCGGGTATCTTTGACCTGTCAGCCATGGATGACTTCACTACTGAAGGGATCGTGCTGTTTTTCCAGGTGCCGGGTGGCGTGGATGGCGCACAGGCCTTTGACGCCATGGTGGAGTCGGCGCGAATCCTGGCAAATGATCTGGACAGCACCGTGTGCGATGCAACGCGCAGCGTGCTGACCAACCAGACAATCGGCCACA
>Ga0316201_10002854_pt1 | contig 12489 bp, 9 predicted proteins | sample CS6wburrow_MG_FD_204516 | JGI IMG/M metagenome (GOLD analysis project Ga0316201, IMG submission 204516) | Coastal sediment microbial communities from Delaware Bay, Delaware, United States - CS-6 worm burrow | ecosystem: Environmental > Aquatic > Marine > Coastal > Sediment | place: USA: Delaware... | reverse complement strand
ACCGATGCGTTCCTGTTTGTTATCGACGGCCTGCTTGATCGTCAGAATGGCTATGTATTCGGCACGAATGCAGCGGGGATAGAGTATGACGGCCAGGTCACCAAGGAAGGCGCTGGTGATAACTTCGGTTCGGGCGGCGGAGCATTCAATCTTAACTGGGACGGCTCATGGACCGTGCAGGCGACAGTCAGCGAAGCAGGCTGGAGCGCTGAATTCGAAATTCCGTTCTCAACTCTGCGCTATGGAACTGACGACGTTCAGGACTGGGGCATCAACTTCCAGCGCAACATTCGTCGTAACAATGAGATCGCCTACTGGGCACCTCTCGACCACAACCGCAACCTGTATCGCGTCTCAAGAGCCGGAACCCTGCAGGGGATCGCGCCGCCGCCGCAGAGAAACCTCCAGGTTACGCCGTACATACTCGGACAGTGGCAACGCGGTGGCACCCTGACCGGAACCGAATCCGACAGCGATGCCGGTCTGGATGTGAAGTACTCGATCACACCCAGCCTGACGCTCGACCTCACCTACAACACTGACTTTGCCCAGGTCGAAGCAGACGAAAAGCAGCTCAACCTCGACCGATTCAATCTCTTCTTCCCTGAAAAACGACCCTTCTTCCTCGAGAACGCGGGTCAGTTTTCCGTCGGCAATGGCCAGGAAGTCGAGATGTTCTTCAGCCGACGCATCGGCATCGCCGCAGACGGGAGCTCTATTCCGGTAGAGGGTGGCGCTCGGCTGTCCGGAAAAGTTGGCGAACGTACGAACATTGGGCTCCTCTATATGGGAACCGATGCCGTTGCAGGGGTAGCACCGGCCAACAGCTTTGCGGTTGCCCGAGTCAGCCAGGAGCTTGCCAACCGTTCCTCCATCGGTGCCATTTTTGTCAATCGTGATGGCGACGGCTCGCATTTGTTGCCATCCAATCAGGACTACAACCGCACCTATGCGATCGACGGGCGCTGGGGTATTGGCGAGCATGTGTTGCTCCAGGCCTGGGCCGCGAAAACCGAAACACCCGGCCTGAACGAACGGGACGACGCGTTTGCCCTGAAGTTCGAATACAGCGCAGAAGAATGGGCTGCGCGGGCCGAGTACACGGAGGTCGGGCAGGACTTCAATCCGGAAGTCGGCTTCCTGGCACGCAATGAGTACCGCAAGGGCTCGACATTCCTGATGCGGCGCATTCGTCCCAATGACCTGTGGGGTCTACTGGAAATTCGCCCGCATGCTTCGTATACCGGCTACTGGAAGTTTGACGGTTTCCAGGAATCCGGAATCCTGCACCTCGACACGCACTGGGAGTTCAAGACCAGTACTGAATTGCATACCGGGTACAACTTCACCACGGCAGGCGTCCTGACGCCATTCGAGATTGTGCCCGACGTCATCGTGCCGGCGGGTACCTACGACCATGGTGAGACGTCAATCGTCTACTTTACAAACAAATCAAAGCCCTTCAGCTTCGAAATGCGTGTCGTTGTTGGCGGGCAGTTTGGTGGCGACCGGGTTGCCTTGTCCCCAACCATCAAATATCGGATTGGGGAAACGTTCCGGTCCGAACTGTCGATTAACTATAATGACTTCGACCTGCCAGTCCCCAATGGCGACTTTACGGCCAATCTTGCACGCCTGAGACTGTCCTACTCGTTTACACCGAAGATGCAGGTACAGGCGCTGGTACAGTACAACGACACCAGCGATCAGCTGGGAACCAACTTCCGGTTTTCGTGGCTCCGGTCGGCAAACTCAGGGTTCTATCTAGTGTACAACGAAGTGGATGAACGCGGTGTGGGCGGACTGCCGGCAGGACGCCAGTTTATCCTGAAGTACAGCCACATCTTCGATGTGTTCGACTAGCCGGGCAGTACGTACCAGACGACACCCAGGAAATGGCAGACGCCACCGCCCAGCACGAAGACGTGCCAGATAGCGTGGTTGAACGGTATACGTTCGAGCGCATAGAAAATCGCGCCAACGGAATAACTGACGCCACCGGCAAACAGCCAGGCCATGCCATTGGGCCCGATCGCTTCCGCCATCTGCGGTGCCGCGACCACCACCAGCCAGCCCATTGCCAGGTAGCTCGCGAGCGCGATCTTCGGGAAGCGGTTTCGGAACCAGAGCTTTTTAACGATGCCTGCGGTAGCCAGTGCCCAGATCGTGCCGAACAGCCACCATCCGGTATCCGTACGCATGGCCACAAGCAGGAAAGGGGTGTAGGTCCCTGCGATGAGCAGGTAGATGGCACAATGATCGAGCAATTTGAAGATCTCGCGATGTCGCGAGGCATACATGGAATGGTAAACGGTCGAAGCGAGAAACAACGAGATCAGGGTAGCCCCATAAATCGAGCTCGCAGCGATGCGCCAGGGATCAGACTCTGCGATAGACAGGTAGAGCATCCATGACAGGCCGCCAATACTCAACAGCACGCCCACACCATGCGTTGCCGCATGGATCACTTCCTCGATAACGCTGTACTCGTGAGGCGATTTGTGGATTTCCATAGTAGGGATCATACGGCACAAGAGAACCCGAATTGTTCGATTTCGCGCCAACCGCTGACACAATGTAGACTTGCGGGCTGAAAATTCCTACAAGACCTGCCAATGACCACCATCCGCCCCCTGATTACCGCGCTTTTCACACTATCGATGACCGCCTGTGTGTCAGGGCCTGTCGAGCCTGTCGAGCGCGACAGCGTCACGCTCTCGATTATTGGGACGAACGACGTGCATGGCGCGCTCGTCGCCACCGACCAGGTGGGTGGACTGGTGACTGTATCCGCTTATGTCGACGCGCTGCGCCGGGCGCGCGCAGCGGATGGTGGCGCAATGCTGCTCATCGATGCCGGGGATATGTGGCAAGGAACGCTTGAGTCCAATCTTGGCGAAGGAGCCGCTGTGATCGATGCCTATAACGCAATGGGAGTGACCGCTGCGGCCCTGGGCAACCATGAGTTCGACTTCGGTCCCGTGGGCGAGCGCGCGGTCCCGATCGACGCTGGTGATGATCCCCGCGGCAACCTCAAACGACGGGCCAGCGAAGCACAGTTCCCATTACTCACAGCAAACCTGATCGATACGTCAACGGGGGCGCCCGTCTACTGGGAGAATGTGCGGCCTTCGATCATGGTTGAGGCAGCCGGCATCAAGGTAGGAATTGTCGGCGTTATGACGGTCAACGCGCTGACGACGACGATTGCCGCCAATGTGGGCGGACTTGAAATAGCACCACTCGCAGAAACGGTAACGGCGACCGCAAGGCAGCTGCGCGACGATGGCGCTGTCCTGGTCGTTGTCGCCGCTCACGCAGGGGGCAAGTGCACGGACTTCTCCGATCACCGGGATTTATCGTCGTGCAACATGTCTGCTGAAGTGATGCGCCTTGCGAATGCGCTCGAACCGGGTCTGGTCGACTACATCATTGGCGGACACAGCCATAATCCTATTGCCCATATCGCCAATGACATCGCCATCACCTCCAACTACTCCAATACGTACAGTTTTGGTCGCGTCGACTTCCAGGTGGACAGTGACCGGCAGGCCGTCATCTCCCGCCAGGTCTTTGCACCGCAGCAAACGGCAGCAGGTACGCGCGATGAGTACGAGGGTTTTCCGCTGGTCCCGAATCCCGACGTAGAGCAAGTAGCCAGGCTGGCCACCGCGCGCGCAGAAGCGCTCAAGCAGGAGAAACTCGGCGTCACGCTGACCGGACCATTCAAGCTCGTTCCGGACATCGAATCGGCCATCGGCAACCTCATGACCCGGGCAATGCTGGATTCCTTCGAGGCTGACATCGCGATTCACAATGTGTTCGGCGGCATCCGTGCTGGCCTGCCGGCCGGCGAACTCACCTTTGGCGCCGTGTTCCAGATGTTCCCGTTTGACAACATCGTGACTGTTCATGAAGTGTCCGGCCGGGACCTGCGAGGGATCATTGCCAGGCATGCTGGTGCCCACCGGCTTCCGGGATTTGCAGGAATGCGCGTATTCGTCAGCTGTGACGAGGCAGGGATGCGCGTCGAAATGCGCCTGGACGACGGTCGGGTTATTCAAGACGATGACCGCATTCGGGTGGTCGCGAACGATTTTCTCGCTCTGGGCGGTGACGATATACTGACCTCCGCCATACCCGAGGGTGGTTTCGAACTGCGCTACGACATGCCGCTCACACGCGACGCACTCGTCACCTGGTTCCGTGCCGGTCCCGACACAATCAGCCCTGAAGATTTCCGAACGCACAGCACGCCGAAGTGGAACCTGCCTGACGGCCAACCTGCGAATTGCCAGTACTGATATCTTGAACCAGCCATCCCTGATTCTCGCGTCGCTCCTACTGACGGCGACACCCCCTGCGGACGCCAACGACGCAATAGAGAACATCGTCGTCACGGCCACGCGCCGCGCAGTCGACACCAGCGATGTGTCTGCCAGTGTTGCCACGGCTGACGCCGATGCTGTTGCCGCCGCGAAACTGGCGACGGATGCATTGCGCGATGTCGCCGGCGTGCATCTCCAGCAAACAACGCCCGGGCAAGGTGCCGCCATAATCCGTGGCCTGAAAGGCTCGGCGGTCCTGCATCTTGTCGATGGCATGCGCCTCAGCAACGCCATGTTTCGCACAGCACCAACGCCCTGGTTTGCGCTGGTGCCGACAACGTCCATCGAGCGACTCGAAGTCGTCCGCGGCACGCCCGCGTCGCTATATGGCAGCGAAGCGGTTGGCGGTGTCGTCCAGTCAGTCTCACGACTGCCCGATTTCGAATCCAGCCAGATCGAATACGCCGGAGACGTCATTGCTACGTTCGACGCAGCAGAGCTCCAGAAATCCGTCCGTGCAACGCTCGACTTCGGTTCGCGACAACTCAGTTCTTCAGTAAGCGCCGAATACATGACCACCGGCGATCGCCGAATTGGCGGCGGCGAGCGCATCGGCCCGAGTGGCTACACATCGAAAGGCCTGCGTGCCGTCGTGCGGGGTCGGCCTGCCGATGAGCGCAGCTGGTTTGTCGATCTGCAGTTCCTCGAACAACCCGAAACGCCGCGCATTGACGAACTCGTCGCAGGCTACGGCGAGACGGAGCCGGCCTCATCCGAATTTCTGTTCGCGCCTAACCAGCGTCTGTTCGCCCATATACAGCATGAATTCATGGCACGCTCCGGCATCGACTGGAAGATCGACGCCGCATGGCAGCGTATCGTCGACGACCGCGTAACCCGCAACTTCGGTGCCGATGACCGGCGCTTCGAGAACAACCGCAGTGACCTTTACGGTCTCACCGTCAATGCGTCCTCCGAGCAGGGTCCATTGTCGTGGATCGCGGGTGTGGACCTCTACCACGACGAGGTACGTAGTGCGCGCAACGCACTAAGCATCAGCGATGGCACCGTGAGCACCCTCGCGTCACGCTTTCCGGACGGCTCGACGATTCTGCAGGCAGGGTTGTTTGGCAACGTCTTGTGGCCCGTCACGGACAATCACAGTCTTAGCGCCGGGCTGCGCCTCAGCGATGTGCAGATCGACTTGCCTGACGGGACGACCATCGACCCTTCCCGCCTTAGCGGTGACCTCGGATGGATTTTCGATGTTACCGATACTCTGCAGCTGGTCGCCAACGCCGGTGCAGGATTTCGCGCACCCAACATCGCCGATCTCGGCACGCTTGGCGAGCGACCCGGTAACCGTTTCAATATTCCAAACTCCGGTCTGGGTGCCGAGAACGTGACGCACGGGGACCTGGGCCTGCGACATCGGTCCGCGCGCTGGCAGTTCGAGATCATGCTGTTCGCATTACGTTACTCGGACCGGATCGTGTCCGTGTCCACGGGCGAAGTGACACCGGACGGCCGGGACATTGTGCAGAGCGTCAATGCCGCATCCTCGTCGATTCATGGCATCGAAGCGAGCGTGGAAGCGGATCTTACGGACCGTCTGAGCATGCATGCCGTACTGAATTACACTCGCGGTGAGCAGCGCATCGACAGCGAAGAAGAAGCCGCCGACCGCGTGCCGCCCCTGAACGGTCATCTTGTTTTCAGATACAACCTCGCCGACCGTTGGCAACTGGATGCCCGGCTGCGAGCAGCCGCGCGGCAGGATCGCCTGAGTAATCGCGATGTGGGCGACCCACGTATCGACCCCAACGGCACGGCGGGATGGGCGAGCTTTGGCGCCAGCGCATCCTGGGCGGGCGACAATGGCTGGCAAGTCACCATCAGTGCTGATAATTTGGCGGACAAACAATACCGGACACATGGATCCGGAATCGATGCACCCGGACGCAATCTCACCGCGACAATTCGACGCCGCTGGTGACTTCATCTCTTGATGGGAGACGATTCAGTGACAAGAATGACAGCACGCCTCGGTACCGCCTTACTGATATTTCTAATCGCCCTGCCCGCGCTGGCGCAGGACGAAGCACCGCAGATGATCCCGGCACCCGATCGTGCCGAGGGTGACGGCCCTTACGATCGCCTCATCATTCGTGGCGCAACACTCATTGACGGCACCGGCGCACCACCGATCGGACCGGTTGACATCGTCATCGAGGGCAATCGCATTGCCGACGTCGTAATGGTCGGCTACCCGGGACTCGAAATAAAAGAAGATTCACGACCCGGCGGAGCAACGCAGGAAATCGATGCACACGGCGCCTACGTCATGCCGGGCATCGTCGACACGCACACGCACACCGGTGGGGCGACGAAGGCACCGGAAGCTGAATACACGTACAAGCTATGGCTCGGCCATGGCATTACGACGGTACGCGGCGTGCCAAGTGGCAGGATGGAATTTTCGCTTGCCGAGAAAGAACGCAGCGCGAGCAATGCCATCACCGCGCCCCGCATTTTTTCCTATCACACCATCGGCTCAGGTGAGGAATATGCCGACAAGCGGATCCTGACACCCGACGACGCACGCAAATGGGTACGCTACGCGGCCCGTGCCGGCATCGACGGTTTGAAGCTCGGCTCCCACCGACCCGCCATCATGGCAGCGCTCCTGGACGAGGCCAGGAAGCTCAAACTCGGCTCAGTCGCACACCTGGGACAGATGGGCGTTGCCCAGATGAATGCGCAGGATGCGGCCCGGCTGGGGCTCGGCACGCTAACGCATTACTACGGGCTGTTCGAGGCGATGTATGAAAACCACGACGTACAGCCGTGGCCCGTCGACATGAATTATGGCAACGAACAGCACCGTTTTGGCCAGGTCGCTCGCCAATGGAACCTGGTTGCCGGGCGCGGCTCCGACAAATGGAATGCACTGCTGGACGAGTTTCTGGAACTCGACTTCACGATTAACCCCACCATGACCATCTATTCGGCGGGCCGTGATGTCATGCGCGCCCGCAACGCGGACTGGCATGAGACCTACACACTGCCGACGCAGTGGGAGTTCTTCAAGCCGAGCCGTGAAAGCCACGGTGCCTACTGGTTTTACTGGACCACTGAAGACGAAATTGCGTGGCGAAACTTCTACCACGTCTGGATGCAGTTCCTGAATGACTACAAGAATCGCGGCGGCCGCGTCACAGTCGGATCAGATTCCGGCTTCATCTATCAGCTCTATGGATTCGGTACGATTCTCGAGCTGGAGATGTTGCAGGAAGCCGGATTCCACCCACTTGAAGTGATTCGCTCGGCAACCATGCACGGTGCCGAGGAACTCTTCAAACCGAGCGGCAGGGAGATCGAATTTGGCGTGGTTCGGTCGGGAATGCTGGCCGATCTGCTGATCGTCGACGAGAACCCACTCGAGAACCTCAAGGTCCTGTACGGTACGGGAGCGCCGCAGCTGGATGATGCGACAGGCAAGCCCGGTCGTGTCGGCGGCGTCAAATATACGATCAAGGACGGCATCGTGTACGACGCGAAGGCGCTGCTGGCCGATGTGGCGGCCATGGTGGAAAAACAAAAGGCGAACTAGGCCAGCTCTTCATCGATCATTTTTTCTATCGCCGATCGAATTGGCCCCTCCATAAGCTTGAGTGCGAAGCCAAGCCGCACGTCGAGTTCGAAGTGGGTGTCGTCAACGCTGAGCTGACCGTTCACGCCGTTTCCTTTGACCTGCAGTACATCGCCCTCCCAGTTTGAGCGCAGGGAGAACTGCTGTTGCAGGTCCACCGCGACGCGATCGGCGCGATTGCGGGCTTCCTCGAGCCCCAGGTTGTGATGTCGTCGAATTCTCATTCCAGTAAAGCCTGTCGCGCCCCGGTTGTTAGTGTGAACACCCTAATCCTAACAGCTAGCATTCAATCATCGAAATGAGATACCCCCTGGAGCAATACCATGGCAAAAGACAATGACAAACGCGCCAATGATGTGGCCGAGCAGCTCGAGCATGCCTTCATGGCCGGACTCGGCGCCCTGTCGGATGCGCAGAAAAAGGGTGCGAAACGTTTTGAAACGCTGATTAAAGAAGGCGAAAAGTTCCGCAAGAAGACGACGACCAAGACAGAAACGCTGATTGACGATGTGCAGGACACCATTCGCGACATGGCTGAGGATGCGCAGTCCAAGGCGACCGGACTGCTTGACCAGGTGCGGGACAAGTCCCGGCTGGACAAGCTGCAGAGCGCCTTCGACACACGCGTTGCGGACGCAATGGATCGGCTGAATGTCCCCAGCAAGAACGACATCGATGCGATCAACAAGAAGCTGAACAAGATAATCAGGCTTCTGAATGAGCAAGGTACAACGGCGGCGAAGACGAAAACGACCCGCAAGCGGACCACCAAAAAACCGGCAGCGAAGAAAAAAGCTGCCAAAACCGTAAAGAAGACCAGCAAGTAGGATGACTGACATGACCGACAAAGTTGAAGTAAAACAAGCACCGGAAAAGAAAGCCCCAGCAGCCAAAGCTGCAGTCAAGAAACCTGTGGCTAAAAAGGCACCGGCCCGGAAACCTCGTGCGAAGAAAGTGGTTCCTGAAAAGACCGTTTTCGAGAAACTCGAGAACAGCCCGATCGCAGTACCTTTCAAGGTTGCCAACAAGACATTCATGGCTAGCCTTGGCCTGTTCTCTTACGTACAGAAGGAGTTTGATAAGAGACTCGGTGAATTCGACAAGACCTTCGAAAAGTACGCAAAAGAAGGCGAGAAAGTTTTCGGCAAATGGGAAGGCAAAGTCGAAGACATTCGCGGCGACGTAGAAGAGAAAGTCGAAGATGCGCGTGAGAAAGTACGCGAGACGTTCAAGAAAGCTGCCTAACCCCCCCTTAAGCAGCTTTTTTACTCAAGGACCGCGCTTGCGCGGTCCTTTTTTTTGTTTGCGTCAGGCGTCGTAGTGCGCAGCCAGGTCCTCGATGTGAGCTGCAGCATCCTCTGCAGTAATCGGTTTCAGCGCGTTCAAAATAGACCCCGCCACCCGCAGCGCGGAATCATCGGCCGTCGTCGCCTGTCCCGTTAGCCCATCAAATCGCTCAGAGAACAATGCGATGACGGCGAGGTTGCGCGCAATAATAGCGGCATCATCATCGCTGCAGACCAACAAGCCACTCGCTACCAGTTGGCGCAGGTAAATCTCGAAAACGGCGGCGAGCCCTTTGGCGAAGTGCCCCAGGACCCGCTGTACGCGGGGATACCGCTCGCTCAGTGACTCCGTATCTCTGAACAGAAATCGATAGGCTGCCGTGCACTCCAGCAGCAGGTGCAGGAACACCCAGAAGTCGTCGATCGTGACGATGTCGCCTGACGGCGGTTGCAGTACTCGCTTGGCGTCAGCCTGGAACTCGTCGAGCAAGGCAGTGACGACCTGCTCCTTCTTCCTGAAGTGGTAGTGGAGATTACCCGGGCTGATATCAACTTCGTCGGCGATCTCATTGGTTGTCGTCCCGGGCTCACCGTGTTCATTGAACAGCAGCAGGCTGGTTACAAGGATGCGATTGCGGGTATCCCCTCTCATCCCCGTACGATGGGGTAAAAAGGCCGCCAATTCAATGCAGCCTGTACCGCTTCACTGGTAGGTGAAAGTCCTTACAAGATTTCTCATCTCAACGTATTGCGAATTACCGCAGGTAGCGGATGATGTTCGTCGAAAATTAGTACTTGCGAATACTCGCAATTACTAATATCGGGCGGACTGCAGGCAAACACTTAGATGCTTACTGGACCAAATGGCGGCTTCATGCCACCTGCCCGTGCCCTGAATCTCACCGGGCCGATTCTACTCCTGAATCTGCACGCACCACGCTTTCACCACTCATATTGGAGAATCACCAATGACCACAAGGCATGGAATTTTTAGACACGCCTTTCTCTTGCTCGCCTTTGCTTTCGGGTTGGGACTGGCAGGTTGCGAAGGCAGCGACGGTGCCGCCGGAAACGACGGTACCAATGGTGCAGATGGTGCCGACGGCGCCGCTGGACAGGCCTGCTGGGACCTGAATAACAATGGCATTGGTGATCCTGATGAAGACATCAATGGTGACGGCGTTGTCGATGTTTACGACTGCAACGCCTACGCGTCCGGCGCTTATGAAATCGACCAGCTGCACAAGGGCTATTTCCTGGAACACCCCTACGAAGGAACAAAATCCTGTTTGAACTGCCATGGCAAGCTGGCGGATGAAGTTCTCGAAACCGCTCACTTCAAGTGGGAAGGCCTTGCCACGAATATCGAAGGATTCGAGGGTGGCACGCACGGCAAGAATGACATCCTGAATAACTTCTGTATCGCGGTTGCGACAAACGAAGCACGCTGTACACAGTGCCATGCTGGCTACGGCTACAGAGATGCCAGCTACGATTTCGGCGATACCGAAAACATCGACTGCCTCGTGTGCCACGACCAGACGGCAACCTATGCCAAGGCACCGACGACCGCAGGCCTGCCGGCTGATACGGTAGACCTTGACCTCGTTGCACAAAGCGTTGCCATGAATGGCGGCACGCCGACGATTGACAATTGCATCGACTGCCACGCGAAAGCCGGTGGCGGCGACAACGTCAAACATGGTGACCTCGCCATGGCCATTGCCGATACCACGCGTGAGTTCGACGTGCACATGGGTACGGACGGCGGCAACCTCGAATGTGTGGCCTGTCACGCGGTACGACGCGATGTCGACGGCAACATGTTGTCACACGGTATCGGCGGCATGCCTTACCACTCAGTTGAAGAAGGCGACATGAAACAATGCGACGATTGCCACGGCGATCTGAACAATATTCATGCCGGCTCGACGGTGGAACCCGTTTTCCAGAACGATCGCCATCAGCGTCTCGCCTGCCAGGTCTGCCATATCCCGACATTCGCTCGTGATACATCGACGAAGGTCGAGTGGTATTGGGAAACAGCGGGTCAGGACATCAGCCCGATTCCGGTTGATCCGGATACAGGTCGTCCGACCTATGACAAGAAGAAAGGCGACTTCGTATGGGCGAATAACGTTCGGCCGGAGCTGCGTTTCTTCAATGGCAAGTACACCAAGATGTTGCTGGGTGCGAACGACACATACGAGACAGAGCCTGTGATCATGGCGGAACCGGTGGGTGACTTCACCGATCCGGATGCCATGATCTATCCGTTCAAGAAGATGATCGGTAACCAGGTTGCCGACGTTGTGAACAATCGCATCATGGTGCCGCACCTGTTCGGCCTGGCCGGCGGCCCGAACCCGTATTGGGGTGCGTTCGATTGGGATCTCGCCCTGCTGGACGCAGCTGCCGTAACAGGTCAGCCCTACCAGAGCGGTGATTTCGGCTTCGTCGACACCGTGATGTACCTGTCAGTCAACCACGAAGTTGCGCCTAGCGAGGAAGCCTACGGTATGAATGCCGATTGCCTCGACTGCCACCAGCGTGACCAGATTGACTGGGTAGCTCTCGGCTGGACCGGCGACCCGACCGTTGACGGAGTGCGACCGTAATATTCCCCTTGCCGCGATTATCACAAAACGGCAATCTCGAGGCGCCCATCACGGGCGCCTCTTTTTTTGCGGGTTTGTCAGTGGACCGCCGTTTCGCTACCGAGCTCGGTCAGGACCTGGTGCCAGTACTCGAGCGCCAGATAGAACGAATCGACAGGAACGCGCTCGTTCAGGCCGTGCGCGAACATATCCTCCTGCCGCATAAACAGGCCGCTTGCACCATAAGATGGCATGCCCGCGAGGCGCGTGTGCAGGCTATCCGTCGCACCTGCTTCCATGTAGGGCACCAGGGGCACCGTGCCATAAAAGGCATTCGCCGCACTGCCAACCGTCGCTGTAACCGCTTCCTGCAGCTGCGATATCGGGCCTTCCATAGCTGGGTAGATAACGCTTATTTCCAGTGCCGGATTGTCAGCTGCCTGCATGAGCTGCTGCTGCACCTCGGTGGCCGGCACGCCTGGGAAAATCCTGCAGTTCACCGTCGCGGTCGCCGTCTGGGGTAGCGCATTCTCGGCGTGCCCTGCAGATAGCATAGTCGCGACGCAGGTGGTGCGGGTCGCACCGACCTCGCCAGGATAGGCCTCAAGACCGGCCTGTGCATCTGC
>Ga0316201_10002853_pt1 | contig 12492 bp, 11 predicted proteins | sample CS6wburrow_MG_FD_204516 | JGI IMG/M metagenome (GOLD analysis project Ga0316201, IMG submission 204516) | Coastal sediment microbial communities from Delaware Bay, Delaware, United States - CS-6 worm burrow | ecosystem: Environmental > Aquatic > Marine > Coastal > Sediment | place: USA... | reverse complement strand
GTGCCTGGAATCGGCGGAAATTATTTCGGTGTCGAAGGCTTTGGCCAATTCGATCGCAAGTGCAGTTTTACCTATTGCAGTAGGGCCAACAATACATATAAGGGTTTTGGGAGCCGGCATAACTTAAAATTCGTCCGGATGTAATATTTCTCCGCAACGGTGACAGTATTCGGCATCATCTCTATGTTTCGATGAATTACAATTCGGACATGCAAATGAATTTACATGTACATATTCATCACTTTTGACATATTCGGCACTAATAATTCCCGTAGGAACCGCAATGATACCATACCCCATGATCATAATAATTGCCGCAAGTAACTGTCCCAGTGGAGTTACCGGGGCTATATCACCATATCCAACGGTTGTAAGTGTAACGATACACCAGTAAATGCTCATTGGAATACTTTTAAAGCCACTTTCCTCACCTTCTATGAGGTACATCAGGGTTCCGGCAATGATACATACGATCACTACCGTGAAAAGAAAGATCAGGATCTTTGCCCGGCTATGCAGTAAGGCCCGGGTTAATTTGTTCGACTCTTTGATATAACGTGTGATCTTAAGGATTCTGAAAATTCGAAGCAATCTTAAAGCCCTTACGGTTAGTAAATAATTGCTGCCCACCAAAATAAAAGAGAGGTAGAGTGGGATGGTAGACAAGAAGTCTATAACTCCATAGAAACTAAAGATATATCGAGAGGGTTTTTTTACTGTTACAATGCGGGCGATATATTCAAAGGAGAAGAAGATAGTAATTACCCATTCCCCGTAATACAGCCATTCATAGACATAAGGTGCTAAACCACTTACGCTTTCCAGCATAACGAAAAAGACACTCAGCAGGATAAGGATCAACAATATTACATCAAACAGTTTCCCCATAGGAGTATCTGCTTCATAAATAATATCATGGAGTTTAATTCGCCAGGAAGATTGTGGTTTGGAAGTCAATGTGTGGTTAAATTGTTATATAAAAGTAAGCAACTTTATTTATATGGCTGCCTCTTCAGGTAATTTTACAATATTAAGCACCTTATTTTTTCGCAGGTAGTTCTGTATGATGTGCTGCGAATCCCGATCATTTTCCACGGGATTTATAATGGTTCTTAAAATCTCAATATTGTTGATCTGGTAATTCAGATTATAATATCCGAATCCTCTGTAAATACCATTTTCTATTAAGATTACCGATCGCTCATCTACATCCCGACCCCTGTCTATAATGAGCATATGTTTGTTGTCGTAGCTGTACTTATCAATTAAGGCATTTACCCTGTCATTGTATTCATGTGGAGTTTCTACTTCCACACAGGCACCATAGCACTCTTTGATGCTATAAAGAAAACAACTTTTTTCGGTTTTATACAGGCCTGTTAATTTCTGGCAAAGTTGATGTTCTTCGGTGATCCTGTGTAAGGACGATCTTGCCTGTTGGTAATTTGTGAAGGTAATTATGGCCTCTTTCTCACGGTTCGCCTTTTCTACCTTGAGGTTAATATAACCCCCGGAGTCTTTATAAGAAGTGAGCTGATACGAGAACATTGTCCTCCGGAGTGCACGGTTGTAGATAGGCTTGTTTCTTTTTATTTCCTGACTTTCCTTGAGCTGGGCAATAAGATCGTTACCTGTTTTTTCGTAAGTGACAGCAGCCACATGCAACTGAATCTGCTTGGATTTCCTCGAGTCATTCGTAAAATGCTGTACAAGGCGTTTTTTAATGTTCTTACTTTTGCCAATATAGATTATCGTCCCATCTTCCCGATGCATATAGTATACACCGGTTTCGGCAGGTGCCTTCTCGATAATATCCAATAATTTGGGTTCTAACTGTCGTTTAGGGTCTTTTCGCACGGATTGCTGAATTATCTCCTTAGAGGAATCCTTCATTAACAACATCTTGAACAAAGCAACAGTCGCCCTGGCATCTCCCTGCGCTCTATGCCGGTCACTCAAAGGAATCCCAAGCGAGCGTACCAGTTTCCCAAGACTATAGGAAGGAAGGTCCGGTATAAGCTTTTTGGCTAACTCTACCGTACACAAGGTATTTTTTTCGAAGCTATATCCGAGGCGGTCGAATTCAGTAGTGAGTATTCTATTGTCGAATTGGGCATTATGAGCAACAATGGTAGCGCCTTCGGTGATTTCTATGATGCGTTTTGCGACTTCGTAAAATTTTGGTGCATTACGGAGCATTTCCGCGTTGATGCCGGTTAAGTTTACAACGAAGGGCTGAATTCTCCTCTCGGGATTGATCAGACTCGAAAACTGATCCACGATTTTATCCCCGTCGAATTTATATATCGCGATCTCGGTAATACCTTCTTCGTTGTATTTACCACCTGTGGTTTCTATATCTAAGATCGCGTACATTTAACGGTTGTTTTCTAACTATAATTTCTTGCTCCAAAGATAGCACTTCCTATACGGATCATATTACTTCCTTCTTCAATAGCAATAGTATAATCACCACTCATTCCCATTGATAGTTCAGTAAAGTCGTGTACATCCTTCAGTGAATCGTAGAATCTTTTCAGTCGCTGAAACTCCGAACGAATCTGGTCATCATCATCCGTAAAGGTAGCCATGCCCATGAGCCCGACTATCTTTACATTTTCCATTGATTTAGTTTCTTCCGAAGTTAATAAAACTCTGGCATCATCTTCATGCATACCAAATTTAGACTCCTCACGGGCGATCTTAATTTGAAGCATACATCGAATCACCCTGTCATGCCTGGCAGCTTGTTTATTTATTTCCTTGAGCAATTTAAGGCTATCAACAGCATGTATTAAACTCACAAACGAGGCCATGTGTTTTACTTTATTGCTCTGGACATGCCCAATCATATGCCACTCCACATCTTTTGGCATATCGCGCCACTTGGACTCCATTTCCTGGATTTTATTTTCACCGAATACCCGGTGTCCCGTCTCATACGCCTGCATGATATCTGAAACAGGCTTGGTTTTAGTGACAGCCACCAAAGTAATTCCATTCGGAAGGCTGGCTTTGAATTTTATTATGTTTTCTGAAATACTCACACCAATAGTTTAAAATACTAACCTAAAATTCATAAATAGTAACTCCACTCCTAAGCTTAGGCTCTATATAGGTACTCTTTGGAGGCATTGTCAGGCCTTCTTTGGAGATCTGTTTCATTTCTGAAGTGGTAACCGGGAGTAATCCGAAACCTACTTTGTGTTCACCACTGTCCACCATGCTTTTCACAAAGGCCATATCCATTTTACCATGGGTGTAATCAAGTCGTTTATCGTTCCTGGCATCTTCAATTCCCAGTATGGGTTTTAGTATAGTACTGTACAAGATCTGGGTATCTAAGGCATCCAACGCATTATTTATCTTATAATTATGCTTTCTCAAATACAAAGAATAGAAGGATCCGTCCAGGTACATACTGAAATGATGCTTTTTTGACGGTTTGTAATACTCGGCTCCTCTTTCCTCAATACGGTACATGGTGTCAAGCTGTATGAGAAACTCCTCCTTCGACATGCCATTCAGGTCTTTTACCAGCCGATTGAATTCATATATTTTGAGATCACTTTCCGGGATGAGATAACTCATAAAGTAATTGTATGGTTCATCTCCGGTATGCGATGTATTTTCCTTCTTCAGATCTTCAGCAAGGAGATAAGAAGAGGAGCACCTGTGATGGCCATCGGCAATATAGACTTCAGGTATAGCTTTAAATAACCTAGCTATTTCATCAACGACATTGGGTTCATCTACACACCACAAATAATGAGTGTCTTTATAAGTAGTGGTGAATTCATATTCGGCCCGCGTGTTCATCACTCCATCGATAATTTGCCTGATCTCTGAATTATCGGGATAGGTAAGCAATACCGCTTCAGCGTTAAACCCTACGGTTTTGAGATAGTCTTTGAACATTGTTTCCCGATATTCGATAGTGTCTTCGTGCTTTTTTATCAGGTCCTTTTTATAATCTTCAACACTGGCTGCTGCTAAGATACCGCGAAACACAAGCCCGTCCCTGTTTACAATTTTATATACGTAATAACTAGGATTCTCATCCTTAATAAAAACAGCATCCTCTTTAAATTCCTGGTAGCGATTACGAACAAGTTTGTAACGCTCCTTACCGGAAATTACTTTGTGATATTTAAAACCTGGATTAACGATATGTAAAAATGAGAACGGATTGTCACGGAGTCGTGCTTCACGCTCCTCCCTGGTATAACTATCGTAGGCCCTTGAGGCTATAAGGCTTACCTTATCCCTGGTGGGGCGTACGGCTTTGAATGGAAGGATTTTGGGCATTTTCTATTTTATTTTTTTCGAATCGGACTTTTTCAATATCGTAGTCGTTGTACCCACATCCTTCATTATATCAACCATAATGATAGCATCATCCGCAATTTCGACCTTGTACATGTAATTTATGTCGAATGGTTCCCTGGAATTGGAAAACTGTATTTCCTTTAGTGATTTATTGTAAATCCAATATGATGGATTTTTATTACTGCTCTCGGCATAAAAACTGGAATCAGGATTAAATAACCAACGCTCACCTTTGGATGATGCTACGTCCTCCTTTATAGAATTCAATAAATTCATATACTCTGCAGTTGGCGATTGCTCACCCCAATCGATTTTAACTTCATCGAAATATGCATCACTAATTTCCCATTCACCATAAAAATAAGAAGTTTCGACAGTTGGTTCATTGCAACTTATCATTAATGTAGCAAATACGGCGTATAGAAATAAATGACCTCTCATGATAGATTAGGAAAACATCTTGGCCACCGTTTCCGCTTTCCGGCTTTCCGAATAGTCGTAGAATCCTTCGCCGCTCTTCACACCCAATTTACCGGCAGCGACCATGTTTACCAATAATGGACAAGGAGCGTATTTCGGGTTCTTAAATCCGTCGTACATCACTTTCAGAATGGATAGACAAACATCGAGTCCGATGAAATCGGCCAGTTGCAAGGGACCCATGGGGTGTGCCATACCCAACTTCATAACAGTATCTATCTCATTAACGCCCGCAACTCCGTTATATAATGTTTCGATGGCCTCATTGATCATCGGCATTAAGATCCTGTTGGCAACAAATCCCGGGTAGTCATTTACTTCAACGGGTACTTTGTTCAGTTTTTTCGATATTTCTTCGACTGTGGCATATGTTTCGCTGCTTGTGTTATAACCTTTTATGATCTCAACTAATTTCATAATTGGAACCGGATTCATGAAGTGCATCCCTATCACCATTTCCGGTCGTGAGGCTACAGCCGCTATCTGAGTTATTGAAATTGAGGAGGTATTACTTGCCAGAATCGTGTCATCTGGACAGAATTTATCCAGATCCTGGAATATCTTGAGTTTTAGGTCGACATTTTCCGTAGCAGCTTCTACAACCAGGCCGGCATATTCCACACCATCCTCCAGGTTTGTGTAAGTCGTGATATTGGCCAGGGTTTGTGCTCTTTCATCCTCCGTAATACGCTCTTTGGCAACCATTCGGTCCAAGTTCTTTGAAATGGTCGCAAGACCATGGTCCAATGCGGCCTGGGATACATCAATCAACTGAACTTTATAATCGAATTGAGCAAAAGTATGGGCAATTCCATTTCCCATGGTCCCTGCACCAATAACTGCAACATTTTTCATAAGGTCTTATAGTTTTTTAAAGTTTTCAATAATTTGCATGGCAACCCGCAAGGCATCGGTCCCTTGCTGGAGACTCACGACCGGGGTAGTATTATTTTCTATTGCATCGGCAAAAGTTTCCAATTCGTCTAAAATTGCATTGTTGGATTCAATCTCCGGATTGTCGAAATAGATCTGCTTTTTCACACCTTCGGCATTCGTAAGGATCATGGCAAAATCATCGGGATCTTTTGGGGCATCTTTCATTTTGACTACCTCACAGGTCTTTTCGAGGAAGTCGACCGAAATGTATGCGTCACGCTGAAAGAACCTTGCCTTGCGCATTTTCTTCATCGAGATCCTGCTGGCGGTAAGGTTCGCCACACAGCCATTTTCAAATTCAATACGGGCGTTCGCTATGTCCGGAGTTTCAGAAATTACCGATACACCACTGGCATACACACTGCTTACTTCCGAATCGACCACACTTAGAATAGCGTCGATATCGTGGATCATCAGATCCAGGACCACAGAAACGTCCGTTCCCCGCGGATTGAATTCAGCCAGGCGGTGTGATTCCACGAACATAGGATTATCGATCATGTCTTTTACAGCCATAAACGCAGGATTGAAGCGTTCCACATGTCCAACCTGCCCTTTTACATTATGTTTCTTGGCAAGAGTTAAAAGGTTATTGGCTTCTTCTACGGTTTGAGTAACGGGTTTTTCTATAAAAAGATGTTTTCCTGCTGTAACCACTTTCTTTGCACAGTCGAAGTGAGCAACAGTCGGAGTGACTACATCTATCATATCGCATGCCTCGATTAATGACTCCATGGACGGAAAACTTTTATACCCAAATTCATCCTCTATGGCTGAAGAAGCATTGGTGTCGGCATCGTAAAATCCAATCAGTTCGTATCTGTCAGATTGGTTAAGAAGTTTCAAGTGAATTTTTCCAAGGTGACCGGCACCAAGAACGCCTGCTTTAAGCATGTGATATCGTTTTACACAAAGGTAATGGATTTTGAAGAAAATCGGAGTCCGAAATAAGTGATTTACCTATTCATTTTTTCTGAAAAACCTACGGAATATTCCCTCTTTCTTTTCATCTTTGTAGTGATGAAAGACGACTTTAAACATAAAGGAATGCGTAAGAAACTTGTGGCAACCCTCGTAAAGAAGGGAATAAGCGATGAAGCAGTTTTGGATGCAATTAATTCGGTTCCTCGGCATCTCTTTATGGATTCCGGTTTTGTAAGTCACGCCTATGTTGACAAGGCATTCCCCATTGCGGCAGACCAAACTATTTCTCAGCCCTATACCGTGGCCCGGCAAACGGAACTACTGGAAGTAAAAAAAGGCGATAAGGTCCTGGAAATAGGGACGGGGAGTGGATACCAGACCGCTGTACTTATAGAGATGGGAGCCATTGTCTATAGTATTGAAAGGCAGAATGAACTCTTCAAAAAAGCACAACTTTTTTTGCCTAAGATCGGCTATCGCCCCAAGAAACTAATTTTCGGTGATGGTTATCAGGGCTACGAGGAAGAAGCCCCTTATGATGGAATCATTGTTACGGCCGGAGCACCTTCCGTTCCAAAAGCTCTCTTGTCGCAATTGGCCATTGGCGGGAGGTTGGTAATTCCGGTTGGTACGACCATCCAACTCATGACCGTTTACACGCGAAAAGGGCCTAAGGAATTCGAGAAAAAAGAATATGGAGAGTACAGATTTGTACCTTTATTGGGAAATAAGAATTAGATTTAAGTCATTGTTCTGCGGATGAAATTGTCGTTATCTATGACAATTATATTCCTTACCCATGTTACATTTGTGATTTATTTTGTTACACAAACGTTACCCCTCATAGTTCTTATAGTCTAAATTTGAAATAATTGTGACTCCATTTGTTGTGTCCATGGCTTTTAATTAAATAATTATATTATGAGGTTCTTCTACATTCTCTTAATCAGCATTGTACTATTTCCTATTAAATCTGAAGGACAGATTCTGGATAAAATCAAAAAAACCAAAGACAAGATTGCTACGGGAACAATTGACAAGCTCAGCAGGGATCCAATTACCACCTCGTTTAAGGATGTTGATAAATCTGAAGTTCTTGAAATCGAATTCGGAAATGATGAGGCATACCGGTCGTTTTTTGAACAGCCATTCGATCCGCAGAAAGGATTTACACTTGAGCACGGATATTATGAAGGAACCTTCCAGAGTTTTTGCATCAAGGCCGGGACTACTCCCCCGATAGAGGGCGGGGGTCGATTTTACGCCCCTATCAAAGGACCCAAAGCAGATATCGTGACAACAATCATCGAAGGCTATCAAGGTAATCCGGAGATAACACAGAGGGAAGTGCAACTGTTATTATGGGCAATTATCGCCAAAGCTGATTTTGCCAAGATGAAAGGACCGGTAAAGGTTACAGCATTAAAATTGCTCACGCCTACACAGATTGCTCGTTTGAGTAAGGGAGCGCTAGATAATCTTACTCGTAATGAAGTTAAGAAAGTAGCGAAAGAATCACCGGCCATTCGGGCGGTATTAGAAGCTGAGAATAATCTTAGAAAAAAATATTATGCCGGTGCAAAATCTTACCAGGAATATGAGGAGATTGCCATGTTAGCCGGTGTTGAACCAATTGTACCCGGTTTTGAAGCGGGCAGATGGACCAAACACCCGGACGGTTTTTATATCAGGTATTATCCGAAGGGATATGCTCGAACCAGAACTCAAATTTACATTCCGGAATCGGCAGGAACCACCCAGTTCAACCCTTCATTGGATTTAGCGGTTCCGCCTAATCGAGGGCAGCGGTTGCTCCAAACGAACCTCCCAACAGGGAATCCTAATTCTAATACGGGTGGATATGTAAATTCAAACGAGGATTTATTTTGTGAGCCTATAGTAAATGCCGCGGCAGATGATGCTATCAGACAGCAAATGATCATGCAAAATATCCCAGGGCTGGCTGTTGCTATTTATCAAAATGGGAAAATGGTGCATTTGAAATCCTATGGATATAGTGATGTGAATAATGAAACCCCAATAACCCTATCTACGCGCATGAAATGGGCTTCTATATCCAAATCGGTTACGGGAGTAGCTGCGGCACAATTGGAAGAACGAGGAATTGGTGGTTTTAAGATCACAGACACAGTCACGGACTATGTAGAAAACTGGGATTCTATAAGGTATACTGATACTACCGGTGAAAAGACTGGAAGAGACCGGAGGCATCCCAAGATCACAATTGATCAACTTTTGAATAATTCAGCAGGGATTCAGCAATATGGTAAAGGGAGTAGGTCCGGGGATAACCAGTTCTACACACTTATGATACGGGATAATGATACGGCAGTAGTAGAGTTCATTGAAGATAAATCCGCCTATGGTGATAACATTGGTGGATCCAGAAAATTTAAAGCGAAAGAGGCCGTGGATGTTTTCAATAGGTCCGTTTTAAACGACGAACCAGGCGGAAGCTATCACTACTCATCTTATGGTTTCGTTCTTGCTGGGGCAGCCATTGACAAGGTAGCTCCAAATGGTTATACCCAGTGGGTGAAGAAAAATATAATTGACGAAGCAGCTCTTAACTCAATGCGGGTATGTGAGGGAAGTAGGAGAGGTCATAATATGTCGAAAGATGGGGTTTTGAGTTCTTATAACAGTAATTGTCTTGAAAGTACTTTGCCTGCCGGAGGATTTGAAAGTAATATCTGTGATCTTGCCAAATATGCTTATGCTCTGAGTACTGGAAAGTTCTTTGAGAATCAAAAAGATATTCTTTGGAATAATTCTGTTTCGGTAATGAAAAGTCCAACAAGTACGACGAATTATAGTTATGGTTTGAATTATACAGGTTCAGGAGAAAACCTTAGAGTCTGGCACGGTGGACATGGCGGAAATGTAAGGTCTCATATGCAGTTTTTCCCAAGTGATAGCACGGGAATTGCAATAATCGCACCTGCAATCTATTCGGATTTGCCAGAGCTAACTCGCTATATCTTCCAGGCAATGAATATTCGTCCAACATTGTACAATGGAAGAACACACAGTCCGATGGATTGGTGTAGGACTGACATGGAAAATGATAATGATCTATTTAACGCGGTGTGGCGTAAGACCGGGAATGATGTAGTTGTGCGTACCGGAAGATCTAATGATGAGTTTTATGAGGAAGTGAAACGGCTTCGGTCATCCGGGTATCACTGCAAAGATATTGAGGCATTTGTGCATAACGGTAAATTATATTGGGATGGAGTATTCCAGAAGGGCATATTCCGAACCGGAATGTGGCGCAACGCAAGTAAAGAAGCCTTTGTAGACAAATTTGAGGAAATGCGCCAAGATGGTTATCGTCTTTACGATGTTGAAACTTATATAAATGAGGAAGGAAAACGTTTGTGGGCAGGTGTGTTCAGAAAAACAAATGATGCCTATTCTGTACGTTTGGACCGTAGTACTTCAGAATTTGCTGAAATCCGTGATCGGGAAAATGCCAACGGCAAAAAGTTGATAGATGTTGAGGTCTATATGAAAAATGGAAAACAATACTGGAGTGGTGTCTTTACAAAAGGGGAGCCTAACAAATTGAATCGGAATTATTCCGTGGAAGATTTTAATGCATTGGTACAAAGTCGCAGAGCAGCAGGTTATAAATTGATCGACGTGGAATATTATGAGACAGAGCCAGGAGGAGAGATTGAATTTAAAGTTGCTGGTATTTGGGAAAAGAGCAGCGACGTTGAGAAGAGAAGGTCGCTGGACAATTTCTGTGACATCATGGATAAGCACCACGAATGGAGTGCAGATGATTATGAGTTAATAGACTGGAATCGTGTGCCTATTGAGGTTTTAGAGGACTAGGGCGCTATAGTCGCTGAGGTTATAAGGTTCGAAACCGTAGGATGGTCATTTCCTCCTGCAGGTTCAATAGTGATATTTAAAGATTCAGCATCCTCAATATACGTCATCACGATCATTTCAGATTCCTTCGGAATAACCCCCATGTCGATCATTTCGCCTTCTACATCTGCCCAGAGCTGGTAATCCTTATCAGATGGAAGCTCCGGTAAGCCAGCTGCATTCAAAATCACTGTCTTGTTTATATGATTTACATAACTGATGGCCCTTGCTTCAGGCATGAGGTCATTACCCTTCATGATGAGCTTCTCTGTATCGGCATTGTTTAATTCTTCCAGCCACTTGATAGTTTCATCATAATTCTTAACCAGGTTTTCGTTCTCGTCTAAAAGGAGATTATTCTGGTCCCGCACAACCCTAAGATCTTCCTGGATTCCATTCATCTTTTGATATAACCAAAATGAACTTAATAAGAATAATACCGCAAGTGACGCTGCGATCGCAGTATATGACCTGGAAGGTCTGCGAGGTTTGATCTTAATGATCTTCTTATCAGTGTCCCCTTCTAATTGACGAAATAATGCCTGTTTCACATTCCCCGAAGGTGAAACAGCATTTTCCATCGCCATCTTCTCCATATCCAGCTCGAGTTGCCGGAAGTAAGACTTTAATTCACTATCTGTTTCTAAAGTGCGCTCCAGAGAAGCCATTTCGTTCTTAGACAGTTCTCCTAACAGATATCTTTCCAGTATTCCCGATTCTATTATGTCATGTGTCTCCTTCATAATATTCTTTCTATTATTGCAATCCCCACCACAAGTAAGAGTTCATAAGATTTTCGAAGTTGCGTCAGTGCCTGCCGAACGTATGACTTGAATGTTCCGAGGGGAACATTCATTTCCTTATGAGCTTCCCTATGTGTGAGCCCCTTAAAATAAACCAGTTCGAGCGCTTCCTGGTGATGCGACTCCAGCTTTTTCAAGGAACCGTTTAATTGAGTAAGATCAATGGGCGTGCCATCTTCCTCTTCCTTATTATCATATACACTTAAATCTTCATTTTGGATGAGATCGGGCCTATTTCTCAAAGAATTCAGGGTAGTATTTCGCGCAATTCTGTAAGCCCAGGTGTAAAACCTGCCTTTAGCAGGATCGTACGAATCACATTTCTGCCAGATCTTTATGAACGTCTCCTGCAGAAGATCCTGTGCCAGAGTCTCATTTCGGCACATTCGAATTATGACCCCGTATAATGCAGCGGAATAGTTGTCATACAATACAGACAAAGCCCGCTCATCATGAGCCTTCAATTGGTTAATAAGTGTTAAATCTTCCGGCATTAAGTCCTAATTCTGTTAAGAAACTGATAAAAAGGTCAGGGCAACTCATCCAAAGTTCAATCCCAGTGTAAATGTAACTGACGCGCATCAAACAATTATGTATAATTTATAAAAAAACAGAAAACATGAAAAAGTTAATCCTAATTTTAACAACTATCCTGGCATTCGGAGTTACACAGAATGCAATTGCACAGAAACAAAGTATTGTAGATATCGCAGTATCTAATGATGATTTTTCTACCCTTGTAACTGCTCTAAAAGCAGCCGACCTGGTGGGAGCCCTGCAAGGTGACGGACCATTTACCGTCTTCGCACCTACAAACGCAGCTTTCGGAAAGATCGATGCCAGCACATTGAACAGTTTACTCGAGCCTAAGAATAAAGCTACACTTGCATCTATCCTGACCTACCATGTAGTTCCAGGGAAATTAGCAGCTGCAGACGTGGTAGCGGCCCTGAAGAAAGGAAATGGGAAAGTTGAGGTAAAAGCGTTGAGCGGAGCTATTTTAACAGTAGTACAGAAAGATGGTAAGATCTGGTTGAAAGACGAAAATGGTAATTACAGTCAAATTACCAGTACCGATATCATGGCAAGTAACGGAGTTGTCCACGTAATTGGAGAC
>Ga0316201_10002852_pt1 | contig 12493 bp, 11 predicted proteins | sample CS6wburrow_MG_FD_204516 | JGI IMG/M metagenome (GOLD analysis project Ga0316201, IMG submission 204516) | Coastal sediment microbial communities from Delaware Bay, Delaware, United States - CS-6 worm burrow | ecosystem: Environmental > Aquatic > Marine > Coastal > Sediment | place: USA... | reverse complement strand
GATATTCTGGAAAGCCCGCTTGCCATGGATGCACAACTCAACCTGCGTGATCGCGGTGCTGCCATCTTCTATGACCTGGACCTGCTCAAGGACGAGAAAGACAAATACGGTTACTGGGTCGGGCCCAAGATCAAGTTCTGGGGCACGCTGACCGTGGCCGAATCCAACCTGAGCGAGATTATCGAACAGGCCGGCAAGGGCGCCGTGCTCGGTGGCCTGACGCGGCCGATATCCGGGTTGATCGGCAACATCAGGCACCGCTGGATGGATGAAGAGGGTGAGCCGGTTGAGTATACCGGCGAGGATGTCGAATTTGCGCCGTCCCTGGTGACGCCCGGGCCGGTCCCCGAACCCGCCGACCAGAAGAAAGACGAGTACGAGTTGCCGGATTACTACGAGTAACCGGAATATCCATGGTCGAATAGATTCGACCCTACCTGCCAACGATTCTCCCATGATGAACGCCATCATCGGATCTGGGAAGCGAAATCTATCACAATCATCGAGTTAGCTTCGATACGTGGAAACAATCCGGCAAACCACGTATATTCCCCAAAGGATTTATCTGAATTACAGGCATGACGAACAAACTATTTATCAAGACCCACGGCTGCCAGATGAACGAGTATGACTCGTCGAAGATGGCGGACGTGCTTGCCGCTTCCCACCGAATGCAGGTCACGCAGGATCCAGCCGAGGCGGATGTGCTGCTCATGAATACCTGCTCGATTCGTGAGAAGGCGCAGGAGAAGGTGTTTTCCGAACTGGGGCGCTGGAAGGAACTCAAGGACACGCGGCCGCACATGGTCATCGGCGTGGGTGGCTGCGTGGCCAGCCAGGAAGGTGAGGCCATTCGGGCACGTGCACCCTACGTGGATATCGTGTTTGGTCCGCAGACGCTGCACCGCCTGCCCGAGATGCTCGACGAGGCACGCCGCGCACAGCAGCCGGTGATCGACATCAGTTTTCCCGAGATAGAAAAGTTCGACTGCATGCCGGCACCGCGTGCCGATGGCCCCACCGCGTTTGTATCTATCATGGAAGGCTGCAGCAAGTACTGCAGCTTTTGCGTGGTGCCCTACACCCGGGGCGAGGAAGTCAGCCGTCCGTTTGATGACATCCTGGCCGAGGTGGTTGCACTGGCCGGGCAGGGCGTGCGCGAGGTCAACCTGCTCGGGCAAAACGTCAATGCCTACCGTGGCGAGATGGATGATGGCGACAGCGCCGACCTGGCACTGCTGATCAATTACATCGCTGCCATCGACGGTATAGACCGCATTCGCTATACCACCTCGCACCCGGTCGAGATGACCGACAGCCTGATCCAGGCCTACGCGGAGGTGCCGCAGCTGGTTGCTCATCTGCACCTGCCGGTACAGTCCGGTTCCGATCGCATCCTGGCACTGATGAAGCGCAATCACACGGCACTGGAATACCGTTCCATTATCCGTCGCCTGCGTGCCGCACGACCGGGTATCAGCATGTCGTCGGATTTCATTATCGGTTTCCCCGGCGAGAGCGATGAAGACTTTCAACAGACCATGCGGTTGATCGAGGCGATCGGCTTCGACCAGTCATTCAGTTTTATCTACAGTGCCCGCCCCGGTACACCGGCTGCGGAGCTGCCGGACGATGTCGAGCACGCCACCAAGAAGGCGCGCCTGTCGCGGCTGCAGCAGCGTATCAATGAAATGGCCGCAGCGATCAGCAAGAGCATGGTCGGCAAGGTCGAGCGCGTACTGGTGGAGCGTGTCTCACGCAAGCGCGACGACCAGCTCAGCGGACGTACCGAGAACAACCGGGTCGTAAACTTCGATGCTGACCCGGCGCTGATCGGACGGTTTGTCGACGTGCGCATCAGCGAGGCCCTGCCAAACTCACTGCGCGGTGACGTCGTATGGGTGGAAGGCGAGACGCTGACAACTGAAATGAAGGCCTCCTGACCCGCCCTTGAACGCCGCCGCGCTTTCCGTCGATATCACCCTGGAACCAGCCGACAATGAACGGCTGGCGGAATTGTGTGGTGAATTCGATGCACACTTGCGGCAACTCGAGCAGCGCCTCGGCGTTGAGATAAACAGTCGCGGCAACCAGTTCCGCATTATCGGCGAGGCCGCCGTGGCCAGGCGCGCCAGCCAGGTCCTTGAAGGGCTCTACTCGGAAACCGGTGATGGCGAGCTGACACCGGAGAAGGTGCATCTCTACCTGCAGGAGGCGGGCGCAGACCACGTACAGGGCGAGTCGACGCGCAGCCGGCATGACATGATCGTTATCAAGACACCGGGCGGCGCCATTACACCGCGCGGTGATCACCAGAAACAGTACCTGGGCAATATCCTCGAACATGACCTGAACTTTGGTATCGGCCCGGCTGGAACCGGCAAGACCTACCTGGCCGTTGCCTGTGCGGTACAGGCACTGGAGCAGGAGGATGTCTCCCGACTGGTGCTGGTCAGGCCCGCGGTTGAGGCGGGCGAACGGCTCGGCTTCCTGCCCGGTGACATGACCCAGAAGGTCGATCCCTATTTGCGCCCGCTGTACGACGCGCTCTATGAAATGCTCGGCATCGACAAGGTCGCGAAGTTGATCGAGCGCAATGTCATCGAGATCGCGCCGCTGGCCTTCATGCGCGGACGCAGCCTGAATGATGCCTTTATTATTCTCGACGAGGCACAGAACACCACCGTGGAGCAGATGAAGATGTTTCTCACGCGTATCGGTTTTGGCTCGACCGCGGTGGTGACCGGTGATATCACCCAGATTGACCTGCCCAAGCATGTTGAATCAGGCCTGCGCCAGGCAACCGATGTATTGAGTGACTACGATGACATCGGCTTCACGTTCTTTTCATCGAGCGATGTGGTGCGTCACCCGCTGGTACAGCGGATTATCTCGGCCTATGAGAAGTACGAGCGCTTCGGCCCCAGCGAAAAAAAGAACAAGGAGTCCTGATATGAATGATCCTGATATGAACAGCGCCGGGTCGAGTGTGGATGTTCAGTTCGCGGTCAGTGCTGAAGGCGTTCCTTCTGAAACGTTACTCCGCGAGTGGACCCTGCAGGCATTGCCCGCTGACAGGAAGGACGCCGAGATAACGATTCGCGTGGTTGACGAGGCGGAGATCACCGCCCTGAACCGCGAGTACCGTGGCAAGGACGGCGCAACCAATGTGCTGTCCTTCCCCTACGAGTCGATGCCAGCGATCGAGACGGCGCTGCTGGGTGATGTGGTCATCTGTGCGCCGGTTGTGGCCATGGAATCGGTGGCCCAGCAAAAGCCGCTTGAGGCGCACTGGGCACACATGGTGGTACATGGCGTGCTGCATCTGCTGGGTTATGATCACCAGAAAGACAGCGAGGCGCGCGACATGGAAGAGCATGAAACGCAGTTGCTCGCCCGCCTGGGGTATGCCAATCCCTACTAGCCCGCCGCTGTTAGCACGTTCCCGGCGGCGTTCGGGATCGTCCTGTATACGCGGCCATTCATCTGATGCTAGTATTCTAAACATCGTATAACCCGTTAATATTTAATGAACAAAGACCGACCTTCCGGCGGCCCCGCGCAGCGTTCCTGGACGACCAGGATGAAACAAACACTGTCCCGGGTGCCTTCCGATAACGAGCACCTGCTGGACCTGCTGCGCGCCGTACAAAAGAAAAACCTGTTCGACACGGATGCACTCGCGATGATCGAGGGTGTCCTGGAAGTGGACGACATGCAGGTGCGCGACATCATGATCCCGCGTTCCCAGGTTGTCATGCTGGAGCGCGATGCCGGTCCCGATGTGCTACTGCGCAGCATCGTCGAGTCCGGCCACTCGCGTTTTCCGGTCATTGGTGACAGCCGTGACGAGGTGGTCGGCATCCTGCTGGCAAAGGACCTGCTGCTGTACGCCTTTGAACGCACCGACGGTCGACTCAATGTGCGCGACATCCTGCGTCCGGCCATCTTTATCCCGGAGAGCAAGCGGCTCAATGTCCTGCTCAAGGAGTTCCGTTCGAGTCGCAACCACATGGCGATTGTCGTGGATGAATACGGCGGTGTCGCCGGCATGGTGACCATCGAGGACGTACTGGAGCAGATCGTCGGCGAGATCGAGGACGAGCATGACGTCGAGGAAGAGGATACCATTCGCAAGCACAGCGAGGTGCATTACACCATCAAGGCGCTGACGCCGGTCGAGGACTTTAACGAGTATTTCGAACAGTCATTGTCTGATGAGGAGTTCGATACCATCGGCGGACTGGTTGTGCACCAGATCGGGCACCTGCCAAAACGCGGCGAACGCGTCGTCATCGGTAACCTGTTATTCAAGATCCTGCGCGCCGACAGCCGTCGCGTGCACATGCTGCAGCTAACACTGTTGCCACGACCGGTTGAACACAATACAGAGCAGGCAGAAACCGGCGTGTGAACGGGCTGGTGGAACGCTACGGCGGACTGTTGATGCTGTTCGCAGGGGCGGTGGCGGTCACCGCCTTCGCGCCCTTTGGCTGGTACCCCGTTATCCTTGTCTCGTTGTTGCTGCTGTTCAACCAGTGGTTGCACGATTCGCCCGCGCAATGCTTTCGACACGGCTTTCTGTTTGGCCTGGGTTTCTTTGGCACCGGCATCACCTGGGTCTTTAACAGCATTCATGTGTTCGGGCACGTGCCGGTTCCCGGTGCGCTGGGCGTTACGCTGGGTCTGGTATTTGTGCTCAGCCTGTATCCCGCGGTTCTGGGCTATTGCCTCGGGCGCTTTATCCGTAGCGCCTCGTGGCAGGCACTGGTTATTAGTGTGCCGGCAGGCTGGGTGCTGACCGAGTGGCTGCGCAGCTGGTTGTTTACCGGCTTTCCCTGGCTGAATGTGGCCAACAGCCAGATTGACAGCCCGCTGGCCGGTTACCTGCCGGTGCTGGGTGTGTACGGGACCGGTTGGCTGCTGGTGCTGCTTGCTGTCTTGCTGCTGTCGGTGCTGCGTAACCAGCGCCGCGTGCTCAGCGGGCTGCTGTTCATGGTGGTCATCGTTGCCGGCCTGTTGCTTGAGCGTGTGCAATGGACGACCCCGCGGGGTGAGGCGCTCAGCGTGAGCCTGGTACAGGGAAACATCAGCCAGGAAGACAAGTGGGCGCCGGAGAACCTGCTGAGTACCTTCAAGCTGTACTCTGAGTTGACCTTCAGTGATGGACCGGTCAGCGACCTGAGCGTCTGGCCGGAGACGGCCATACCCGCCTTTCATCACCAGGTGAGTGAAACATTTATCCCGTTCCTGCAGGAGGAACTGCAAAGAACCGGCACGGCGCTGTTGACGGGGATCCCGGTGCTGGATCGGGAACACTGGGATTACTACAACGCCGTGATCACGCTGGGCGGCGAGCCGGCGTTTTACTACAAGCAGCACCTGGTCCCCTACGGTGAATACCTGCCGATGCGCTGGCTGATTGGTGACGCGCTCGATGCGCTGGCCGTGCCCAATGCCGATTTTTCAAGCGGCACGGATTCACAGCCCCTGTTGCAGGCCGCCGGCTACCCGGTGGCGACATCGATCTGTTACGAGGTGGTGTTCGGCGAACAGATCATCAGGGACCTGCCGGCCGCGGCCATGCTGGTGAACGTTAGTAACGATGCCTGGTTCGGTGATTCGCTGGCGCCGCACCAGCATCTCGAGATGGCGCGCGTGCGGGCACTGGAGACCGGTCGACCGATGCTGCGTGCGACCAATACCGGCATCTCCGCGATCATCGACCACCGGGGTGAGGTTGTACAGCAGAGTGAACAGTTCGAGATCGCGGTAATCCGCGGCTCGGTGACACCGATGCAGGGCGCGACACCCTATGTTCAGCTGGGCAATACGCCGATCGTGCTGCTCAGCGTGGCCTGTCTGTTGCTCTGCGGGTTTCGTTGCCGGCAGAACGCCGGTGGAGGCTAGAGGGAGGTGGTTCGCTGCCCCCGGCCGACACAGGTGTCAGCCGGGTGCGAACCGGTTTGGCTGTTACTGCCTGGGCTTGTAGGAAAATTTCTGGCCGGCCAGTACGGCTTCATACATCAGGCCACCCTTGGCCACGGTGAACATGGCCATGCCCTTGTGGTAGGCACCCACGGTGGTGGCATCCTTTTTACCTGCGCTGGCGCCGGCTGCGCTGCCGGTTGAACCAGCCGAGGCAGAGGCACCGGCGGTGATCGCCACGGCGGAGGCGTCGGCACTGAACTCGAAGTTGCCGCTGGTGAATTCATCATAGGCACGCTTGTCTTCAAAGAAGATGATCTGGCTGTAGGCCTGGCCGCCAAACTGGAAGCCCACGCTCAGCTGTGACATGGAGGTATCACCCTTCCATGCGCCACCGGCATACACGCGGCCCTTGCCGTAGGCGCCACCGACGCCGATGCCACCCTTGCCGATGGTCGGGAACACGGCGTAGCCGTAGCTGTTGTTGAAGAAGCTGGCGCTTTCACCGGCTTCCTGGAAGATCTTGATGGTGCTCGAATAGTCTTCGTCTGCCATGGCATTGCCAAAGGGCAGGGCCAGCAGCAGGCAAAACAGGTAGGTGCGTAATTGTAAACAGGCTTTCATGGGTCTCTCTCCTTGTTAGTGGTCTTACGGGTTGAAGATATTACTCTGATCCTCTCGGTTTATACGAGAATTTCTGGCCGGCCAGTACGGCTTCATACATCAGGCCGCCCTTGGCGACGGTAAAGGTAGCCATGCCCTTGTGGTAGCTGCCGCGGGTCGTGGCACTGCTCTGGCCACCGCTGGCACCTGCGCTACTGCCGGTTGAACCGGCCGAGGCCGAGGCACCCGCGGTAATGGCGACGGCGGAGGCGTCGGCGCTGAATTCAAAGTTGCCGCTGGTGAATTCATCATAGGCACGCTTGTCTTCAAAGAAGATGATCTGGCTGTAGGCCTGGCCGCCAAACTGGAAGCCTATACTGAGCTGGGTCATGGAGGTGTCACCCTTCCATGCGCCACCGGCATACACGCGGCCCTTGCCGTAGGCGCCACCGATGCCGATGCCACCCTTGCCGATGGTCGGAAACACGGCATAGCCATAGCTGCTTCCGAAGAAGCTGCCGCTCTCACCGGCATTCTGGAAGACCTTGATCGTATCAGCGAAGTTATCCGCCTGTGCACTGCCAAAGGGCAGGGCGAGTAACAGAACAACCAGGAATCCCCTGGCGTGCATGTGTAGGGTCATGGACCTCTCTCCTTGTTATGTGAACATGTGTTATATCAGCTGGCAATCTTACACTGACACGCTGCGATTTGGGTAATCCCTTGTCGATCCCTGCTGCCTGTCGAATTATAGAGCATGCCGCAGAAATTTCGTATGTAATGGCGGTTTGCATGGATTTCTGATCGCCTGCATTTGAGTGTCGCTAGGGCTTGTTTTTCCTATGAAAAACCGTGTGCTTGCATTTGGGACAGGGTGGGATATGCCCCGTGGCATGGAAGCGCAGGCTGGTTCCACAGGACTCGCAGACAAGCGTTCCGGGCCCGGTAATCTCGCCGGTATTCCAGGCCGGGCCTTCCTCGATGTCGTGTTCGAACTTGAGCATCTCCAGGCGGGTGCGGTCGGCGACCAGTGACAGCACGGACAGCAGGCGGTCTTCAATCTGGTCGATGTCAAAGCGCAGCCAGTCGCCGAGCTCATGGCCGGTCTCGGCGAGGTGTTTGCCGGCATCCTGCAGGTCGCGCTTCAGGTAGTAGGCGACCTTCTCGGCCTCTTCATGGGTCAGTTCCTCCAGTTCCACGGCGGTATCGCGCGCCTTGTGGATGAAGCCTTCCAGTGCCGGGCGGGTGCTTTCCTCGGCCTCTTCGTAGGCGGTCTTTACCCGCAGCATCATGTCGTCGTAGGCCCGCTGCCATTTCTCGCGGGTTGGAATGTCGTCAGAATCGCTCATTTGCTGTGTTAATCCTCCGTTACGCCCACGGCTTCCCTGTGTTAAGTGTGGACTATTACGCCCGGTGAGTGAAGGAAATACTGATCTTCATGTTGTGGCTGGTCTCTTGGCTAAGGTATTCTTCCGCCTTCAATTTTAGTATTCAAGACGGGCCGATGGAAGAAATCTACACACCGGGCGATATCGAGGCGCGCGCGCAGCAGTTCTGGGATGAACAACAGACCTTTCGTGTCAGCGAGGATCCCGCTCGCGAGAAATACTACTGCCTGTCGATGTTTCCCTACCCGAGTGGCCGCCTGCACATGGGGCATGTGCGCAACTACAGCATCGGTGACGTGATCACCCGTTACCAGCGCATGCAGGGCAGGAATGTGCTGCAGCCGATGGGGTGGGACGCCTTTGGACTGCCGGCGGAAAATGCCGCCATCCAGAACCAGGTGCCGCCGGCCAAATGGACGCGTGAAAATATCGATTACATGCGCAACCAGCTCAAGCAGCTGGGTTTCGGTTATGACTGGGAGCGCGAGCTGGCAACCTGCGACCCGGAATACTACCGCTGGGAACAATGGTTCTTTACGCGCCTGTTCGAGAAGGGCGTGGTCTATAAAAAGACCGCCGTGGTGAACTGGGACCCGGTGGACAACACCGTGCTGGCCAACGAGCAGGTCATCGACGGGCGTGGCTGGCGTTCCGGTGCGCTGGTGGAACGTCGCGAGATCCCGCAGTGGTTCCTGAAGATTACCGACTACGCCGACGAGCTGCTTAATGATATCGACACCCTGGAGGGCTGGCCGGAGCAGGTGCGTACCATGCAGCGCAACTGGATCGGGCGCTCGGAAGGCATCGAGATGCAGTTTGGCCTCAGCGGCCGTGATGACAGCCTGTCGATCTACACGACACGGCCGGATACCCTCATGGGTGTAACCTACGTGGCGGTTGCCCCGGAACACCCGCTGGCCGCCGAGGCGGCTGCCGGCAACGCGGCATTGGCTGCGTTCATCGAGGAATGCCGCCAGTCGGGTGTCAGCGAGGCAACCCTGGCGACACAGGAAAAGAAGGGCCTTGATACCGGCCTGACCGCGATTCACCCGATCAGCGGTGAGCAGGTCCCGATCTGGGCGGCCAACTTCGTATTAATGGAGTACGGTTCCGGTGCAGTCATGTCGGTACCGGCGCACGATCAGCGCGACTACGAGTTTGCCAGGCAAAACGGCATTGCGATCAGGCAGGTGATCTACCCGGCCAGCGACGATCAGCAGGCCAGCCTTGACAAGCAGGCCTTCATCGAAAAGGGCGTCCTGCAGAACTCGGCTGAATTCGATGGCCTGACCTCGGCCGAGGCCTTTGCGGCCATCGGCGACTGGCTGGAGCAGGCAGGCAAGGGCGCGCGCCAGGTAAATTACCGGCTGCGTGACTGGGGTGTTTCGCGGCAGCGCTACTGGGGCTGCCCGATACCGGTCATCAACTGTGCAAGCTGTGGTGCGCTGCCGGTTCCCGAGGCCGACCTGCCGGTGACCCTGCCGACGGATGTTACGGTTGATGCGACCGGCTCGCCGCTGAAGAAGATGGCCGCGTTTATCGAGACCACCTGCCCGGGTTGTGGCGGTCCCGCCGAACGCGAGACGGACACCTTCGATACCTTCTTTGAGTCCTCCTGGTACTTTGCACGCTATGCCTGTGCCGACAATTCCAGTGCCATGCTGGATGAACGCGCCAACTACTGGATGCCGGTAGACCAGTACGTCGGGGGTATCGAACACGCCGTCCTGCACCTGCTGTATGCGCGCTTTTTCAACAAGCTGATGCGCGATGAGGGGCTGCTGGTTTCGGACGAACCGTTTACCTGCCTGCTGACCCAGGGCATGGTCCTCAAAGACGGTTCGAAGATGTCCAAGTCAAAGGGCAATACCGTCGACCCGCAGGGCCTGATCGACCAGTACGGTGCCGACACCGTGCGCCTGTTCACCATGTTCGCCGCACCGCCGGAACAGTCGCTGGAGTGGTCCGACAGTGGTGTCGAGGGCGCATCACGATTCCTGAAGCGTCTCTGGAAACAGGTCTACCAGCATGTTGCAGCCGGTCCGGCAGCGGCCCTGAACGTGGCGGAACTGAATGCTGCACAGAAAGCGGTTCGCCACAGTGTGCACACCACGCTGGCCAAGGTCAGTGATGACGTCGGGCGGCGCTACACGTTCAATACCGCCATTGCCGCCAACATGGAACTGCTGAACACCCTGGCGCGCTTTGCCGACGACAGCGACCAGGGCAGGGCGGTGATGCAGGAGGCGCTGGATGCCGTGGTGCTGATGCTGTCACCGATCGTGCCGCATATCACGCATGAACTCTGGCAGCAGCTGGGTCACGAGCAGGCCGTGGTCGATTGCGCCTGGCCGCTGGTCGATGAAGCCGCGCTGGTGCAGGCCTCGATTGCGCTGGTTGTGCAGGTCAATGGCAAGGTGCGGGGCCGTATCAATGTCTCGCCGGATGCATCCCGGGAAATCATCGAGGCTGCGGTCATGGACGAGGAAAACGTGCAGAAGCACATTGCCGATAAAACGGTGCGCAAGATCATCGTGGTCCCCGGCAAGCTGGTCAACGTGGTTGTGTAGCGATGCGACGGCTGAAGACATTGCGCGCTGTTCCTGTTGTCTCCCTGCTGGTCTGCCTTGCCGTGATGCTGTCTGCCTGCGGGTTCCAGTTGCGTGGCAGTGCGGCGCTGCCAGGGGAGATGGCGGTCACCTATATCAAGGCCAGCAATCCCTACGGCACACTGGTCAACGATTTCGCCGAGGCATTACGGACTCACAAGGTCACGGTTACCGAGGTGCGCGAAGAGGCCACGGCGACGCTGCTTATCATCGACAGCAAGCGTGACAAGGACGTGCTTTCCGTGAACGGGAATGGCAAGGTGCTGGAGTATCAGCTGACGCAGTCCATCGTGTTTTCCGTGGTCAGCGCTGACAAGGCCACGCTGCTGGACCCGCAGCAGGTCGCCATGTCGCGGGACTACCTGTACAGCAGCACCGATGTGTTGAGTAAGGAGCGCGAAGAGGCAGTCGTGCGGCGCACCCTGCAACGTGAACTGGTGAACCTTGCCATCCTGAGGATGGCGGCGGTTGCGAACTAATCTGTTCGCGCCTGCAAGGCGCTCCTGCGCACTCGCTGATACTTGTAGGAGCGCCTTGCAGGCGCGAATGTGCTCGACGGTTACATAAGAAACGGAGATCATTGAACCACAACTCGATGCAACTCAAACCCGAACAGATTGACGCGCATCTGCGCAAGCAACTCGCAGCGGTGTATTTCATCAGTGGTGACGAGCCGCTGCGGGTCATGGAGAGTGCCGATGCCGTTCGTGCCGCAGCGCGCGAGCAGGGCTACGATGAACGCGAGGTCCTGACGGTGCAGGCCGGCTTTGACTGGGATGCACTTACGTCGCAGGCCGGCAACCTGTCGCTGTTTTCACAACGGCGCATTATCGATCTGCGTATGCCTGCCGGCAAGCCGGGTGCCGCTGGCTCGAAGGCATTGCGCGCCTACGCGGCGAATCCGCCGGAGGATACGCTGTTACTGGTTACCGCCGGTAAACTGGATGCCTCTGCACGCAACGGCAAATGGGTGCAGGCGCTGGACAAGGCGGGCGTCGTCATCCACGTCTGGCCCCTCAAGACACACGAGTTTTCCCGCTGGGTTGAACAGCGTATGCGCCGTCGTGGACTGCAACCGAGTGCCGATGCCGTCGCCCTGCTGGCCGATCGCGTCGAGGGCAACCTGCTGGCATGCGTGCAGGAAATCGAGAAGCTCTACCTGTCGCTGGGCGAGGGTCCGGTTGATGCCGATGCGATCCTGGATCACGTGGCGGACAATGCACGCTACGATGTGTTTGGTCTGGTCGACAGTGCACTGGCCGGTGATGCGGCACGCAGTGTCCGCATCCTGCAGGGCCTGAATGCCGAGGGCGTGGTGCCGCAAATCGTGATATGGGCACTGTCACGCGAGATCCGTACGCTGGCGGTGATGGCCGCCGCGGTGGCAGGCGGGCAGCAGGCGGGAGCGGTTGTCACCCGCCAGCGTGTCTGGGCGGCGCGCAAGGCCGTTGTTACCAGTGCCCTGCAACGCCTGAGTGCGGCGCAATGCGGGTTGATGTTGCGCCACTGTGCCCGTATTGACCGCATCAGCAAGGGCCGCGCAACGGGCAACGCCCAGGATGAACTGTTACAATTGGTGCTGACACTGGCGGGCAAGCGGTCCTTGCCGGACTCTGAAAGACTCGAGCGGGTATCCTGAAGAAGATGAGTGTGGAAGCTGAAGCGTTACAGATTGATATACCACAGTACATGCAGGCCGTGGGGCTACGTGCACGCGCCGCTGGCCGTGAAATCGGTCGTGCCGACTCCGGGAAAAAGGATGCTGCGCTGCACGCGATTGCCAACGCGATCGAGGCCGGTGCCGCTACGCTCAAGGTTGAAAATGAAAAAGACATGGTGGCTGGCCGACAACACGGTCTCGACGCAGCCTTGCTGGATCGTCTTGAACTGAATGATGCCCGCATTGCTGCCATGGCCGAGGGCTTGCGCGAAATGGCGCAGTTGCCGGACCCGGTCGGCAGTATT
>Ga0316201_10002851_pt1 | contig 12496 bp, 12 predicted proteins | sample CS6wburrow_MG_FD_204516 | JGI IMG/M metagenome (GOLD analysis project Ga0316201, IMG submission 204516) | Coastal sediment microbial communities from Delaware Bay, Delaware, United States - CS-6 worm burrow | ecosystem: Environmental > Aquatic > Marine > Coastal > Sediment | place: USA... | reverse complement strand
ATGTACAGTGCTTTGGCGTTCTCGAGCTTTGCCGACATGGGCGAGAGGATGCCCCGGCTGGGCCGAGTGTTCCAGCGAAGCCTTACTGATCTTGGCGGATCTGGCGCATCCGTTGGAGCGCCTCGAATTTCGCGGGGTCGACCGGGTGCACCGTGACCCGTCCGGTCGCGAAAACCCGTTTGAACGCGGCGTCGACCAGCACGACCGGCACACGAGCCGTGCCGTAGGCCTGGCCCTTGATCTGCACCGGCGCTGTCTCCGAGGTCCGGTCCTCTTCGACTCTCGTTCGGTCGGCGAGACAGAGCAGATGCGTCTCGGCAGGAATCTGCCCCGTGGCGAATTGAATTTCGATGTGCTTGGTGAAATGCGGGTGCCGCATCAGCGACCCACGCGCAGTCGCCCCCACGGTGTCGAGCTGGGTGCTGATGAAGGAGGGGCCCAGCATCCCACTGGGGTCTACGAGCGCTGCGTGCTGGCTGTCAGGAAGCGTGCTCTTTGGGTCGCGCGACTCGAGCCAAACTATGTTCTTCGACAAGTGAATGGTGAAGCCGAACATCTGGAAGCTGTCGTCGTCGGGGCTCGTTTCTGCGTACAGCGCGCGCCAGTGTTCGAGCTCGTCGGTGTCGAGGAGCGGCGCGTCGGGAATCGAATGGGCCTGGGCGACGAGGCGGTCGGTACCCCGGAACCGGGTGCTGAGCTGCCAAGACTCGCCGTCCGAACGATAGCTTGCCTCGAAGGGAACGCTCTGTTCGAGCTGAAGCCCCTGTTGCAAGGAGACATCGATCGAGCAGGGAAAAGTCCGCGCGTGCTCGTGCGCTGTGACGCGCTCGACGATCGGAAGCGTCCGGACGAACGCGTGGTGACCTCCGTGCAGGCGTCCCGGTGGGCCTTCGAGCGCGGCGCCAAAGCGCATGACGCCGTGGGCGCGCACCTCTCCCGAGGCCTCAGCGGTCTCGTCGAACTCGATGATCAGGCGGTTCAGTGCATCGTGGATGGGCATTTCAACTATAACTGCAGCGAATAGTTAGATTCTGATTCACGATGAGTCCGGCGCTAGAAGCGCGCCTATGCTTGGGGGATGCAAGACTCGCTCGCGCGCAGTGCTGGGGCCCCGGCGGCGTTCGCCAAAGGCTGGTATCTCGTCAGTTGGAGCGCCGAGCTCGAGCCCGGCGGAGTGAAGCCGCTTCGCTACTTTGGGAAGGACTACGTCCTGTTCCGTGGCGAGGACGGCAAGGCGACCCTGCTCGATGCGCACTGCCCGCACCTGGGCGCCCACCTGGGCTACGGAGGCCGCGTGGAGGGCAACGAGATCCGCTGCCCTTTCCATGCGTGGCGCTTTGGGGCCTCGGGGCGTTGCACCGAGGTACCCTACGCATCTCGCATACCTCCTCGAGCCGCCGTCCGCACCTATCGGGTTCAGGAACACAGCGGGATGATCCTAGCGTACTTCGGCGCCAAAGGCTCTGAGCCGGACTACGAAGTGCCACCGATCGAGGAGCTCGGCGACGAGGCCTGGACGCCGCTCGAGCGAGCCGAGATCGAAATCGCCACCCATCCGCGCGAAGTCATCGAGAACGTCGCCGACCTCGCGCACTTCCTGCCGGTGCACAACACGCTCATCGACGAGTTCAAGGTCATCATCGACGGCCCACGCGCCACGCAGCGCTCGCTCGGCCGAGGCCACAACCTCAAGGGCGAACCGATCCCGGTCGTCTCGGTCGCCACCTATCATGGCCCGGCCATTCAGTTCACTCGATTGCAGTGGGCCTACGACATGCTGCTGATCAACGCGCACACCCCAATCGAGGAGAACAAGCTTCTGTTGCGATTTGGGGTCATCCTCAAGGCTGGGAAAGGCGTGACCTTGCCACCCGCCGTCCTCGAAGCGCACGTCGCTGCCGCCCGCAATGGCTACTTCGAGGACGTGGCGATCTGGGAGAACAAGCGCTGGCGGGATCAGCCGATTTTCGCGGACGGCGACGGCCCGATCGGCGAGGTCCGAAAGTGGTACAGTTCGTTCTACAGCGACGCGCCCGCGCCCTGAGCTCAGAGCCATGCCCAAGCCTGCCGAAGACCGCTATCTGATCGTCTCGACCGACGGTCACGCCGGCCTCTTGCCCGAGAAATACCGGGCCTATGTCGAACCGCGGCATAGGGACGCCTTTGACGAGCATGTGGCCGAAGAGATCGCGATGCGCGCGGCGCGGGAGAAAGACTTCCTCATCCAGGACTACAACGAGAAATGGCGGAGCGGCAACGAGCACAAGCTCGCCGCCGCATGGGACTCCGACCTTCGCATCGAGGTGATCGATGAGGATGGCGTCGCGGCCGAAGTCTTGTTCCCCGACGGCATTACAGAGCGAAACGCGCCGCCCTTCGGTGCGGGTCTCGGCCTCAAGCCCTGGGGGGTCGACCCGGAATTGCAGTGGGCAGGGGCGCGGGCGCACAACCGCTGGATCGCAGAGTTCTGTCAGATGCTTCCGTTGCGCCGAATCGGCTTGGCGATCGTTCCGATGCTCTACGACGTCGAGCAAGCGGTGAAGGAAGTCGACTGGGCGCACCGAAATGGGCTGCGGGGGATTCTCATTCCGGCGCTCATGGGCGAGTACGATGCATACAATCACCCGAAGTACCATCCGGTCTGGCAAGCCTGCGAAGAGCGGGGCATGGTCGTGCACAATCATTCGGGGCCCGCGCCGGACTACGACTTCGAGCTACCGGGTGCGATGGGCGTCTTCCTGGTCGAGTTCGCCTGGTGGGCCGCGCGGCCGCTCTGGCACATGATTTTCGGCGGCGTCTTCGAGAAGTTCCCCAAGCTCAAGTACTGCCTCACCGAAGTGAGCGAGTTCTGGGTGCCTTCGATGCTCGAGATGATGGACGTTCGCGCCTCGGTGAAGCACACCAGCGGCAAGCTCGGGGATTTTCGATCCAATCTGACGATGAAGCCGAGCGAATACTTCGACCGGAACTGCTGGCTGAGCGCCTCGGCGCTCTTTGATGAGGGCAGCACGGCGGTCCGCCACCAGATCGGGATGGACAACATCATGTGGGGCACCGACTTCCCGCACCCGGAGGGCTCGTGGCCGCACACCCGGGAAAAGATGTTGCAGTACATGACGGGCATTCCCGAGGACGAGCTCGACAAGATGCTGGGAAGCAACGCCGTCGCCTGTTACGACCTGGACGCGGCGGCGCTGATCGAGATTGCGAACCGAGTCGGCCCCGACAAGAGCCTCTTCGTCGGCGAGGCGAGTTAGGAGCAAGGAAGATGGCACGCTTACGTTACGTGAATCACAGCTCGGCGGCGGGCGCGGCCAAGGCCGGGGGTTCCAAGATTCGCCATACGGTACAGTCGATTCGGGCGCTCTACGAAACCGAGCCGGAGATCGCCAAGGCGCTCCTGCCGCGGCCGCTACAAGCCGCTGCGGCCCCCGAGATCTTCGTGCAGTTTGCAAACGTGGCGATGCATTTGTCCGAAGAGCGAACCGTCCGGATCGGCGCTGCGACCGTGGGCGTGGCCTGCTCCTACGAAGGCCGCCCCGGCTACTACGTGCTCGCCATGCCGATGGAAGGCGAGTTCGTCGTGATTGGCGGCCGCGAGAAGTACGGCGAGCCGAAGAAGATCGCCGAGACGGAGTTCTCGATCGAAGGCGGCCGCGTGAACGCCAAGGTGACGCGGCACGGGGTCGCGTTTCTCGAGCTGGATGGAAGGATTGGCGAGGCCGCGGATGGTCCGAAAGAGCTCACCGAGTACTTCTACTGCTACAAGGCGCTCCCGGCGGCCGTCCCCGAATCGAACGACAACGGCGGATTTGACGGCGACGTACTGCTGACGCTGCTCACCTGGGAGCGGAAATACGACTCGCTGAGGCGCATCGAGGACGGCCGGATCATTCTGAGAGAGTCTGCCCGCGACCCGCTCATCGACGTGCCGGTCAAACGGCTGCTGCGTATGGAATTCGCGGAAGGAGCTTCGAGGACGAGCGGCGAGGTGCTTCGCTCGGTGCCAGGCGAATGGCTGCAGCCCTTCCTCGGCCAGCGGTACGACGAGCCGCAGGAGGGCATCGAGGTCGTCCTCGGGTCCCAGGGGCCGCAGTAGGATGCGCGACTTCGCGGAGAAGGTGGCGGTCATCACCGGAGGCGCGAGCGGTGTCGGCCGCGCGATTGCCGCGAAGCTGGCGGGCGAAGGCGCCAAGGTGGTCATCGCGGATGTCGACGCGGAGTCGATCGCCAGAACACGCGACGAGCTTGCAGGTCAGGGTCTCGCGATCGACGGCATGGAGGTCGACGTCACCCGCGCGGAGTCCGTCGACGCTCTGGCCCGACGTGTATTCGCCGACTATGGCAACGTTCACTTGCTCTTCAACAACGCGGGCGTCGGCATCAAGGAAGCAAAGCGCCGCGTCTGGACGATTCCGGAAAAGGACTGGCAGTGGGCCTACGCGGTGAACGTCATCGGAGTGACCAACGGGATTCGCGCCTTCGTGCCCAGCATGTTGGAACGTGGAGAGGAGGGGCACGTGATCAATACCTCGTCGGGGAACGGGGGGATCGCCTCCTTGCCGACGACCCCGGTCTATGCGTCCTCGAAGGCGGCGGTCACGAGCCTCAGCGAGGTCTTGCACTATCAGTTCTTGATGGACGAGGCGAAGCTGCAGGCTCACGTTCTCTTTCCGGGGCCGTACCTGGTCAACACCAACATCCTGAACTCCGATCGCGTCCGGCCCGACGAGTTTCGCATCGAGGGTCAGGCGCCGGCGACGTATGTGAACATGAAAGCGCTCGCGCAAAGCGCTGGGGTCGAGCTCAGGCTCACGGAGCCCGAGGAGGTGGCGGACATGGCGCTCGAGGGCATTCGCGACGGCCGCTTTTGGATCCTATCGAAGCTAGGCAAGAGCGATGCGCGATTGAGCGCGCGCACGGAGACCATCTTGGCACGCAAAAACCCCGAGCCGCCCCAGTGATGAGAGCGCTGCTCGGAAAACAAAGAGCGGCGTTCATGGCGGACGGCTTCGCCAGCGCCGAGACGCGCCTCGATCGCCTGGATCGCGCGCTTGCGCTGATCCACGACCATCAGGCTGAGATTGCTGACACGATCGATCAGGACTTCGGCAATCGCTCGCGTCACCAGTCGCTCATGAGCGACGTCTACGCAACCATGGAGGGCTTCAAGGACGCCAAGAAGCATCTGCGGCGTTGGATGAAGCCTGAGAAGCGGCACGCGGGTATGCCTCACCGCCTGTTCGGCGCCAAGGCGCGGGTCGAGTATCGGCCCAAGGGTGTCGTTGGCATTCTCGGCACCTGGAACTTCCCGGTGTACACGCTCTTCTCGCCGCTGGCGGGTGTGCTTGCAGCCGGGAACCGAGCGATGCTCAAATTCTCGGAAGTGTCGCCCGAAACCGCAGCACTCATGGAGCGCCTGGTCTCGAGCAGCTTCGATGAGACCGAGGTTGCCTGCGTGCCGGGTGGACCGGAGGTTGCGGCGGCGTTCTGCTCGCTTCCGTTCGACCATCTTTGTTTCACCGGATCGACGAACATCGGCAAGCTCGTCATGCGAGCCGCCGCAGACAACCTCACCCCGGTCACGCTGGAGCTCGGAGGCAAGTCTCCGGTCATCATTGCCCGTGACGCAGACCTCGAAGACGCGGCCGTTCGCATCATGACAGGCAAGGCCCTCAACTCCGGGCAGGCCTGTCTCGGCCCTGACTACATCATGGTCGCCGAGGAGCAGCTAGAGGACTTCCTTCGGCACGCGACGGCTTGGACGAGCCAGATGTTCCCGACCCTGCTCGACAACCCGGATTGCTGCTCGGTGATCCATGAGCGCCACTACCGCCGCTTGTGTACGTACATAGAGGAAGCGGAGGCCGCTGGGGTAGACCTGCGGGCGATCAACCCGGCGGGGGAAGACTTCAGCGGGCAACGAGGCGCCTACAAGATTCCCTTCACCTTCGTCATCAACCCGAGTGATGAGCTGCAGATCATGCAGGAGGAGATCTTCGGCCCATTGCTGCCGGTCAAGACCTACCAGTCGCTGCAAGAGTGCACCGCCTATGTCAATGCGCATCCTCGCCCACTCGGCCTCTACATTTTCAGCAAGAACGAGGCGACCCAGCGACAGTTGCTCGACCGCACGCTGTCCGGAGGCGCCTGCATCAACGATGTGATGGTGCACGCGAGCAACGAGGACCTGCCCTTCGGGGGCGTGGGCATGTCGGGCATCGGCGCATACCGCGGATTCGACGGCTTCAAGACCTTCAGCCATACGCGCGCGGTCTACAAGCAGGGCTGGCTGAACCTTCAGCGACTCTCGGGAATGGTGCCCCCCTACGGGGAGCGCGCGGATAAGGTTTTGGAACGCATCACGCGGAAGTGAGCCGCGCGGCCAGGGAGGCGAGGCAGCGGGTGGACAAGCTCAGAATCATCCAGTGGTACAGAGGCGAGACCGGCCGGATCGAGGTTGACATCAAGGGAACGCCCGGCAGCAGGCTCACGCACGAGATCTACGCAGAGGACCATTTGATCGGAACATGGTCGACCGGAACCAAGGCCATCAACGCCATCCCGTTCGTCTGCGCCGCAAAGCCCGGGCTGCTTTCGCCGCTCGATCTGCCGCTCGGCCGGATGCTGAAACTACGCGCGTGAAGGGAGCTGCGACTAGGCGCTACGGCACTGTTGCGATCGCGATTCGGTAGAACTCGTAGCCGCGCATGATTCGGCTGACTTGCGGGAGGTATCTGGCGCGGTAGTCGGAGCTTCCGATGTCGTGTTCTAGCTTCAGTCCGCGCTTGCGGAGGAAATCCGCCAGCTCGGTCGGGTCGAGACCGAAAGTCCACTGCTCACCCGCTTGTTTCAAGGTTGCGAAGAGCGTCTCGGTCCCGGCGAAGGAGCCGGGGTCGTCGAGAACCGCGCGATGCACATAAGTGAAGAGGAGCTGGCTTGCAGATGCGGCTTGCGCGCACCATCGCAGCGTCCCGTCGACCGCGGCCTCGGTGAGGTAGTTGGTGACGCCTTCCCAAAGGATGAAGGTGCGCGCCTGTTTCGAGTAACCGGCTTGTTCCATCACGCGCTCGAGATCGGCGGACTTGAAATCGATGCCCACCGAACGCAGGCGGGACGGCGGGTCCAGAGATGCTCGCCGAAGGACAGCCTGCTTCTTGGCCAGCGTGTCCGGGTGGTCGACTTCGAAGATAGAGACGTCGGACAAGCCGGGTAGCCGATAGGCGCGCGCGTCGAAGCCGGCGCCGAGAATCACGAGCTGCTCGATGCCCTGAGCGAGTGCGTCCGAGATCGTGTCGTCGATGAGGCGCGTGCGCGCGACCGCTGACGATCGGGCGCCCGCCCATCGACCGTCGATGTAGCGAGAGACGAGATCAGCCGCGCCCGGCAAGCTGCAGAGCGCTGCGAGCAGACCAAATCGCCGGCCGAGGAACCGCCGGGCGAACGGGTCCTCGAAGAGCCGGCGCTTGGCCGGAAGCGAGGACTCGATCGCCCGAAACAGCGCCACGTATTCCGCGGTTCGGCTGGCCTGGCCTTCTTTCACAACAAGGAGATACCAGGTTTACCGCGATCGCAGCGTCAGATCGTGAGCTGACCGGAACGCAGCAAGTACGCGAGGCGCTTGCGTTGCTCCGGATCCAACATCTGATGCGTCTTTTCCAAGGTCGTCAGGACTTCCTCTTTGAGACGCTCGGCTGCTTCGACGCGTGCGCTCAGCGCCTCGGCTGCCGCCGTGGCGTTGAACTCCTCCGCTTCCACCGCATCGGCAATGCCTGCGATGCTGCGTTGCTCGTCGAGCCGGGCCTGCGCGCGCTCGGTTTTGAGCAGGTTGAGGATACCGGCCAACTTGTCGATCTGCTCGTCGTCGAGATCGAGCCGGTGCGCCATGTAACGAAGAGGCCGCCGAACACCAAAGCCCGACGCCTGGACGCCGGAATGCTCGTGCGAGCGCCGATGGCGCCGCCAGCCCTCGCGCCCGCAAGCGGAAACACGCTCTTCGCCACCGCGATCTTCTTGAGACCGCTTCCATCGATGATAGAAACCTGGATGCATTTTGTACTCCTAACGGCTCGGGGCTCATCGCTCCCGAGCGGGTTCAAAGGGCGGGCAAAGCGCCACGCCCCGTTGGAGGGAGTGTAGGGACCTGCATTCGACCTGGCAAGGGATGAGCGCACATTTCGGGCCGGCCGAGGCTCAGCGAACCAGGTCGAGGTGCCCGTTGAAGTCGCCGATGTCGCCGAACTGCTCGCCCATGCCCATGGCACGGCTGATCGTGCTGTAGAGGTCGACGTCGGAACGACCGTCGTAGTCGAAGATGCCGTTTTGGATTCTGCCGCCGCCGCCGGCCAGCCAGTAGGTCATGTAGTCGACGTGGTGCTGGTTGTCGTTCGCGGTGCCGAGCTCGGTGCCGATGAGGACCACGGTGTTGTCGAGGACCGAGCCGCCGTCTGGGTCGGGCCAGGCAGGGTCGTCGAGCCCCGCCAAGAAGTAAGCGACCTTGTCCATGAGCCAGCGAACGCAGATGTCGAAACCGTTTTCGTTGGCGCGGGTCCAGGGGTGCGCGAGGATGTGTGGGCTCTCTTCGATGCCCTGGGCGCGGAGCTCGGGGATGGGGTAGCGGTCGCCCCCGCCTGAGCAGCCCATGGTACCGAAGCGGGTCACGCCGCAGCGAAGCGCCATCGCGTAGAGGTCCGAGTTGAGCTCCCAGACTTCATTCCAATTCGCGCCGCCGGAGCCGTAGTAGAAACTCTCGTCGCCGGGGCACAAGGCGGCGGTGCAGGCCTGGCTCGGGTTGAGGTCGGGCGGGGCTGCCGGTGCGTCGCAGCTGACCGGAGGCATCATCGTGTCGATCTCGAGGGAGCGCCGTTCGAGTGAGCGGACCAGGTCGAGGTGATCGGCGATGAGGGCGCGCACCCCGAGGCTGTAGGGCGAACGGTCGCTCGACAGGGCTTGATACTGCTCGACGACCGAATCGAGCACGCTGTTGCGATAGCGAATTTCACGGCGCTCTTCGGGGCTGAGGCCGCCCGTGCCGGGAGGCATGAAGCTGCCGAAGATCGCGTCGAACACGTCGAGTGGACGCAGGAGCTCATCGTTGGGCTGATTGACGCCTCGCCAGCTATGGAACCAACGGGTCGCAGGGTTTCCCCCAGTCACGTGCGTGTGCATGTTGACATTGAGCAAGAGCGAGCCGGGCGCATAGGTTTTGTGCGCCTTGTTGTCGAGGGACTCGCCGCCGGCGGTGGACTCGCTCGGAGCGTGCATGCCCTTGCCGAACCGGGCGGTTCCCTTGTAATGCAGAGCCGCGCCGCCGCCCTCATTGAGCTGCAGGCCGCGAACCATCGCGAGCTTCGATTGGAAGGGGGCCAAGGGCGCGAGCACGTTTCCGCCGTAGCCGTCCTGCACGAACTTCTTTGGCATCCCGTTTCCGAAGAACAGGGAGATGTAGCGAGGCGGCGTCACACCGGGAGCCGCTGCTGCGAAGTCAGCCATCGTTGCCACGAGCGGAAGGCCGATCGCCACCGTACCCGCGCCGTGAATGAAGTGCCGTCGACTGAGCTTGCTCATGGGGCCACCTCGACCAGCTGGAACTCCGGATGGGTTGCAATGGCTCGAATGAGCCCTCGGTAGCTGCGACCGCTTTGTGCGAAGACCGTGTAGACCTCGGAGAGCAGGTCCGCGTCGTTCGACCCGAGCGTACGTCCATAGGCATGCTGTACGCTCTTTTCGACTGCGCAGCGGGCGACGCGCTCACTCGTGCCCAAGGCGGCGGCGAACTCCTCGACGTTGTCGTAATCGAAGCTCAAGTCACCGAGCTCGACCTGGCCTCCGCCTGGAAGGGTATTCCCAAACTCGTCTTCGGTGATGTACTGCCCCGCGGACCCGTACTGCTCGAACGCCAAGCCGAGCGCGTCGAAGCGCGCGTGGCAGCCGAGGCACAGGGCCTCCTCGCTCTGAATCGCAAAGCGCTCGCGCTGGCTCAGCCCGCTGGTCTCCGGGACGGCCACCTCCGCGATGGCGTCCTGCAGGGCCTGCGTATCGGGCGGCGGGACACTCTCACAGAAGAGGTCGTTCAGCACGAACAGCCCGCGGTCGATCATCGAGCTGCTTGGATTGATGGTGCGCGCAGCAAGCACACTGGCGTTGGTGAGAAAGCCAATCCGCTCGGGCACGGCGCCGAGGTCGTAGGTGGCGAAACCACTCTCCGAAGGGGTGAGGCCGTAGAAGCTTGCCAGCTCTCCCGAGAGCTCGGCGCTCTTCTCGGTGAACGCCTGCATGAAGTCGGCATCGTCTTCCCACACCAGGCGCTCGAAGAGCCGGTAGGTCTGCTCCTTCATGTCGGCTCCCAGCTCGAACGAGTCCGGAATCGCATCGAGGTGCAGCCACTGCTCGATATACTGCCGAAAGGCCCTGCGTGCGCGAGGATGCTCGAGCAGGCGTTGTACCTGCGCGTCGATGTTCGCCGGTAGACTCCCGTTCGCCGCGAGCTCCAAGAGCTCTTCATCGGGTGCTGCGTTCCACACCAAGAAGGAGAGTCGTGTCGCCAGCTCGAAGGAATCAACCTGGCGCCCTTCCCCCGCTCGGCTCCCGGCTTGGGACTCGAGGCGATGAAGAAACTGCGGAGACTGTAACATCGCCCGCATCACCAGAGCAGCGCCCGCTTCGAAGCCTTCGCCCTCTTCTTGGGCCACGGTGAAGAGACGGGAATAGAAGCCGCGATCCGCATCGGTGACGGGACGGCGAAGCAAGAGAAGGCCGACGCCATTGACCAAAGCGTCGTAGCAGTCGTCGCGCATTTCGGTGCAGCTGGCATATCGAGACAGCAGGCCCGGCAGGTCGGCCTGCATGACGACCTCATTCGCAATCGCGTCATAGGCAAGAACACGCGCCGGGCTCAGCAACAGATCCAACGATGAGTTCCGAAACCCTTGGGGCACTCGAGCGTCGCGCGGCAGGCCGTACTCATCGGGGTCGACCTCGACGCCCAAGACCACCTCGAGCGAGTTCACATACTCTTCGCGATTGAGCCGCCGTCCGACCGCGGGACCCAGGCTCACCTTTCTCGCGTCTGGGCCGGCGAGGTCTCGCGGATCGGTTGAACCGCTGCCGGGCGAAATCCGACCTTCGCAAGCGACGAGACTGGACGCCGCGCACAGCGCGATGGCCCAGAACAGCCCCGGGCCGATTGGGCCTCCTCTTAATAGGATTCGGTTATGCAACGAAAGACACCCTGATGGGTTAATATGGCCGCTGGCGGGCGCGGGCACAATCACCCTTCCTGTCATTCCTTGTCGCGGGAGAGCCCTCAAGCGAAAGCCCCGGCTATTCCAAGTCAGCGGGCGGGGCGATTTCGCCCATCAAGGCCGGCACTGGTACGGAGAAACGAACGCTTCTGAGCGACCGGGCAGTCGGAGGTGAGCACCGTCCCATCGCGCCGTTGGTAGAAGCGGACACAGAGCCGCCCTTCCCGCTCGGCCACGACGCGCCGTGCCTCCGCGTCGGTCATTGCCGACAGGTTGTAGACGTTTCGATTGCACTCGCGACAGAACCGAACGCGCTCATCGCCGTCCATGTTCTCCCAGGGTGCTTTGCATGGGGCGGCGATGCGGAGGTGGAGCTTGGAATTCGTAGGCATATTCGTTCTGACGCGTGGGGCGTCAGAAGGATCTGTGAGTTGATCCGGGCCGGACTAGCCTGTCCCGGGCCGACTCTGCTAGAGGACGGACATGCTTGGAGCTGCGTTGATCGTTGGCCTGCTCCTCACGTCCTTGGGTTGTGATGGTAGCGACAGTCTCGTTGTCCTCGACGACAACGCATTCTCTTCGGAGCTCTTCGCCAACCCCCCGACGGAGTTCGGTCCGCAAACGCGCTGGTGGTGGCCGGGTGCTTCGGTCGACGACGCGACGCTGCGTGAACAGCTGCGCCTGTTCGCAGAGGCTGGGTACAGCGCAGTCGAGATCCAGCCGTTCATGTCGGCCATCACGAACGCGGACCTTCGGGAAGATGCTCGCATCCGGGCGGTCGGCGACGCGGCATTTCTCGAGCGCCTGCGAACCGCGGCCTGCGCTGCGGAGGAGCTCGGGCTTCCCTGGGACATCACGTTCGGAAGCGGTTGGTCGACCGGAGGAGTCGGCATCGACGATGATGGCGCGCGGCAACTCATCGCAGCGGAGCTCACGCTAGAGGGCCCCTCGAGCTACAGCGGACCCTTGCCTGTCGCAGAGCCACCCGACTGGATCGACGCCACGAACGGCGTCCTTGCCGCCATCGACGGTTTCGATGAAGAGCTCAGGCTCGTGAGCGTGCTTGGTGCCGAGCTCATCGACGACCCCGAAGGCTCGCCCGCCACGCTCGGAGACATCGTCGACTTGGCCGCTCGAGTGCAGGACGGCACGCTGACTTGGGAAGTCCCAAGCGGATCGCATCGGGTCTTCGCGCTGTATGAAAACACAACCCTGCATTTCCCCGCTGGGGGCGCCTACGCAGGGGACCTGGA
>Ga0316201_10002850_pt1 | contig 12502 bp, 11 predicted proteins | sample CS6wburrow_MG_FD_204516 | JGI IMG/M metagenome (GOLD analysis project Ga0316201, IMG submission 204516) | Coastal sediment microbial communities from Delaware Bay, Delaware, United States - CS-6 worm burrow | ecosystem: Environmental > Aquatic > Marine > Coastal > Sediment | place: USA... | reverse complement strand
CGACCTTCGAACTCACGCGGCCCGGCAGCGAGGAAACGACCTACGCGGAAGCCGGCAAGCTGCGCTATGACCTGCTCGCGGGCACGATCGAGTTTTCGGGGGACGCCGTCATTACCGAGGGCGGTAACCAGATTGCCTCCAATTTCCTCGTCTACAACATCGTCGAGCAGCGCATCAATGCGCAGGGTTCCCCGGAAGGCGACGGCAAGGTAAGGATTACCTACACGCCAAAAGAGGGTGCCGGTGAAACCGAAGAGCAGGAAAGCGACGACGCGTCCGAAACCGACAGCGAACAGGAGCCCGGGGATGGCGGACAATGAGCATCCTCAGCGTTCAGGATATCTCGAAGAGTTTCAAACTCCGCAAAGTCGTCAAGACGCTGTCCATTGAAATCAAGAGTGGCGAGGTCGTGGGGCTGCTGGGACCGAACGGCGCCGGCAAGACCACCGCCTTTTACATGATCGTGGGCCTGATCCCGGCGGAAAAGGGCAAGATACTGCTGGACGGCCACGACCTGACCGCACTGCCCATGCACCGGCGCGCACGCATGGGCCTCGGCTACCTGCCGCAGGAAGCATCCATATTCCGCAAGCTCACGGTGGAACAAAACATCCTCGCAATACTCGAGAACCGCGACGACCTGGATCGTGCCGGCCGCGAAGAGGAACTCGAAAAACTCCTCGACGAACTCCATGTCGGGCACGTTCGCGGCAGCCTCGGCATCAGCCTTTCCGGTGGCGAACGGCGGCGCGTCGAGATCGCCCGCGCGCTTGCCGCTAACCCCTTGTTTGTGTTGCTGGACGAACCCTTCGCTGGCGTCGACCCGATTTCCGTTCTGGATATTCAGCGCATAATCAAGCACTTATGCGCGCGGGACATCGGTGTCCTGATCACGGATCATAATGTGAGGGAAACCCTCGGAATTTGCGGGAGAGCCTATATACTCAGTGATGGGAGTCTGATCGCTTCGGGTACGCCGGAAGAGATCCTCGAAAACCAGCACGTCCGGGAAGTCTACCTCGGACAGGAGTTCAAGCTCTGAGGCAATGCTAAAACCTTCGCTGCAGCTAAAACTCGGCCAGACGCTCACCATGACGCCGCAATTGCAGCAGGCCATTCGGCTGTTGCAGCTGCCGGTGCTCGATCTGAACGCCCAGATCCAGGATGCCCTCGAAGAGAACATCATGCTGGAGATGGAGGACCTGCCTGACGTTCCCAAGACGAGCGACGAGTCGACGGCCGAGATCGAAACGATCCAGGCCGAAGATCAATGGCAGACGCGTGCGGACCGGCGCATCCAGGACGGCGGCTGGAATGGCGAGGGACGCCCGATCAGTGAATTTGCTGACGAATCCGGCCAGACCCTTCGCGAACACCTGCTGTGGCAGCTGGAGATGGAACAGTTTTCGCCGCGTGAGGCAATGATCGGCGAAGCGATTATCGATGCGATCAACGACGACGGCTACCTGACGATCGGGCTCAACGAAATCGGGGAGTTTCTCGAACCCGAAACCGGTGTGCGTGACGAAGAGATCGACGCGACGCTCGCCAAGGTTCAGCGTCTCGATCCCGCAGGGATTGGCGCCCGCTCATTGTCGGAATGCATCACGTTGCAGCTGAAACAGCTCGATGCGGCAACGCCGGGTCTCGAACTCGCGCTCGATCTCGCCGCGGACCATCTCGACCTCGTAGCGACTCGCGAATACGGCGAACTTCGCCGCAGTCTGCGCGCATCCGAGGAAACGCTGCACGATGCGCTGGCCCTGATTCGTGGCTGTAACCCTCGCCCGGGACAGGCCGTCAGTCCGGCCGCCGCGGAGTATGTCATACCCGACGTATTCGTCCGCAAAGTGGACAACCGCTGGCAGGTCGAGATAAGTCCGACGGGAGTGCCCAAATTATCGGTGAACCAGCAATATGCAAAGCTGCTTCGCGGCAACGGGGATCACGCGGTTTTGCGCACCCAGCTGCAGGAAGCGCGCTGGCTCATTCGCAGCCTCGAAATCCGTAATGAAACCCTGCTCAAGGTGGCCACCTGCATCGTCAAGAGGCAGACGGACTTCCTCGAGCAAGGTGACGAAGCAATGAAGCCGATGGTGCTTCGCGACGTTGCCGAAGAAATCGGCATGCACGAATCGACAATTTCGCGTGTCACTACCAACAAGTACATGCACACGCCCCGCGGTGTCTTCGAGTTCAAGTATTTCTTCTCGAGCCACCTCGCGACCGCGGACGGTGAAGAGCAATCGTCGACGTCGGTACGCGCGAAGATTCGCAAGCTCATCGGTGCCGAAAACCCGGCAAAACCATTGAGTGACAGTAAGATCGCCAGCGTGCTTGCGGACGAGGGCATAAAAGTTGCCAGGCGCACGGTCGCGAAGTACCGTGAGTCCATGAACATTGCGTCATCGAGTGAGCGTCGCCAGCGACCGGCGCGATAAACGCACAAGGAAGTGAGTTCGTAATTACAATCGGGAGAAAACTATGCAATTGAATGTCTCGGGCCACCACGTCGAAGTTACCGAAGCAATGAGAGGTTACGTAGAGTCCAAGATAGAACGCCTCGAGCGACACTTCGACATGGTGTCAGACGTGCACTGTATTCTTACGGTGGAAAAACTGCGGCATAAGGCGGAAGCCAAGGTCAACGTCAACGGCGGAACGATTTACGCCGACAACACGGAAGAAGACATGTATGCCGCGATCGATGGCCTCGTAGACAAACTTGACCGGCGCGTGAGAAAGCACAAGGAAAAGCTCGCCGATCACCACGCCAGGGACGCCCACAAGAGGCGCTTCTGATAATCAGCCGCGGCAGCGCGGCATCATTTGCAAGAAAAACAAAAACCATGTTGCTGGAAGAAATAATCAATCCCGACGCTGTGCTCTGCAACGCTCATGCGCGCAGCAAGAAGCACTGCCTCGAAATTCTGAGTGAGCTGCTGGTTCGGTCGCAGCCCGATATCTCCGCCGACGACATATTCGGGAGTCTCATCGAACGCGAGCGGCTGGGCTGCACCAGCCTGGATGCCGGCGTTGCCTTCCCGCGTTGCCGTGTCGAGGGCATCGACCGCTGTATTGCAGCGATGATCAAGCTGTCGGAGCCGATAGACTTTGACGCCTCGGACGGCGAACCCGTCGACCTCGTCTTCGGGCTGATGGTGCCGAAGGAAGTAACAGACAGCCATCACGCGGATATTGCGATGATCACGGACCGGCTCAGCGACGCTGGACTGCGACACAAGCTTCGTGAAGCGACGTCGAGCAGTGCCCTTTACAAGGCATTGATCGGCGGCAACGGCGCCGATCTCGCCGATCAGCCAAAGACAGCTCAGGCCAACTGAAGTTTTATCGGCCGGCGCGGTTCCGAAAATGTCCGACACCACGCGCCTTATCATAGTAAGCGGCCTGTCCGGGTCCGGGAAGACCGTTGCGCTTCACGTGCTCGAAGACCTGGGCTATTACTGTATCGACAATTTGCCGGCGCGCCTGCTCAAGTCGGTTGTCGAGGAAGTGTCATCCGGTCCCGGCGAGGTCGGCCGAGGAATTGCGGTCGGCATCGATGCCCGCAATCGGCACTCGGATCTCGCGTCACTGCCACGTCTCATCGACGAATTCCGGCAACAGAACATTCAGACGGATGTCCTCTTCGTGCTTGCCGAAGATGCAGTCCTGCTCAAGCGTTACAGCGAGACGCGGCGGCGGCATCCGCTCGCCGAACACGGGGCGGAATTGCGCGCTGCTATCAACGCGGAACGTGAGATGCTGACAGAGGTCATCAATTCGGCGGATCTCATCATCGACACCTCGAGAACCAGCGTTTACGAGCTTGCCGACATCATTCGCGACCGCGTTGACAAGCGTGCGCCTGCTTCGCTGTCGGTACTTATCGAGTCCTTCGGTTATAAACACGGCATCCCGGCGGACGCTGACTTCGTTTTCGACCTGAGGTGTCTCCCGAACCCTTACTGGGATCTGAACTTGAGGAACCTGACAGGGCTGGACGAACAGGTCATCGAATTCCTTGACGCGCAGAAATCGGTGGCCGCGATGCATGCCGATATCCTGACGTTTCTCGAGCGCTGGATTCCCGAATACCGGACCTCCAACCGGAGTTTTCTCACGGTCGCGATCGGCTGCACCGGCGGCCAGCACCGCTCCGTATACATGGCGGAAAAACTCGCACGCTCGCTGCGCGAGCTTCACGAACCCGTGAGCACGCGCCACAAAGAGCTGTAACCGCCGCAACTGCGCTCAATTCGAAGCCCGGCGGGGTTCCGTAGCTATTTTCGGTTAAACTCTCGCCGAGTGTGGCCCCGCGTCGGGGCCCCTGTGCGATTCGGGGCAGAATCCATGGAAGCGAGAGAGCAGACCCAGGGCAACCTGCAGCTGTTGCGCGAGAAGCTCGACAGTGGCCGCATGCGTTCTGCACGGCTCATGGTGCACAGCCTGCGTCCTGCCGAAATCGCGCGGCTCCTCGAATCCCTCCCCCTGCAGGAACGCGCGTTGCTGTGGGAAATGGTCGCAGCCGATGACGAGGGTGACGTTCTCGTCGAACTGAGCGACGAGGTCCGCGACGGCCTGATCGAAGGTATGCAGACCGACGAGCTCATCGCTGCGACCGCGGGCATGGACTTCGACGATCTCGCAGACCTGCTCGCGGACCTTCCGGAAGTCGTTACGCGGCAGGTGCTGCAGTCGCTCGACAAGGCAGACCATGATCGCCTGCAACAGGTTCTCGCATACGACGAGGATTGCGCCGGCGGCCTGATGAACATCGACATCGTGACAGTCCGTCCCGATGTCACGCTCGAGGTTGTCGCGCGCTACCTGCGCGCGGTCGGCGAAATGCCCGATGGCACCGACCTGATATTCGTCGTCAATCGCGACAACGAGTACGTCGGATCGCTGTTTCTGTCGCGTTTACTGACTCATGATCCGGATACGCTGGTCTCCAGGATCATGTCGACTGACGTGCTGCCGATACCAGCACACACGCCGTCGAAGCAGGTCGTGTGGGAGTTCGAGAATCGCGATCTACTGTCCGCTCCGGTGGTCGACGACGACTATCGCGTCGTCGGACGAATTACCGTGGACGACGTCGTCGACGTTATTCGCGAGGAAGCCGAGCACTCGCTGATGAGCGCCGCGGGCCTGGACGAAGAAGACGACATGTTTGCGCCCGTTTTCAAGAGCGCCAGGCGGCGCGCACTCTGGCTGGGTATCAACCTGGGCACCGCGTTTCTCGCCGCTTCGGTGGTCGATCTGTTTCAATCCACGATTGACAAGATCGTCCTGCTCGCCGTCTTGATGCCCGTCGTGCCCAGCATGGGCGGCGTTGCCGGGACGCAGTCGCTGGTCATCATCACGCGGGCGATGGCGCTCGGCCAGGTGGACAAGACCAACGCCGCGCGAATCCTCAGGAAGGAACTTGCGGTGGGCCTGCTGAACGGCGTCGGCTGGTCGATCGTCGTCGGCACATTTACATACCTTTGGTTCAGCGACTGGCGCATCGGCGGGGTCATTGCCGCGGCGATGATCATCAACCTGTTTATGGCCGCTCTGTCCGGCTTCGGCATTCCGCTGCTGCTCAGGAAGATGCAAATCGATCCTGCGATCGCCGGCGGCGTTGTCCTGACCACGGTGACCGACGTCGTCGGCTATATGACGTTCCTCGGCCTGGGGGCCGCCCTGTTGCTCTGACGTCGCGGCCAATCCCGCATTGCCGCTCAGGAATGCAGGATGTCGAGATCTTCCTCCACCCAGTGCGGCGCAAACAGGCGCGGCACCTCTTTGCCTGCGATGAAGTCCTGCAGCTGGTCGCGGACGCGCATCGCGTCGCGGTAGCCGAGGTCGATCAGTTCCCGCGTATAACCCCGTTCGAACATCAGGTAACTGAGCAAGCGGCCCTCTCCCCGGCCGCGCCCGCTTATGCCCCAGAGCAGCGTGCGAAGCGCAACGGGCAAGGCCTCGCGATGCCGGTGCGCCAGTACGCGGAGATCTTCGCTCGGCACGATGACCATCGTGTCGATCGGCCGCATACGCGACAGCTTGGGGCCGTGGTGTTCGGCGGGCACCGAGTCGATGAGCTGATTGATGCCGCTGACCCTTTCGAGGTCGGAATACAGGCCGTCCATGAACAACGTGTCGAGCGTGTAGCCTGCAATCTCTGCAAAACTGGGATACGACGGGGCAGTGCCGGTATCGGCGGATCCGTCGGAAATCTCGTCGCGCACGCCGATGACGAGAATTCGATCGGCGCCGAGATGTAAAGCCGGGCTCAGCGGCGTCGCCTGCCGCATCGCTCCGTCACCGAAGTATTCGTCGCCGATACGAACCGGCGCGAATATCATCGGTACAGCTATGCTCGCCATCAGGTGATCGAGATTGAGACGACTGCGGACGCCGGAGCGGCGCGTACGCGACCACTCCGAATGGCTGTCCGAAGCCTCGAAAAACGACGTCGATTTTGCCGAACCGTAGCCCGCGGCAGTCACGCTGACCGCCTCCAGCCAACCCTGTTCGATGGCATGCTCGATCCGCGAAAACCGGACGTTGCGGCTCAGCAGCGCTCGCAGCGGCGAATTGTCGAGCAGGGATCTGGGCATGCGCACGAGCGTGCCACCCGTCACCAGCGCGAAAAGCCACTGCATGCTGCTCTTCAGCATCGCCAGGTTGTCGGTTCGATAGACGTGGTGGCACCTGAAGTTGCCCCAGACCCGCTCGAGTTCGGCAATCGCTACCCGGAATCGGCGCGCCTTGGCTGCCAGCACCACGGAATTGATCGCACCGGCGGACGTGCCGCTGATAATCCCGAACGGGTTTACGGTGCCGCGCGGCACGAGTTCTGCGATGGCTTTCAGCACACCGACCTGGAACGCGCCCCGCGCCCCGCCCCCGGGCAGCACTAACGCGGTTTTCTTCCGATTTGACGGTGTTGTCATAATGACCTTCCGATTGCCGGGCGCCCTGACGCCTTGCGTGCGGTTGAATGAGTCGTATCATAGTGGATTCGGCAAATCCAACGACTCGGACTCATTCATGAAACGCTTTGCGCCAGGATTCTTGTACCTAGCTCTCGCCCTGCTGCCCGGTTCGCCGACGCTCGCCGACGGCGGCGTCGAGATTGGCGCTCCCGCACCCGAATTCGAGCTGCCGGACCAGGACGGGCAACTGCACTCACTCGAGGACTACAGGGATCAGTGGGTCGTCCTGTATTTCTACCCCAAGGACGAGACGCCGGGCTGTACCACCGAAGCCTGTGAATTTCGCGACAATATCTTCGCGTTTCGCAAGCTCAACGCACAGATTCTCGGCGTGAGCCTGGACGACGTCGAGTCGCACAAGAAGTTCTCGGAAAATCACGGCCTGCCGTTCCCATTGCTGGCCGATACCGAGGGCACGACGGCTGACGCCTACGGCGTCAAGACGAAAATGATGGGATGGACCGTTGCCAAGCGGCAGACCTTTATCGTCGACCCCGACGGGAACATCGCGCAGCATTACGCGAAGGTTGACCCGGACGAGCACGCGGCCGAAGTGCTCGCCGACCTCGAAGCACTCCGCGCCGGCGCTAGTGCAATGCCTTGATGCCTGCGTCGAGGCCTGCGACCGTGAGCGGGAACATGCGATCCTCCATGATCTCGCGCGTGAGTTTTATTGACGGTGTGAAGTCCCAGCGCTCGCGGGGCTCGGGATTGAGCCAGATCGCTTTTTGGTAGGTGTGCAGCAGGCGCCTGATCCACACCACGCCCGGCTCTTCATTCCAGTGCTCGACGCTGCCGCCCGCATAAACGATCTCATACGGGCTCATCGTTGCGTCACCGACAAAGACCAGCTTGTAATCCGCGCCGTACTTGTGCGTGATATCAAGCGTCGGAATCCGCTCCGAGTGGCGTCTGCGATTGTCCTTCCAGAGCGACTCGTAGATGAAGTTGTGAAAATAAAAATACTCGAGATGCTTGAACTCGCTGCTGGCCGCCGAGAACAGTTCTTCGCAAACGCGTACATGGTCGTCCATCGAACCGCCGATATCGAGGCAGAGCAGTACCTTGACGGCATTGTGCCGCTCCGGGACCATGCGGATGTCGAGCAGCCCGGCGTTGCGCGCCGTCTTGTCGATCGTGTCTTCGAGATCGAGCTGATCCGCAGCACCCTCCCGCGCGAATTTTCTCAGCCTTCGTAATGCCACCTTGATGTTGCGCGTCCCCAGCTCGACCGAATCGTCGAGATTGCGGTACTCGCGCCGATCCCACACTTTCACGGCGCTGCGATGCCGCGAACCGTGCTGGCCGATGCGCACGCCCTCGGGGTTGTAACCATGAGCACCGAACGGCGATGTGCCCGCCGTGCCGATCCACTTGCTGCCGCCTTCGTGGCGCTCGTCCTGCTCGTCCAGCCGTTCACGCAGGGCCTTCATCAGCTCGTCGAAGCCGCCGAGCGACTCGATCCTCGCACGTTCTTCTTCCGAGAGCAGCAACTCCGCCTGTTTCCGAAGCCAGTCTTCCGGCAGCTCCTCGAACAGGTCTCCCAGGCTGTCCTCGACGCCCTTGAAATAGGCGGCAAATATGCGATCGAAACGGTCGAGCTGTGATTCGTCCTTGACCAGCGCCGCACGCGAAAGATAGTAGAAGTCGTCGACACTGGTGCCGGCAACCCCGCGCTTCATCGCTTCGAGAAGGGTCAGGAGTTCCGTGATCGACGTGTTCATGCCACCTTCACGGAGCATGTAGAAAAACGGAATCAGCATCGCTGTTACTGGTGCCCCGCCCCGCGATCCAGGAAGACGAGGCGTTCGAAAAGATGCACGTCCTGCTCGTTCTTGAGCAGTGCTCCGTACAGCGGCGGAATCGCCTTGCGTTTGTCGTCGCTGCGCAAGGCTTCCGGCGGGATGTCTTCGGCCAGCAGCAATTTGATCCAGTCGAGCAACTCGGACGTCGACGGTTTCTTCTTCAGTCCGGGCACGTCGCGTACCTTGTAGAACGCGTTCAGTGCCTCGTTGAGCAGGTTCCTCTTCAGGTCAGGATAATGCACGTCGACGATCCTCGCCATCGTGTCCTTGTCCGGGAACTTGATGTAGTGAAAGAAGCAGCGGCGCAGGAAAGCATCGGGGAGTTCTTTCTCGTTGTTGCTCGTTATGACGATGATCGGGCGGTATTTCGCCTCGACCAACTGCCTTGTCTCGTAGACGTAGAACTCCATGCGGTCGAGTTCCCGCAACAGATCATTAGGAAACTCGATGTCGGCCTTGTCGATCTCGTCGATCAGCAGTACCGGCTGTTCGTCCGAGGCGAATGCCTCCCAGATTTTTCCCTTCTGGATGTAGTTCGCGATGTCGTGTACACGATCGTCACCCAGCTGCGAATCCCTGAGCCTGGCTACCGCGTCATACTCGTAGAGACCCTGCTGCGCCTTGGTCGTCGACTTGATGTGCCACTCGAACAGCGGCTTGTCCAGCGCATTCGCCACTTCCAGGGCAAGCTGGGTCTTGCCCGTGCCGGGCTCGCCCTTGACGAGGATCGGCCGCTCGAGCGTGGCCGCCGCATTGACGGCCATCATGAGGTCGTCGGTGGCAACGTAAGTACTGGTGCCCGTAAAGCGAGTGTCTGTCATGTCGGTCCCGGTGTCTCCTGGCTTGCAAGGAACATCTTACCTCTTGACGGGCGCGAGGTCAGGAGCCGGGCATATCGCCCCGGCTTATGTCACTCGGTCGGAATCAGCACGAGCTCGTGCTGCGATTCGCCCGGCAGGAACGGGCTGGGCCGCCCGTGCACCCATTCGTCATGTCCCCTGCGGTAGAACGCCGACAAGGGATGGCCGCTCTGCCCCGTGGGCATGTGCATCAGGCCGTTTGCTTCATCGCCGGGCGACACCGAGAAACGCTGCGATGCGCCGAACGACGGGCCCTGCGCCTTCGGCAGGTCGACGTCGCCGTTCAGGGGTTCCGCCGGCATGTCCAGCCACGGCGAGAGCACCGGCAATGCCCGGCTTAGCGGATGGCGGATCGAGGCCGTATTGACTTCACCCCAGCTGCGCTCGGCGAGGCCGGCGCCGTATTGTTGCTCGAACCAGGCGATATTGGTGTCGATCGCGTCGAGCAGCAGCTCGTCCCAGGACGCGTAGGCACCGGGCAGCAGGTGCTGCGGGCGTTCTGCAACGAGTTGCCACAGCACGCCTTCGAACTGGTTGCTCAGGAGCGGCTCCACGTCGCCACCGTTCGCGGCACGTACCGGCGCCATGAGCGCATGGAAAACCTTCGACTGCACTTCGAGCCGGAATGCACGCACCAGGCGGTAACCGACGGATTCGGGGGTTGCCCGCGGTATCCAGTCGCGAACCAGCTGACGGTATTCGACGAGTTCGGGATTGCTGGCGACACGCTCGTCCGTCAGTACCTCGAGTATCACGTCACGCCAGCGGGCCAGGAACAATGCGCGATCATCGTATTGAATCTCGAGCATATCGACGGGATCGAACTCATCCGAAGCAAACAGCGAATCTCTTATCTGCCGGGCGCGTGCGCCGAGGTCGTAGCCGCCGTCCCCGATGATCTCCAAGGCCTGTGCATCGGCGACGCGGGCATTGGCGGTCCAGATGCGCCCGTTCGCCGGATTGATGACTCGCGGATAGTCCGCGGGATGCAGCCAGCCCAGCCAGCCTTCCTCCCGGCTCCAGTCGGTCGGCACCATCGCATCGAAACCGTTTCTTACCGGGATCTGGCCGGCGATCGTCCAGCCGATATTGCCGCCGCTGTCGCCCACCACGAAATTCTGCGGCGGTATGCCCATCGTGGCTGCGATTCCGAGCGCCTCCTCCACGTCGACCGCAGTCTCCAGCGAAAGAAGATTCAGGTTCACGGCCACGGGACTGTGTGCCGTCCAGCTAACCGCTATGTCGCCGTCGGGATAATCGATCAGATCGTCGACCGGCCCCCAGATCGTCTCGCGGATTTCGTAGGCGACGGGCTCCGCGTCCCTCACCTCGATCATTTCGCGGCGGATTTCGAACGCCCGGTCGCCTTGCGGCGTCCGGTAGGTGCCCGCGGTTGCGCCCGGACGCAGCAGCACTGCGTCCACCCAGTCGCCATAACTGTTCGTGTAGCCCCAGGCGATGTTGCCGTTGCTGCCGGCGGTGATAAACGGCGTGCCGGGCAACGATACCCCGGTTACGTCTCGCGGATCCTCGTCCGTCACCACCAACCTGGCCTGGTACCAGATATTCGGAACGTCGTGCCCGAGATGCATGTCGTTCGACATGAGTGCGCGCCCGTTTCCGGTCAACGCGCCGCCGACGACCCAGTTGTTGCTGCCGTTCAGGTAGGGCTTCCCGGTTTCGCCCGCAGCCGGTGGCTTCTCGATAACGTCACGCACGGAAAAGACGCTCGGGGCCGGCAGTGGTGGCGGCGTTCTTGGCTCGCCCATGATGGGAGCGTCCCAGCGCGAGCCTTCCGGATACAGCCAGTCAAATACCTGTTGCGGAAGCACGCGATGTGCAAAGCCGCGGCGCACATCCTTGCTGGCGCGGCCGTCGTTGAGCTGCATGAACATCGCGTAGACAACGAGCACCGTGTCCTCCGCCCGCCAGGGTTCGGGCTCCGCGCCCAGCACGATGTGTTCGAACGGGCGCACGCCCAGACTTGCAAGGCCGGCATTCACGCCGGCCGCGTAATTCTCGAGAATCGCGACGTCCGCGGGGGCCGATGCCGCCAGGACCGCGCGGGCGCGTTCCCGGAAACGGTGAAAGCGGTAGCGCTTGTCGGTGCTTACCGCTATTTCTCCGAACAGCTCCGACAATTCGCCGGCCGCCTGTCGCCGGATCAGGTCCATCTGGAAAAACCGGTCCTGTCCGTGGGCAAACCCCGTCGTATAGGCAAGGTCGGCACGCGTCTGCGCCGTGATCGTCGGAATACCGGCATGATCGCGCTGGATGGTCGCGGTGTGCATGAGGCCCGGTGCCGCCAGTTCACCGTCCAGCTGCGGCAGGCTGGCCCGAAGCACCAGCCAGAGCCCGAGCGCGGCTGCAGAAATCAAAACGAGCGCGGCCGCTCCTGTCCAGATAATCCAGCGCCGCACGCTACTAGTCCGCCTCGGTGACCTGCACAATCGTCATCGCATTCGTTCCGCCAGAGACGCCTTCGACGTCACCCTTGGTCACGATGACATAGTCACCGACCTTCGCGAGCTTCCGCGACAGCAGCGTATCGAAGACGTCGCGATACGGGTTGCCTTCGAAATGCTCGGCCCGGAACGGCACCGGGTAAACGCCGCGGTACAGTGTGACGCGGCGGCTGGTAGCCGCATGCGGTGTCAGTGCATAGATCGGAATATCGGACCGGATACGGGACATCCAGCGCGCGGTCGAACCCGATTCGGTCAGCGCGATGATGGCCGTTACCTCGAGATGATTTGCCGTGTACATGACGGCCATGGCGATCGCTTCGTCGACGCGCCCGAAGTAGTCGCCGATCCGATGACGCGTCAGACCCTCGGGTAGCGGGAATTTC
>Ga0316201_10002849_pt1 | contig 12502 bp, 10 predicted proteins | sample CS6wburrow_MG_FD_204516 | JGI IMG/M metagenome (GOLD analysis project Ga0316201, IMG submission 204516) | Coastal sediment microbial communities from Delaware Bay, Delaware, United States - CS-6 worm burrow | ecosystem: Environmental > Aquatic > Marine > Coastal > Sediment | place: USA... | reverse complement strand
CTGCTCGGAAATCCCTGATTTCACTGTTCTTTTCTTTACCCGGCGCTTTCGCTAAAATGACCGGCCTTGTCCGCGATATGTGCTGACATCAGGCCGGCGGCTACAAGGTGTCAGTATTCTGAGAAACCCTCATGAAATCAGCCTTTTATAAGGGCTGTATAGATGATATTGGATATAATATGAGCTCCACACTTAAACAACAGATTCGCTACGGTATGCCGGAAAAACAGGGTCTTTACGATCCTGCGCTGGAAAAGGACAGCTGTGGTGTCGGCTTCGTGGCTCATATTAAAGGTCAGGCCAGTCACCAGATCGTGCTCGATGCAGACCATATTCTGCAGCGCATGGTGCACCGCGGCGGCTGCGGCTGTGAAGCCAATACCGGTGATGGTGCCGGTATTCTGACCAGCCTGCCTTACGATTTTCTGAGCCGCGTTGCCAGCCAGGATCTGGGTGTCGAGCTGCCCGATAAAGGCCGATTTGCTGCAGGTAACGTGTTCCTGCCTGTAAATGAAGCCTCGCGGGCGCGCTGTAAAAAAATCGTTGAACAAATCATTGCCGAACAGGGCCAGACAATGCTGGGCTGGCGTGTGCTGCCAATCGATACCGACGGTGCCGATGTCGGCCCCACTGCGAGACAGTCTCAGCCATACATGGAGCAGCTGTTTATAGAGGCAGCGGATGGCATCGAAGGCGATGATTTCGAACGCCAGCTCTACATGATCCGCAAACGCAGCACGCATGCGCTGCGCGGTGATGAGAACATCGAACAGAGTAAGATGTTCTACATCTGTTCGCTGTCAACCAAGGTGATTATCTACAAGGGCATGCTGACAGCACACCAGGTCAAGCCCTTTTATCCTGATCTGGAACAGGAGGATTACACTGCACATCTTGCGATGGTGCATTCACGTTTCAGTACCAATACCTTTCCGTCGTGGGATCGTGCCCAGCCCAACCGTTTCATGAGCCACAACGGTGAAATCAATACCCTGCTGGGTAACAAGAACTGGATGGAAGCACGCCAGGGCGTAGTCGCATCCGACCTTTTTGGCGATGACATCAAGAAGCTGTTCCCTGTCGTTGAAAAAGACTGTTCCGATTCAGGTACCTTCGACAACGTGCTCGAATTCCTGTTGATGTCGGGCCGTACCCTGCAGGAAGCGGTGATGATGATGGTGCCTGAAGCCTGGCAGTCCGATATCAATATGGATGAATCGAAGAAAGCCTTTTACCGGTTTCATTCTGCATTGATGGAGCCCTGGGACGGGCCGGCATCGATAGCATTTACCGATGGCAAGTATATCGGCGCTGTGCTGGACCGTAATGGTCTGCGCCCGAGCCGTTATTACCTGACCCATGATGACCGTGTGATCATGGCATCCGAGGTCGGTGTGCTCGATGTTGATTCCACCAACGTCAAGTTCAAGGGTCGTTTACAGCCGGGCAAGATGTTTCTTGTCGATTTCGAAAAGGGTGTACTGATTGCTGATGAAGACCTGAAATCAGAATTCGCTTCACGCCGCCCGTATGCGCAATGGCTGAACAACCAGGAAATCAAGCTGGCCGACCTGTCACCGAACAGGGAACCGCACGGTTTTTATCCGGAAACATTATTACAACGCATGCAGGCCTTCGGCTACACCACCGAAACCATGCAGTTCATGCTGATTCCGCTGGTCGAGGAGCTGCGCGACCCGGTCGGTTCCATGGGCAACGACACCGCGCTGGCGTGTTTGTCCGACAAGCCGCGCATGATTTATGACTACTTCAAGCAGTTGTTCGCACAGGTCACCAATCCCGCCATCGACTCGATTCGCGAAGAAGTGGTGATGTCGCTGGAATGCTATATCGGACCGGAGTCCAACCTGCTTGATACCACCGAACAGCACGCGCACCGCTTGCGGGTGCCGCATCCAATCCTGGATAACGAAGAACTGGCGGCGCTCAAGCATATCAATCATCGCGGCTGGCGTTGCCTGACGATTGATATTACCTACGACAAGTCTGAAGGTGCCAGCGGCCTGGATAAGTGTCTGGAAAATATCTGCTTCCAGGCAACGGAAGCCATCAACGACGGTTACAGCCTGATCGTGCTGTCTGATCGCAATATCAGTGAAGAGCGGGTAGCGGTGAGCACCTTGCTGGCCGTTGGTGCCGTGCATCATCACCTGGTCTATAACCAGTTGCGTACGCGTATCGGCATAGTGGTCGAGACCGGGGAAGCACGCGAAGTTCACCATCACTGCTTGCTGGTCGGTTACGGCGCTGATGCGATCAACCCCTACCTGGCATTCGAGGCGCTGTTCCAGGCCAAGCGTGACGGCCTGCTGTCAGAAGATGAATATCCCAACGATAACACCATTGTGGCTGATTATCGCAAGGGTGTGGTCAAGGGCATGTTCAAGGTCATGGCCAAGATCGGTATCTCGACCTTGCAGTCTTACAAGGGTGCGCAGATTTTCGAAGCCGTTGGCCTGGGCGAGCATGTGATCGAGCGCTGCTTCAAGGGTACGGCCAGCCGTATCAAGGGCGTCGAGCTGGATGTACTGGCCGAAGAGTCACTGCGCCGCCATGAGCTGGGCTACCCCAGTCGTGATGTGGTGCGCCTGCCGGTGTTGCCCAATCCGGGCGATTTCCACTGGCGTGCCGGTGGCGAACTGCATATGTGGAACCCTGATACCATTGCCAACCTGCAGGTAGCGGCACGCACCAACAGCCGGGAGGCCTACAGGCGCTTTGCCGACTTTTCCAACAATGAAGCGACCCGGCGTGCGACCCTGCGCGGCTTGTTGAAGTTCAAGCAGGGCGTCAACGGCGGGCCGATTTCAATCGATGAAGTCGAGCCGGCGCAGGACATCGTCAAGCGCTTTGCCACCGGTGCGATGAGCTTTGGTTCGATATCTGCAGAAAGCCACGAGACACTGGCCATCGCGATGAACCGCCTGGGCGGCAAATCCAATACCGGTGAGGGGGGTGAAGATTCAGAACGTTTTAAACCCTTACCCAATGGAGACTCCAGGCGCTCAGCCATCAAGCAGGTGGCTTCAGGCCGCTTCGGTGTGACTAACTGGTATCTGACCAACGCCGACGAGTTGCAGATCAAGGTGGCGCAGGGCGCCAAGCCGGGCGAGGGCGGTGAACTGCCCGGTGGCAAAGTCGATGTCAATATCGCCCGCATTCGCCATTCCACCCCGGGAGTTGGCCTGATCAGCCCGCCGCCGCATCATGATATCTACTCGATTGAAGACCTGGCGCAGTTGATCCATGACCTGAAGAATTCGAATCCGTCGGCGCGCATCAGCGTCAAGCTGGTGTCCGAGATCGGTGTCGGCACCATCGCCTCGGGTGTGGCCAAGGCTTTCTCTGATCATATTGTCATCGCCGGGCATGATGGCGGAACCGGTGCCTCGCCGTTGACATCGGTCAAACATGCTGGCCTGCCGTGGGAGCTCGGGCTTGCAGAAACCCACCAGACCCTGTTGATGAACGATCTGCGTTCCCGTGTGGTGGTGCAGACCGATGGCCAGCTGAAAACCGGGCGTGACATCACGATTGCGGCACTGCTGGGTGCAGAAGAATTCGGTTTTTCAACGGCACCGTTGATTACGCTGGGCTGCATCATGATGCGCAAGTGTCATTTGAATACCTGCCCTGTGGGTATCGCTACCCAGGATCCAGAGCTGCGCAAGAAATTCAATGGCAAGCCTGAACACGTGGTCAACTATTTGTTCATGGTGGCCGAGGAAATGCGCGAATACATGGCGCAGCTGGGCTTCCGCACGGTGAACGAAATGATCGGCCGTGTCGATGTGCTCGAGGCGGACACCGCGATCGATCACTGGAAAATCAAGGGCATCGATCTTAGCGCGATTCTGACACCGGCGCCGAAGCCGCACGAAGATGCCGGCATGTACTGCATGATCGACCAGGACCATGGTCTCGATGCGGCACTGGACCATAAAATTATCAAGTTGGCACAACCGGCTATCCAGAAAGGTGACAGGGTTTCGATCAATTTACCGGTGGTCAATATCAACCGCGTGGTTGGTACCATGCTGTCGCACGAGCTGGCAAAGGCGCATCAGGGTAAACCGCTACCGCAAGATACGGTGCACATCAAGCTCAACGGTTCTGCCGGGCAAAGCCTGGGTGCATTCCTTTACGAGGGTGTGACCATCGAGCTTGAAGGCGATGCCAATGACTACGTTGGCAAGGGTCTGTCAGGTGGCCGCATCGTGATCTATCCCCCGGGTAACAGTACCTTTGTGCCGGAAGAAAATATTCTGATTGGTAATACAGTGCTCTATGGCGCCACCAGTGGCGAAGCTTTTTTCCGTGGCGTTGCAGCCGAACGCTTCTGCGTGCGCAACAGTGGCGCGCGTGCAGTTGTCGAAGGCGTGGGCGATCATGGTTGTGAGTACATGACGGGCGGGCGAGTCGTCGTCCTGGGAGAAACGGGGCGCAACTTTGCTGCAGGTATGAGTGGCGGTATCGCTTATGTGTGGGATCGCAAGGGCGAGTTCGTCGCCAGGTGCAATCCCGGTATGGTTGAGCTTGAAGCGATGGAAGCCGATGAAGACATCGCCGAATTGAGAGAGCTGATCGATAAGCACTTCAAATTGACCGGTTCTGCGGTTGCCAGGGCGGCCCTGGAGGACTGGGACAATGCGTTATCACAGTTCGTCAAGGTTATGCCGACAGACTACAAGCGTGTTCTTGCTGAAATGAAAAAACAGCAGCAACAGGCCGTTGCGTAGAGTTATCAGCTGTCAGTAAAGAATGCGTGTTTCTTGGCTGATAGCCGAGAGCTTGTTAAATGAGATTACACAAAGAAGAAAGATACAATGGGTAAGCCAACTGGATTCAAAGAGTTTGAACGCAAAACTGTACCGTATCGCGAAGTCAGCTTGCGGACGAATGATTACGGTGAGATTTTCACCGGTTCACATGACGCGGATCACCTGCAAACTCAAGGTGCGCGTTGCATGGACTGCGGTGTACCCTTCTGCATGTCAGCTAATGGCTGCCCGATCAATAACCTGATTCCGGAATGGAACCACCTGGTTTATTCCGGCCACTGGGAAAGAGCATTAAAAAGGCTGCACAAAACCAACAACTTTCCTGAATTTACCGGCCGCGTCTGTCCTGCGCCTTGTGAAGGCGCCTGCGTTCTCGGCATCACCAACCCTGCAGTTACGATCAAGAATATCGAACACGCCATCATCGATCATGGCTTCGAGGAAGGCTGGGTTACCGCTGTCGTTCCTGAAAGCAGGACGGGTAAAACGGTTGCAGTTGTCGGTTCAGGACCCGCGGGTCTGGCTGCAGCCGCGCAATTGAACAAGGCCGGTCACAGCGTCACGGTGTATGAACGCGCTGACCGTATCGGCGGCCTGCTGATGTACGGCATTCCCAACATGAAACTGGGCAAGGATGTTGTGCAACGCCGGGTTGATCTGCTGCATGCTGAAGGTATCGAATTCGTTACCAATGCTGATGTTGGCGGCAGTGGCGATAATGCGGTTGATCTGAATGATCTGATCAAGGAAAACGATGCCGTTCTTTTTGCCACGGGTGCAACCAATCCGCGCAACCTCGATGTGCCGGGTCGTGAACTCAATGGTGTTCATTTTGCGATGGAGTTCCTGACCGCAAATACGCGCAGTCTGCTTGATTCCAATCTGCAGGATGGCAACTACATTTCTGCCAGCGGCAAGAACGTTATCGTTATTGGCGGTGGTGATACCGGTACAGACTGTATCGGCACATCGATCCGGCATGGCTGCAAATCACTGGTCAATTTTGAATTGTTGCCCCAGTCACCTGCAGAACGCGCTGAAGATAACCCATGGCCGTTGTGGCCAGTTATTCACCGTGTGGATTACGGGCACGAGGAAGGTATCGAACGCTTTGGCAGTGATCCGCGCCAATACTGCATTTTGACCAAGGAGTTTATCGGTGATGATGCCGGCAATGTGACCGCGGTTAGAACGGTTGAAGCCCGCTGGACACGAGTCGATGGCAGATGGAATATGGAAGAAGTTGCAGGTTCAGAAAAAACGTGGGATGCGGATCTGGTTCTGCTGTCAATGGGCTTCCTCGGTCCTGAACACTATGTCAGTAACCCTGTGGGTATCGAATATGATGACCGTTCCAACTACAAAGCCGACTACGGCAAATATGCAACCAGCGTAAAAGGTGTGTATGCGGCTGGCGATTGCAGAAGAGGGCAATCACTCGTTGTCTGGGGTATCAATGAAGGGCGTGAAGCTGCGCGCGAGATTGATCGTGACCTGATGGGTACGACCAGCCTGCCATAGTCTGTATAACCATAGTCTGTATAAGTCTGGAAATGATCTGACGGATAACAAACCGGGTTCAGATTAGAACTGACACACCCAAGAACAAATTCAAAAACAATTCACCACAGAGGCACAGAGTCACAGAGTTTTACTTTGTTAACTGCGCCACAGGCGCAGTTAACCCGCATTTCTCACCAGGATCACGGGAGCAGGCGCAGGATTCGTGTTCGTAAGCGCCGCTCTGGAGCGAAAAGCGTAGCAATAGCTACGGTTTGAGTGAAGAGCAAGCTTACGGACACGAAGACCAGCCTGAACCGTGATAGGCATAATTGAATAACACACTGTATTTTTCAGCATTCTAGCTTCACTCCTAAGGGCCAATGCCTTATCAGTACTCTACGCCGCCTGGTGAGAAATGCGGGTTAACAATACGAAATGCTTTTCTCTGTGACTCTGTGCCTCTGTGGTGAAACGCTTTTTAGTTTTTGCCTGTCAGGGGCTATATAGAAATGAATATTAAAACCGTCAGATTGGGATTGATCGACTATATAATCTGGCTTTTATGTAGGGCTAATCCCCTGATATGGCCTCTCCCGGAATTTATGTTCGCACTGCTTGATGAATTTTTCCAGCAGGCGCTCACTGCCATTTTCAAAATCTATAAACTCGAGTCCAAGCAGGTATGAGTCCTGAGAAAGCCTGCGTGCGATCACAATTCTGCAGCGAGCATACAGTTTCGAACTGTATTTACCCATCCCGGGGAATTCGGTAACAGCCTTGAGGCGGATCTGGTCGAGCGGGTGGTTCTGGATGCCACGGGGTTCGATCTCATCAGCGATCCAGCTGTCACAGGCAAACCGAAGTCCTGAAGTGGAAATATCGACAGATTCAACAGGTAAAACAGTGCCATCTTCCAGTATCAACTCAACTGGAAGCTTGACCTTATACCGGTGAGTGCGTCTGCGCTCGAATACTACGGATTTCGGTAATAACATGACAACTAACATTGTAGTACAAGAAATTTACAGTTGCAGTAGATATGTGCAAATGTAACGTCTTGATTTAGCTGCCGATATTGTCGCTGCTTGCGACAGCAGTCTACAGTTTGGTCAAGGCGGCGTCGTAATCCGGCTCCTGTGCGATTTCGGGTACCTGCTCTGTGTAAATAATCTTGCCGTTCTCGTCGATGATCACTACAGCGCGGGACATCAATCCTGCAATAGGACCGTCAGAGATGCGAACGCCATAATCGTCACCGAATTCAGGGTTTCTGAATGTCGACAGGGTAACGACATTGCTCAGATTTTCAGCACCGCAAAAACGCGACAATGCAAATGGCAAGTCAGCAGAAATACACAACACGACGGTGTTATCCAGCGAACCTGCAGCGGTATTGAAGCGGCGAGTTGATTCAGCACATACGCCGGTATCGATACTGGGGAAAATGTTCAGCACTATTTTTTTTCCGTTGTAGTCAGACAATGATGCAGTGCCCAATTCGGCATTGGTCAGATTAAATGACGGCGCGTCGGATCCAATAGCAGGTAATTCGCCCACGGTGTGAATTTCGTTGCCATCAAGTGTAATAGTAGCCATGGTGTCTCCCGGTTATATTTATAAGTGTTTGTATCCTTGCACAGCCTGGAATTCTTAATTCCATGAGGCTAATGTGGATTAATGATTTTTTACTCGCCGGCTGTGTACGCCTTTTTATAAGCGGAATATACCGCATCATTGAAGCAGACAAAATACACATCGGTGATATCTGGATATTTTGCTGCCGCCTCGAGTACGGTATCCACAGCAATTGCGGCCGCCAGTTCGACGGGGTAGCCGTACACGCCACAGCTGATTGCGGGAAATGCTATGCTGTGAAGCCTGTGCTGATGGGCCATTTGCATGCTGCGCTGGTAACAGTTTTCGAGCAGGTCGGCCTCGTTTTTGTCGCCGCCGTGCCACACGGGCCCGACCGTGTGGATCACGTGTTTCGCCGGCAGCCGGTAGCCGCGGGTAATCTTGGCGTCGCCGGTGGCGCAGCCATTCAGTGTTCGGCATTCGGCCAGCAGCTCGGGACCGGCTGCGCGGTGAATGGCGCCATCGACACCACCGCCGCCGAGCAGCGCATTGTTGGCGGCATTGACGATTGCGTCCACCTGCAGTGTGGTGATGTCGTCGGTAACAATGTGAACAATTGTCAAATCGTTTGTGGGGTCCAGGTGATTAAAAAAGTAAATATGATAACATCTCCGCCAGTTTTTACCTGGTTGCGTATGTGATTAAATCAGGACCACAAATTTGAATACAGGGGAATAGATATGGATGAATTAGAACTCGATAAACTTGATGTAACCAAGATTGATTTTGCCGCTTTGCTGGATACCTACGTTATTCCGTGGGGTATCAATATCGCATTTGCAGTAATTATATTCATAGTAGGTAAGTTTCTGGCCAACGTAATTACCAATCTCGTCAAGAAATTGATGGGCAAGGCACACGTGGATTCCATCCTGGTCAATTTCATCGGTTCGATCATCAAGACGGTACTGCTGTTGTTCGTTGTTATTGCTGCGCTGGACCAGCTCGGTGTTAATACTACCTCATTGATCGCATTGATTGGTGCTGCCGGTCTGGCCATCGGCCTGGCCTTGCAGGGCTCGCTGCAGAACCTGGCCTCAGGTGTGATGCTGATTATCTTCAGACCATTCACTGCCGGTGACTTCGTTGATGCCGGAGGTGCCATGGGTGTGGTTGAAGAGATTGGTATTTTCACCACCACGATGCGTACCGGGGATAATAAGGAAGTCATCGTGCCGAACGGAGCGCTGTTCGGCGGTATCATTACCAATTATTCCAAACGTGATACGCGTCGTGTGGATATGGTCTTCGGTATCGGCTATGGCGATGACATCCGCAAGGCAAAGGATATCATCGCCGGTATCATTGAAGCTGATGAGCGCATCCTGAAGGACCCGGCGCCGCTGGTAGCAGTAGGTGAGCTTGCCGACAGCAGTGTCAATTTCAATGTACGCCCCTGGGTCAACAGCGCTGATTACTGGGGCGTGTATTTCGACCTGAATGAAAAAATCAAAATGGCGTTTGATGATAACGGCATTTCCATTCCATTCCCGCAGATGGATGTGCATATCGAAAAGTCAGAATAAAAAAAGGAATAAAAAAGCAATGAAGAACAATATATTTTTATTTGGGACGGCCCTGGCGCTTGCTGCATCAGGTGTGATGGCGGCCGAGGAAGAGAAAAAATCGCCATGGGAAACATCAGCCGAACTTGGTTATGTCAATACCTCGGGTAATACCAATACCGAGTCGCTGATATTCAAATTCGATACCGCGTATGAAATCGAAAAATGGAAGCATCAGGCGCATCTCGAAGCCCTGAATACAAAAACAGATGATGTCTCTACCGCAGACAGAAAGCTGGCGACTGCGCAGTCTGATTATAAATTCACCCCGCGTGATTATTTCTTTGGGCTGGTCAGTTATGAGGACGACAGGTTCAGTGGTTTCGAGTACCAGGCAAAGCTCAACCTTGGTTATGGTCGCAAGGTACTTGTACTGGAAAAACACAAGCTCGATGCGGAAATCGGCCCTGGTTACAGGAACTTCAAAGTTGATAATGCATCGAGCAGCGAAGATGAGTATCTGGCGCGCCTCGCGGCCAAGTACAAATGGTTGATCTCAGATTACTCCGAATTCAAACAGGATTTCACTGCGGAGTTTGGTGAAGACCAGGATGAATGGAAATCAATAACCGCACTCAAATCCAACATCAACAAGACCCTGGCAATGAAGCTGTCCTATACGGTCAGGTATCTGGATGTAGTGCCTGTGGGTAACGACAACTACGACCGCGAGACCGCGGTCACGCTTGTTTATACTTTCTAAGCTGTCGCCTGGATGTAACGAAGCGTAATCCGGAGAGTGATACGTTAAGTCCGCAAAAAACGCAAATAGACCCGTGTGTATTGAAACACTATATGCGTCTTTTGCGTTTTTGCGGATAAAATTTTCAACATTTGCTTGTTAACTACAGGGATCACAAAGGAACACAGGGTCTCTTGTTGATACGCAGGAGCGACTCTAGTCGCGAATATATGTAATTCGGCAAGGTTTTCAGAATTAATTAAAACCTGGAAACCTGCTACAGAACTAACCAGCGTTTGCGCATTTCGCGTTATTCGCGGCCAACTTAATTTTATGAATATTTTTTGCCGCAAATAACGCAAATGGCGCGAAAAGTTTTTGAACTATAAATAATTCGCTTTCTCTGCACCTCTGTGGTGAATAAATATTTTTAAACAGGAATCGCTGTAGCCTGGATGAAGCGAAGCGTAATCCGGGGTTGTTAATTATTTGCCACAGAGCTCACAGAGGTGTTTGGTTAACACGTAGGTTTTCAGAATTAATTAAATCCTGGAAACCTGCTACAGAACTAAACAGCGTTTGCGCATTTCGCGTTATTCGCGGCTAAATTAATTCCCTGGCGCCTTTACGAGAGCAAAAGTTTTAACTCTGTTCAGCGGCAAGGAAGCTCGCTAACAGTTCATCGTTTTCAAAAAGCTCCAGCTTGTTGCTGCTTACCCGGTAACGAGTAGTCGCTGAAATCATTTTGTTGAATTCCATATCGAAATCCTTGATCTGAGGGCACGCCATGCGTGTCGAGCCAAGCATGCCGAACTTGAGGCTGTTTCCGTCCAGCGTGTAACCACCAAAGAAATTATTGCAGCCGTCATTGCCGGTGACTTTTTCTGCCTCGAAACGCAGGTGTGGTATTTGTGGCCCGGGGTGCTGTATTTTCTCGTTGTTCATCTCGGCCAGGTTCCACGTGGTCCCCAGTAATGGTGCTTGACTGGTCTGTTCAGTATCAGCACAGCCAAGTACAAGCAATAAGGCAGCTACGCTGTAAAAATATTTCATCATTGGAATTCGCCTCACAGTTTTATACTCACAGCACCTGAGCCCGTCATGGCCTTGTTGCGCGCTTCTTCGACATGGTTGCCGCGTGCAAGCACCACGCCCATGCGGCGTTGACCGCTTACTTCAGGTTTGCCAAACAAACGCAACTGTGTATCTTCCTGTTCGAGTACGCGCTCGAGATTTTCAAAACAGGGTTTATTCGAGTCACCCTGCACCAGGATAACACTGCTGGCACTGGGCCCGTGAAAATGTATATTCGGAATGGGAAGCCCCAGTATCGCCCGGGCGTGCAGCGCGAATTGTGACAGGTCCTGTGAAATCATCGTGACCATGCCGGTGTCGTGGGGGCGTGGTGATACTTCACTGAATATCACATCGTCATCCTTGATAAACAGCTCAACGCCAAAAATACCTCGCCCGCCGAGGGCTCCGGTGATTTTCTCAGCAATATTTCGCGCCTTTTCCATTGCGGCATCTGACATCTTCTGTGGCTGCCATGACTGGCGGTAGTCGCCATCAACCTGGATATGGCCGATCGGCTCACAGAAACTGGTGCCGCCGGCATGGCGCACCGTGAGCTGGGTTATTTCGTAATCGAAATCAACAAAGCCTTCGACGATGACTTTGCCTGCACCGCTGCGCCCGCCCTGCTGGGCATAGTCCCAGGCCTTGTTGATATCGGACTCGCGTTTGATCGTGCTCTGGCCCTTGCCTGATGAACTCATGATCGGCTTGACGATGCAAGGTAGTCTGATTTCCTTCAACGCCTGGTCGAACTCTTCCCGTGTGGCTGCGAAGCGGTAAGGAGAGGTCCTGATGCCAAGCTCTTCTGCTGCCAGCCGGCGGATGCCCTCGCGGTTCATCGTAAGTTGCGCGGCCCTGGCGGTGGGAATAACAGTGTAGCCTTCAGCTTCGAGCTCGACCAGGGTATCGGTGGCGATGGATTCGATTTCGGGCACGATGTAATGAGGTTGTTCGCTTTCGATGACCTTGCGCAGGGCATCACCATCCAGCATCGAAATCACATGGCTGCGATGCGCAACCTGCATCGCCGGTGCGTTATCGTAGCGGTCTACCACGATGACTTCGACACCGAGGCGCTGTAATTCAATCACGACTTCCTTGCCAAGCTCGCCACCGCCACAAAAAAGAACACGGGTTGCAGATGGAGAAAGCGGGGTGCCGATTGATGTCATAAGATAATCCTGACTGGTAGATGATGCATTATATCAATTGTAAAAAATAAATTTGCCACAGAGGCA
>Ga0316201_10002848_pt1 | contig 12503 bp, 9 predicted proteins | sample CS6wburrow_MG_FD_204516 | JGI IMG/M metagenome (GOLD analysis project Ga0316201, IMG submission 204516) | Coastal sediment microbial communities from Delaware Bay, Delaware, United States - CS-6 worm burrow | ecosystem: Environmental > Aquatic > Marine > Coastal > Sediment | place: USA: Delaware... | reverse complement strand
CAGTGACGATCGCGTCGATCGGCGGTTCGGCAATAACCAGCAGCTGGCCGGGTTTCTTGCGCATGCGCAGCGAAATCGTCATCGACTGCTCATCGCCAACGATGAAACTCTGCTCGACGTCGTAGTGACCCTGTTTCTCTACATTGACCGTGTAGGTGCCTTTGCGCAGCAGCGTGCGGTCGCCGATCGGAAGCCGAAACCAGCCGCCGTCAATGTCAAAACTGTCAGGACCCGGCGGCTCGATTTCGAATTCGACCGATTTCGCGCTGAACAGCAGGTACGAGGCAAGTAGTAGCAGGGCCAGGCCGCTGCCGACGATGATCTTTAGCGGGTTCTTCCTGTCGATTTCGATTTGCGCTGTTATGTCGGCAGCGCGCCGGAAAGCCGTTGGCGCGATCGCTTCGTCGTCCGGAAGCCCCTCCCGGTCAGTATCCTGCGGCGGTTTCGTAACGTAGGCGCTGTCTTCGAGTTTGACCTCGAGCACTACACGGTCATCAACAATGCTGACGCGGATGCGGCTGCCAAAGAACTGCAGTTCATCACCATCCTCGAGCCGCCGACTTGCCTCCAGCGGCATTGCATTGATCTGCAGCGCCGTATCCCGGCCTACCGGTTGCACGAACGGAACGCCGTCGAGCAAATCCAGTAATGCCACGGGTGCGCCCCCCGGGCCTGGCAGTCTTAGCGTACAGTCGCTGCCGGTACCCACGCGCAGTGGCAGCTGGCCTGGCTCTATGCGGCGTTCGCCCTCGACGTCCCTGATAAACAAGTGATCCAGGATCAAATCCGTTCCTCGCAACGAACAACGACGGGCTGCATCTCTATTTCCGGTGCGACCCGAAACTCGAGGCGCACATCGCGGAAACCAGGTCGAACGCCTACAGCCACATAGGTCCCGGGTCTGAGCGCCAGCTCCCGGCTCGTAAAGTTGCCGAGATTACCGACCTTGTAAACCGAGACGCTGGTCAGGTTGTCGGAAACCAGCGCTACCTGAACCGGTGTTACCGCGCGTTTCAGCAAGCGCGAGAGTTCATCGCGTTGCGCGGCAAGCCGGGGGCCGATCTCCTGCATTCGCGTGACGTCGACGACCAGCAGCGTTGCTTTCTGCATCACGGACGGACTGCTGAGCTTGTCAGGATTGCCAAGGTACTCATCCAGTTTCGCGTGCAACGCGCTCATCTCACGGGCATGTGCCAGGCCGTCAATCGCGAAAGACAGGCTGCTGTCGATCTTGAGGATTTCCTCATAGGTTGTCGCAACGGCCTCCCAGTGTTCATCCTGCTCCAGCGATTGAGCCTCCTTCTCGAGCACACGGATGTTCTCGAGCCGCAGTCCCTGATCAACCTGCAGCAGCCCATCGGCCGGCTCCGGCGACCCCGGAATGAGTCGCTCTGCCATGCGAAATGCCGCCCGAGCAGCGAGGTAATCGCCGGCAGACAGTGCATTGAGTCCCTCACTCATGCGCTGGTCGAACTCCATCTTGACACGGGTTGTCTGCACGCGCGCGAGTCCCTCGACGGCGGGCTCCCAAAGGGGATCGAGACTGACCGCTTGCTGGAAGCTGGCCTCGGCGGCTTCGAGCTCGATGTCCTTTTCATAGGCAAGGCCCTGTTCGACAAGACGCATCACGCTTTGCAGATTCCTGGTGCGCTCGTATCCCGCGCGCGCGACCGGGCTGTTAGGTGTGATTGCCACGGCCAGTTCGTAAAGACGCAGCGCCTCCGGCCTGTCGCCGGCATCAAACGCGGCCTGGGCACCCGTGAGCGCCTTTTGAAATTCCGGCTCAATCCTGTCGAACAACGGCTCGACAACCGAGATCGCGTCGAGGTAATTCGTCTCGGCCGCCACATAGTCTTTTTCGAGATAGGCCTTGTCGCCCGCTGCATAAAGCTCCTGGGCCCGCTGAAACGGCACGCTGGCCCAGCGCTGCACACTGCGTCTTTCCAGCGTTTCGAAATTCGACAACAACTCGCCAAGGATCATCTCCGCATTGAATCGGGCTCTGCCGGCCTCGTCGAGACCGCTGTAATCGGCCTCGTTTTCGTTGAACAGGATCTCTTCGCCACCGATACCGCGGGACTCGGGCTGGTAATCGCGCTTGGCCCGCGCCTGACCCCGTGAGGCGTCATCTTGCTCGTCGACGCCGATCGCCCCGGCCGTCGTGCCTTCCTGTCCGGCCTGCCGGGCCGCCGTCGGCGCGGGATCTGTGGACACGGTTTTCGGCAGCAGAAATATGACACCGAGCAGCAGCAGTAACGAAACACCAAGAGCGATACCGAGTGTCTTGGCGCTGATCCCCGGCTGCGAAGAGCTGGCCAACTCCGGGCGCGGCGTTCCTGGCTCCGGGCTCGCCGCAGGGTGCACTGATTCGACTGTTTGCACGCGCTCATCCGCCACGCTTGGGCGTGCCGCGACCTTGATCCTGGCGGGGCCGGGCGAAAACCCGGCGGCGCGCAATTCCGCCAGGACGCGCTCAGCGTCCGGCCGTTTCGCGGCATCTTTGTCCAGCATGCTGGCGACCAGCTGCTGCAAAGCCGGAGGTATGTCGGAGCCGTCGGCGGCCTGCAGCGGCTGCGGAGTATGACTCATAATATCGCTGGCGGTTTGCGACGATGAGTACGGCGAACGGCCGCTGACTAATTCGTAGATCAAGCCACCGAGCGCAAAAATATCATCCGACGGCTGCGCGGCTTCACCCGCCAGCGACTGGGGGCTACGGGCAATCAGCGAGCCCCCGTCCTGGTGCGCGCCAACTTTCGATGCCACGCCGAAGTCGCTGAGATAGGGTGCACCGTTGCGGTCCAGCAGAATATTGGATGACTTGATGTCCCTGTGCACAACACCCTTGCCGTGCGCGTAGCGCAGCGCGTCGGCTATCAAGCCGATTGGGGCAAGTATCTGCGGCACTGGTTGGCCGGCGAGCTCGCTCAGGTCAGGGCCATCGATGTACTGCTGGCTGTAAAAAGCTCGATCCGCATCACCGTGAAATTCGAACACCCGCACAATATGCGCATGCATGAGGCGAATATTGGTCTGCCACTCTTCTCGCAGGCGATCGGCAGCGCCGGGCTGCTCGCCAGCTATCTTGAGGGCGACCGCCGCGCTGGTCAGGCGATCTTTTGCAAGCCAAGTCTCTGCCTCACCACCGCCGCCCAGGTGTCGGTCAAGTGTGTATCTGTCGGCTAGCAGGGTTCCTTTGCTGAGTCGAGGCATCGCGTACGATTAGTTACTGCCCATGTTAAAGGGCGGTTTCAGCCGTGCGAACCGGAGCGATCACGTCAGCGGTCTGGCTGAAACCCGTCTCCGCTTCGTATATTTCCTTCAACAATTTTCGCCAGCTTTCGTATTGCGCGGCAGCGGTTCCCGTCAGGCGCCGTTCCTGTCCTTCGACATTGACGACCATCGGGGCGGCTTCGGCGCCGAACGACTCGGACAACTCCGCGATCGTGTCGAGATGCAGGCTGGCCTCGCTGTTGCGCTGAAACCCGCCGATAATACGATTCATGCCCTCGTAGATACCCATGTTTTGCAGGCCGCGATTCACGTTCCTGGTCCTGCGGTTCGAACTATTCGTGTCGATTGCCAGCGATCCGGCCAGGACCACAACGCCGACCAGCGCCTGCATTCGCGCCGAGCGCTTCACCTCACGAAAGTTGACGGCCTCCTGCCGGGAATTCTTGCGCCAACTGCGATACGGAATCGCAATGCCGTAGTAGAAATTCGCGTAATGCTCATTGAGGGTGTCAACAACCAGCCGGTCTCGTTCACGAATCTGGCGCAGGCGCATTACGGCCGGGTCATTCTCGGCCGGCAAACGATTGATGCCGACCACTCCATCTTCGCCCGCCTTCAGGTGCTCACCGTAAGCCAATGGCGACATGTCTGCGAAAAATTGCAGTTCGGACACCTGCCGTGTCTGCTTTAGCTGTTTGGCGGGTACCTGCGCCACGAAGGCCTGCAGGTCGTTGGCAATATCATTGAATACTTTCTGGTATGGATCCCGCCGGCGATCGCGGCGCTCGGAGTAGGAGGTCTTGCCGGTCTGCGTTTCATAGGATTTGTCGAACCAGTGCCGACCCGCCGCGTCGTCGACCGAGATCTTCAGGGCAACGAACTCACCATCCGATTTTTCGATTTCGCCACTGATTATGACGTCAGTGAACGCACGCCGCGACGGAATAACCCGAACGGCACCCCAGTGCCCGGTGCCTTGCAGGGTTGTTTTCAGATGGTAGGCGAGGAATTTCGTTTCGGCGGTGCGTATCTCTTCGAAAACACGAGTCTTCTGCGGCTCGTTGTCTTCAGGGATGCCCGCGTCAAATTCGACGATACCAATATCAAGCAGCAATGCCTCATCGACCGGCGACTCGGCAACGATCAGCTTTGTCTCCTCGGCCACAACAACTTCGTTGACCGAGCACCCCGTTGCTGCCAGGCACAAAAAAGCGATTAGTAATGCAATCCTACCCATAGTTAGCAATGTGACCTCTTACATTCCCTTGTACTTGCGGTATTCCTCCCAGAGGCGTTCACGCAACTCAGGATCATCTTCTGCCAGTGCCGCCTCACGCAGCTGCTTGGCTACAATATCGTCGTCCATCATGACCTCAATGTCATCCGGCGTACGTTTTTCGATTTCGCCCTCACTCATGCCTGCAAGGGGGTCGCTGCTTCCGGCGCCCCCGCCGCCACCGCCACCACCGGCGGCGCCACCGCTGGCCCCGCCCTGGGCACCGGCAGCCTGTTCACCCAGGCTGATATTCCCGCCGGATCCGCTGCCTGATCCGGTTCCATAACCTTCGGTATTTCGGCCGACGGTTTCGATGTCGCGCTGCTCTTCCATCAGCACTTCATCAAAGTCGCCGACGGACTCGTCCAGTTCCTTACCCAGCTGTTCGGCCCGCTCGGCATCACCTCCCGGGAATTCGCCGACGCTGCCCGACTGATCGCCTTCGCAGCCCATGCCACCGCCAATGCCGCCGCCCATGACGCCATCATCGCCACACTCGCTTCCGCCGCCTTCACCGTCTCCGGGAATCTCCACGCTTTCCATGGGACCGGAACCACCGGCTCCGCCTGAGCCGCCCGACGAGCCATCGCCCGACGAACCGCCGGGCATACCGCCGCCCGATGAGCCGCCCGGCATGCCGCCACCTGACGAGCCACCGGGCATACCGCCGCCCGATGAACCACCCGGCATACCGCCACCCGACGAACCACCGGGCATGCCGCCGCCCGTTGAACCGCCGCCGGGGAGCTCGATCCCGCCGCCGCTCGAGCCGCCGCCGCTCGTGCTAACCGAGGCACAGCCGGCCACGAAAAAGGCCGAGGCTGCAATAACGATGCAGGTCCTGGGCAATGAGGTTCGTAACCGGGTCGGATGAGTCTGGTGCATGATCTTCGGCCTCTTGCAAAAGATGGACAGCGAAAACCCCGACTTTCGCCACCTAATCATAGGTTTGAGCGCTACCGGGACGTTATGTTCCGCAGGAATGACGATAATACGCGCCATGAGCGCGATCAACACCTAAGCTCTTGATACTGTTAAGTAGCGCAGCGATCAGGCTTTCTGAACAGGATCAAGGACAGATCGTCCGGTTTGCTGGGTTCACCGTCACCGGCCGTGTACATGCGCTGCGAGGCCAGACCGACGGCACGCGCAACCGCATCGCTCAGGGGTCCCTTGCGAACGTACTCGACGATTTCGTCAACGTGCACGTTATCCATGAGTCCGTCGCTTGCAACGATGACGGTATCGCGCGGGTTGAGCTTGACGGTGGCGCCGACGTCTATGCGCATATCGCTGGTGCCAAGGAAATTCGAAACCAGGTGCCGGTCCGCGTGGTGCAGCGCATCGCGCTCATCGAGAAACCCGGCCTCGACTGCGAAGCCCGTGGGAGAATGCGCCGTCGTCTGCAGCCGGATACGCCCGCGCTGGCCGACAATGATCGCCTCGGAATCGCCGATCTGGTAGGACCGCGCAACCAGCCCTTCGATCGTAATCACGGTCATCGTCGTGGCCGAGCCGTTGGCCAAAGCCAGTACTGCGTCGTTGGCGGCCTCGATACCGTTCAATATGGCCGTTCGCAGCAACATGGTCTTGTCCATCGCCGCCTGCAATGCCTCGGCAAGCGTGGTGACCGCCGTCAACGACGCGCGCTTGCCTGCCGGCAAACCGCCCGCGCCGTCGGCCACGACGAGTACGGCAGCTCCAGGGCCGTAGGGAATGACCGCAACCGAGTCTTCGTTTTCGGTCTCTTTGCCCGGATCCCTGCAGGAATAGGCGATCGCCACGCCGCCGGCGACATCCGTCTGCAGTTGTTGCGGCTCGTAGGCCGCATCCAGCAACAGGATGTCTTCAACTGATTTCGCCATCGGCGGTCCTTTCAAGGCCTACTCGCGCCGCACGGGCTCACGGCACCACGCGCAATAGTTCCAGAATTCCCGCGCAATGCCCCAATTGCAAGCCCTGCACACATGTTTGCTGCCCTTTAGCTTCCACGGTCGCCGTACTTTCGTCCTGCACCACGGGCAATAGCGCATAAATGGCATCAAGGGGCCACGACAGCGTTCGCTGGCGCAGCGCGCCGTGTAGCGCTTGTCCGGGTAATGACGCCTGGCCTCTTCCTCAAAGCCCTGCCCGTAGCACCAGGCACAGTAGTCCCAGTCATTCTTGACACCACGCTCACAGCGCGGGCAGCTCGAGGGCATTTTTGACTCGGATCCGCGCGCCGGATTGTCGAAACCGCACCAGGGACAGGCCTGCATACTCTCCGACACAGGTCCTTCGCAGCGCCGGCAGTGGTGCCGTGTGTCCAGGACTTTGCGAAACTTCCGTTGAAACTCGCGCCACTGCATTTGCCGCCATGAGGTGCCGCGCCGGCCGCCGTTTTTCGCCTTCGCCCGTTTCTGTTTGCGAGTGTGGCTGTGTGACCGTTCGAAATCCGATTGCATCTGTACCGCGTCGCGATAGCGCTTTGCGGGATCCAGTTGAATGGCCTTCCGGAGCACCTCAATCAGCTCGGGCCGAACTCGTGCGCTGAGCTTGTCGTGACCGACCATTGGCCACTCGAAAGGCCATTCGGGCAATTTGCCCGAGAACAGGCGATACAAAACCAGCCCCATCGAAAATACGTCCGACTGGAACTTCGGGCGCCCCATCGCCTGTTCGGGCGCGATGTAGTCAATAGTGCCCGAGCCCGAGGCCTTGAGCGTGCGCAAACTGAGTTTGGCGAAACCAAAGTCACCGAGCTTGAGCTGGTTACTTGCAAACAGGATGAAGTTCTCTGGCTTGATGTCGCAATGAATAATCTTGTGATCATGCGCATGTGCCAGTGCGGCGAGCCCCTGGCCAGCGAGGTCCAGCGCCCTGGCTGTCGATGCCCGCCGTTCGATGCGATCCGCGAGCGACTCCACGCCCAGTTCCATGGCGATGACGAAATGGCCGTCGATATAACTCGCGTTAAGCACGTGCAGGATATTCGGATGCCTGAGCTTGGTCGCAACACGCACTTCATGGAGAAATTCCGCATGACCTGTCTGGTCGTCTTTTTTCGGTATCTTCAGCGCAACCTTGATGTTCTGAATCGTGTCATGCGCCCGATAAACATCGGCGAGAGGACCCGAGGCGATACGGCCAAGAATTCGGTACTTGCCGATCTTCTGTCGCGCCCTGAGTCTCATGTGTCTTTATCCCCGGCGCGCACGCGATTCACTGCGTCCTGCCAGCCGGACAACAGGCGCTCCCGTTGCTCGCTGCCCATCTGCGGCTCAAAAATCTCGTCACGCTGCCACAGTGCCGCCAACGCATCGAAGGACTCGACAACGCCGGCGCGGAAACCGGCCAGGTAGGCGGCGCCCAGCACCGTCGACTCGACGTTGACCGGCCGCTCGACGGGAATGTCCAGAACATCGGCAAGAAACTGCAGGAACCAGTTGTTCGCCACCATGCCGCCATCCACACGGATGACGCTCGGATTGATGCCATCATCGGACATCGCATCAATCAAATCACGGGTCTGGTAGGCAACCGCTTGCAGGGTCGCGGTCACAATTTCATCCCGACCGGTGCCGCGGGTCAGTCCCAGGATCGCACCGCGCGCATCGGGGTCCCAGTACGGCGCACCGAGACCGGCGAACGCCGGCACCACGTGCACGTCCGCAATGACTCCCGTGCGCCGCGCGATGTCTTCGGAGGCGGCCGCCGAATCAATGACGCGTAGCTCGTCCCGCAGCCATTGCATCGCCGACCCTGCGACGAAAACGCTGCCCTCGAGACCGTAGGTCACCTCTCCATCGATGCGCATGGCAATCGTCGTCAGCAGCTGGTTCGCGGAATGCAGCGCTTTGGCTCCCGTGTTGGCGATCACGAAACAACCGGTCCCGTAGGTGCTTTTCGTCATGCCGTCGCTGAACCCGGCCTGTCCGATCAGGGCTGCCTGCTGATCGCCGGCGATCCCCGAAACCGGCACCTCGCCACCCACGCAGGCATCGACCGCAACGCCAAAATCGGCAGCGCAGTCGCGCACTTCCGGCAACAATGAGCGCGGCACGGAAAAAATCTCCAGCAGTTCATCATCCCACTGCTGGGTGTGGATATTGAAAAGCGACGTACGTGAAGCATTCGTTGCGTCGGTCGCATGCACGCGACCGCCGGTGAGTCGCCAGAGTAGAAAGCTGTCTATCGTGCCAAAGGCGAGTTTCCCGCCTTCGGCGCGTTTGCGCACGCCGTCGACGTTGTCGAGAATCCAGCCGACCTTGGTCGCGGAAAAGTAAGGATCCAGGCGCAGCCCCGTCTTGTTCGTGATTTTCGATTCGAGACCATCGTCTTTCAGGGCCTGGCAGAATGCCGCTGTCCGCCGGTCCTGCCACACGATCGCATTGTAGACGCATTCGCCGGTTTCACGATCCCAGACAAGCGTTGTTTCACGCTGGTTAGTAATACCGATCGCCGAAATATCGGCGGCAGAAGCGCCAGCTTTCTGCATGGCGCTCGTGGTCACAGCTGTCACGGAATTCCAAATGGCTTCCGGGTCGTGTTCAACCCAGCCGGGCTGCGGGTAGATTTGCGGAAATTCCTGCTGAGCATGTGCCACGACGTTTGCCCCATGGTCATACAGGACGGTGCGACTACTGCTGGTTCCCTGGTCGATTGCCAACAGGTATTTCTTACTCATGCCGTACTTGCCTTTGCCTTAAACAGTGGTCTCTCAATGTTCATTCTTTTCCCTGCCTCTTCAGGCCAGGGGTGCTCGCCCTGCTTTGCGACGTAGTTTGCGATCAGTTCGCGAATCTCATCCGGCCATGGTGCCACCCGACGCACCTCCAGATCGACATGCAGGTTCATCCACTCAGCTGTCGCCACCAGGAACTTTTGATCGGCATGATACATCCGCATGAATTGATGAATGCGTTTTTCGTCGAAAGCGAGAACCTGGGACGTAACGATGTAAGGATCTGCTTCCGATAGCTCCCGTTGCCAGGTGATATGGGATTCGACAGCGAAGGTCGAGCTGCTGTGAGTACTGATGTATTCATCGGTCAGCCCGAAGTGACTCCAGAGAAAGTCGACGCCCTGGTCGAATGCAAGGACGTAGTAGGCGACGTTCATATGATTGTTGATATCGATCCACTCGGGCAGGACCTGCCCGCGAGCTACCTCGTTACCCAGCATTTTGCTTCCTGACATCGGCCTCAATCCTCGTCCAGTTGCCGAATGTCGGCGAAATACGCCAATGCATCGGGGTTCGCCAGGGCCTCGGTGTTTTTCACCGGCTCTCCATGCACAACAGAGCGCACCGCCAGTTCAACTATCTTGCCGCTCTTTGTGCGCGGAATTTCTGCGACCGCGATAATCTTCGCGGGTACGTGCCGGGGCGTCGTATTTTCCCGAATGACGGCGCGGATGCGTTGCTGCAAGACCTGGTCCAGATCAATGCCGTCCCGCAGCACGACGAACAGCACGACCCGCACATCGTCCTTCCAGTTTTGCCCGATGGCAATACTCTCCACGACCTCGTCCAGTTTCTCGACCTGCCGGTAAATTTCCGCCGTGCCAATGCGAACTCCGCCCGGATTTAGAACGGCGTCCGAGCGTCCGTAGATGATGATGCCCCCACTATCGGTCAGCTCGGCGAAATCGCCGTGCGCCCAGACCCCGGGGAATCGCTCAAAGTAGGCGGCGCGGTAGCGCGAACCGTCGTCGTCGTTCCAGAATCCGACTGGCGCCGATGGAAAGGGCCGGGTGCAAACGAGTTCACCGTGTTGCCCAACCACGGGCGTGCCGGACTCATTGAAAATCTGCACGGCCATTCCCAGCCCACGGCACTGCAGTTCGCCACGTCTCACGGGAAGGACCGGGTTGCCCAGCGCAAAGCAGCTCAGTATGTCGGTTCCGCCGGAGATCGAGGCAAGCTGAAGGTCGTCACCAACCGCGTCATAGACGAAGTCGAAACTCTCCGGCGCGAGCGGCGAACCCGTCGAGAGCACGGCGCGCAGCCCGGGCAGCTCAAACTCGTCCCTGGGACGAACACCGGCTTTTTCCAGCGCCGAAATATATTTTGCGCCTGTGCCGAAAATTGTCACGCCCTCGCGGGCGGCCATCTCCCACAGTATGCGGCCGTCTTTCCAGAACGGCGAGCCGTCGTAAAGCACGAGCGTAGCGCCCGCTGCCAGCCCGCTGACCAACCAGTTCCACATCATCCAGCCGCAGGTCGTGAAATAGAACAGCCGATCGCCGGTACGGACATCGGTGTGCAATACGTGTTCTTTCATGTGTTGCAGCAATGTTCCGCCGTGTCCATGGACGATGCATTTTGGAACGCCTGTCGTACCCGATGAGAACATGATGTACAGGGGATGATCGAATTCCACTGCCGTAAACGCTATCAATGTGGCGGCAGTTTTGAACTCGCTCCAGCTGACAGCGCGGGCGCACGATGTGTCAGTCGGGAGCTTGTCTATAAACGGAACGATGACGACTCGCTCAATCTCCGGAATTCTTTCTGCGACACCCTCGACTATCGGTCGCGTGTCAAATGTCTTGCCGTTATAGATGTAGCCGTTGGGCGCAAACAGGATCTTCGGTTGTATTTGTCCGAACCGGTCAACGACGCCGTTTATTCCGAAGTCCGGCGAGCACGAGGACCAGATTGCGCCGATACTGGTTGCAGCGAGCATTGCGATAACGGCCTCGGGACAGTTGGGCAGAAATCCGGCGACGCGATCGCCTTTGCCGATGCCTGAAGCTCTAAGGCCCGAGGCTATGGATGCGACCTCCACGCGAAGTTGGCTTTGGCTGAGCTCTCGGCGCACCCCGTTTTCGCCGAAAAACCGGATCGCCGTCGTGTCTCCGTCATGCCGCAGCAGGTTGGCGGCATAGTTCAGCTGACTACCGTCGAACCAACCGGCGTCCATTATGTTTTCAGGGCGCAGCAGCGTGTGATCGGCCTTCCTGTCGAAACGAATGTCGCAGAAGTCGCAGACGGTTTCCCAGAATCGTGGCGACTCATTCACCGACCACTGGTAGAGCGATTCGTAGTCGTCGAATCCTGCCTGTTGCATGAATCGGTACATGTTTGATTCATGCACACGATTTTCGCCAGGCGACCAGATGATTGCATTGCTCGTCACGGTTTTGCTCGTCAGAAACGCAGATGCTCGCAGTCGGGCCAGTATCCATAATTACCGGCTTGTGTCCATGTCCCTTGCAGGGCGATACTGAGTTCATGTCAACTGCGATCTTGATCATCACTATCGGCATCTTCGTGGTGCTGCTGGGCGCCTGGATATGGGTTGCCAGGAGGGGCCGTCGTGCGGTGCCGGCGCAGCTCAAACCCGGTCGCCCCCTGCCCGATTTTCATGCCACTGACGAACAGGGCGACCCGGTTCGATCAACAGCACTGCACGGTTCGCCAGCCATCATTCTTTTCGTACGCGGCAACTGGTGCCCGTTCTGCAGCGCCCAGGTCAGCAACCTGACGAAATACTACAAGGACATCATAGACCTTGGGGCCAGGCTGGTCCTTCTGACACCGAAACCACTGGAAACCACGCGCCGCGTCGCCCGATTTTTCGAGGTCGAGTTCGACTTCTGGCTCGACGATTCCCTGCTTGTTACCGAACAGCTGGGTTTGCTGCAGGAAGCCGGTGTGCCAGGCGACTACAACAAGGAATACGGACGCGATACGATCTGGCCGACCGCTCTCGTGGTCGATTCGGCAGGCATCATTAGCTATACCGAGCTATCCAGGCAGATCTCGGACCGGCCTGACCCGGAGCTCCTGTTGCGGGAATTGAGAAAGACGCTCAGAACCTGACGCCGTTGGCGTCGCAGAGAATCAGCAGTTGTAGTTGCCCGCATCGGGATGCGGATACATATCCGATTCGTCCTCGCCCTCTCTCTCTGTGAGGCAGGCAAAGTCCTTTTCTACAAGAATCTGCAACGTGTCCCCATCATCCAGCACCAGTTCTCCGGGTAAGGAAACCTGCTCTGTTGTTGCCCA
>Ga0316201_10002845_pt1 | contig 12511 bp, 12 predicted proteins | sample CS6wburrow_MG_FD_204516 | JGI IMG/M metagenome (GOLD analysis project Ga0316201, IMG submission 204516) | Coastal sediment microbial communities from Delaware Bay, Delaware, United States - CS-6 worm burrow | ecosystem: Environmental > Aquatic > Marine > Coastal > Sediment | place: USA... | reverse complement strand
CGTCGCGATCAACAATCCCCTCATCTCGTTATCGTCGCGAATATCCGCGAGCTTTCCTATCAGTGTTCCAAGCAAATCTATTCTCCTGCGATCAGCGTTTCCAAACCCGAGTCGCACAGCAATGTTTCATTATGGGGTCAAATCTCAACACAATTCCTGTAGGATACAGTCCCGTTATCTAATTAGCTTGCTTGATCCTGATCATTTTTTTTAATTGCGACGGGTTTATACTCTCTCAATCTAATCGAAGGTGGTCCGCTTGTCAGCAAACGGTCGCCGACTCAATTGAAAAGGAGTCAAATTTGAAAATTATAAATCGGAACTATCTTCGCCGTGGAGGCTTCGCGGGGCTGCGTGAAACCCGCATGGTGATGAGTCCCAAGGTTTTTCGCAGGCAAAGGGAAGCCGGAACGTCCAACGGCATCGGTCGTTTTTGTTACCTGGCCGATGCAAGTTTTTTGCCCCACGGCGAGACGCGAATGCACACGCACCGAGAGATTGATGTCATTTCCATCATGGTGGAAGGCCGGATCAGGCATGAGGGTTCCCTGCAGGATGGTCAGGAGCTCAATGTGGATGATGTCCAGGTTCAAAGGGCCGGCAGCGAAGGTTTCAGTCACAATGAGATCAATCCGGACGATGAAAAAAACCGCATGATTCAACTTTGGATGATTCCTGAAACCAAAGAGGAAGCTTCTTCATACCAGATGTTTCATGCCAAAGCGGGCGAGCGCACCAGGGTCTACGGCGGCCCGTCGGATCAGGAAGAGACCCTTACAGCCCGCACCGTTATAGATGTCGCCCATGTCGGGGCCGGCGAAAGCATCGACCAAAGCGGCAGGAGCCTCATGTATGTCACGAGCGGCGAAGGCAGATGTGATGGCAAAACACTCAAAGAGGGTGATCTCGTAGATACCAGGGACATCAGATACAAGGCTAAAACAGACAGTAAGCTGATCCTGGCTTACGAAATTTGAGTTTTGACCCAATCAATTTGACGCGTGGTCCGATTGAAATAAATACGATGTTTTTGTAATCGCCGGCTGATACACTGACGAATGCAGCAATACCGCAGCTTTGGTTTGACCCTCTTTTGCTTTTGCACCTACAATATGGAAATTCGTAAAGGGCATTTGTAAATGCCTCCGGTCAATCTTAATAAGAGGTGAAATGGTTATGCAATGCCCTAAATGCTCAGGTGAAATGGAACTGGTTTCATATAATCAGATCGAAGTTGATCGTTGCACTTCCTGTGGCGGTCTCTGGTTCCAACCCGATGAACTGCGCAATCTTCGCGATGACATCTGGATGGCTGATTACATTATCGACACCGGCGACAAGTCGGTGGGCAAGAAAGCCAATGCGCTGAAAGACTACCATTGCCCCGAATGTAACGAGACAATGATCCAGGAGTTTGACGCGGAACAACCGCACATCACCTATGAGTCCTGCCCGAATGGTCATGGCACATATCTCGATTCCGGTGAGTTTACCGACCTGGTCCGCAAGACCTTCTGGGACAAATTCAAACGCGCTCGTTAATCCACCGCGTTTTTTTTCAATTTGATGAAAGACCATCCTGGATGACTTCGGTCATCCGGTTTTGGTTTGAAGCAGACAGATCCAGTTCACGGACTCGCGGTCATCAGGACCTCGAGTCGCCCATCCGGTAACAGCATCCCCTGGTCGATATCAAAACTTGATAACAGGTTTACGAGGATAGCCTGCGTATGCGGGGTCGTGCGCATTTGCTTGCCACCGCGCGGCCGGATGTTGAACATGTGGGCTTCCGATATACCGTATTGCTGGTTTGGAAATGATGTGTTCAAGGTGCGCACTGTAAAAGCATGCCCGCGTGTGGATTTGTGCAGGAAAGGCCGAATGGCCGTATTGAAAGCACGCAACGCTTTGTCGTCAAGGTAATTCAGAAAGTCCCAGAACAGGCAAAGGTCGAAACGGGTGTCTTTCGCAAAACCGAAAGACTTACTGATGTGTTCAACAAGTTCAGCCTCCGTATGGTCTCCCAGCTGCATTTGCAGCAGCGGGTCGGTATACATTGCCGCAAAATGTAACCTGCATTTGAACTGGGAAAAGAACTCGATGGTCTCGGGCAGTGCCGGACCTATTTCGAGGATTGAATAACGCCGGTCCGGCTTGATCCTGTTGACAAGGGTCGGAAACAACAAAGACTGCTGGGATCGTTTGACAGGAGGGTCGACGGGCGTGAAATCCACGCCCGTTTTTGCTCGAACAATACCGTTCAATTCAGCGCTCTTTTATTAGCTGGCGGAGCCTTCATTATAATGGAATCTTATGAGACGCTCAGCCACCATTCAATGAGTAATTTTTGCTTTCTTTATGACTGCCCGACGCGACGACTTTTGGTGTTTCAACAACCTTTTCGTCCGCTTTCTCAGCGGTCTTCTTAGGCGGATTCGCCAACTTGGTCTTGGAACTGTCGCCGGGGTCCATATCGATGCTGCCTTTGAAAATTGCACCGTCCTCGAGTGTCATTCGGGGTGCAACAATATTGCCGTGCACGTTTCCTGACGACAATATGATGACCTTTTCCGTACCGGTGATATCACCACGGACTTCACCGGCAATCTTGATCACCTTGGCCGATATATCAGCTTTGACACATCCGCTCTTGCCAACCTCGACCTGGTTATGCGGGAGGCGAATTTTTCCATCAACCTTGCCTTCGACAACAAGGTTTTCATCACCACTGATGTCACCATTGATATGAATCCCGGGGCCGATCAAAGCAGATCTTCCACTACTTGCCGGCGTGCTGGCAGGTGCCCGGAAGGCATCCTGTTCCGGTTCGGTTACCAGGGGTTCCTGTTTGCTGTTTCTGTGTTTTTCGAACATGCGTAGATTCCAATAACTTGTTGAACATGGGCCTGATAGTCTAGCAGAGAATATCGTGCGAATACTAAAATGGCTGCGATGTTTGGCCATTTTTTCATAAAAAGTTTAACTACGGGCGGTTACAATCCGGCTTTAACCCTGAACCGGACGGATTACGCTGCTGTTTCGATATTAAGGACGGGCCAGCAGCATCCGGGATTTTCTCGTTGATCCAGTGGTATACAAGACGAATTCACATATGCACAAGTCAATCATACGTCTCGGTTTGTTCACCTGTCTGCTGATGAGCAGTCTTAACGCGTTCGCCAGCGGCTCACTACTTCAGGTAACGGCCGATTACGAGATTTTCTTTCGGCAGTTGATCAGCGACCGTGACTATCCTGGCGCTGCATATGCGATCGTCAGTCGTGACCGCATACTTAAAATGGTAACAGTCGGGCATACCACCGTGGACGGCCGTCGGCCGATTGACCCGCAGACGGTTTTTCGCCTGGCTTCGGTTTCAAAGCCGTTTGCCGCGGTGCTGGTCGGGCTGTTGGTAGAGGAAGGCACCTTGAACTGGGACGATCCCGTCACGCGCTTTGTCCCTGCATTTAAAATCGATGGTGATGTCACACGAATCCGTATCCAGCATCTGTTGGGACAAAGCACCGGCCTGGTTCCACACGCCTACGATAACTTGCTGGAGGATGGCAAAAGCATGGATAGCATATGGCGGAAGATGTCCGACCTGCCCTACCTGTGTGAACCGGGCTCGTGTTACGGGTACCAGAACAGCGTGTTCAGCCTGGTCGATCCGCTGGTCAGCAAGGCGACGAACGTAGATTACGAATCACTGCTAAAACAAAGAATATTCGAACCGCTGGATATGACCACCGCATCACTGGGGTTTGATGCTTTCATCAACAACCCGAACCGCGCCGAACCACATACCAGGCGCAACGGCCGCTGGAAGACAGTCAAGGTGAACCGTAATTATTACCGCGCAGCGCCGGCGGCAGGTGTCAACGCCAGCATCCTCGACATGAGCAAGTGGGTGCAGGCTCAACTCGGCAACAGACCGGAAATTCTGTCGTCGGAAATGCTCGGCAACCTGTCAAAACCGCGTATCGAGACCCGCCGGGAACTGTATCGCAAACAATGGAAACGCTTGCTCAGTGAGGCCCACTATGGTCTGGGCTGGCGTGTTTATCAGCTGGGTGATGAACAGCTGGTATACCATGGCGGCTGGGTTTCCGGCTTCCGTGCAGACGTCGCTTTCTCACCTCAGCGCGGTATTGGAATCGTCGTGTTGCTCAATGCCGAGAGCAGCGGTATCAGCGAACTGACCACCCGCTTCTGGCAGATGGCGCTGACGCAATAAACAAAAAACGGCGTAGCCCAGGTCTTCCACCCTTCCCTCGGATGGCCTGCTGGTTTATTGTTGCGGTCCTCGAAATCTGATTGCTGAAAAGGAAAGGAATATAGCCATGCCTTCATTTGATGTAGTTTCCGAAGTGAATCATCACGAGTTGACCAACGGTATTGACCAGGCCAACCGTGAAGTGACGACACGCTTTGATTTTAAAGTTACCGGATCAAATTTCGAATTGACCGACCAGGTCATCACCATGAATACAGAGTCCGAATTCCAGCTTCAGCAGATGTACGACATCCTTTGTAACAAGCTGGTCAAACGGGGTATCGATATCGTCTGCCTCGAGAAAGGCGAGCCCGTCGTACAGGCGAGGACCGCCACCCAGGTTGTAAAAGTCAGGGAGGGAATCGACACAGCAGATGCAAAGGAGATGGTCAAACTGATCAAGTAAAGCAAAACCAAGGTCCAGGCTTCCATTCAGGGTGACCAGTTGAGAGTAACCGGCAAGAAAAGGGATGACCTGCAGGCAGTTATTGCCCTGTTAAAGGGTGCTGACCTTCCGGTCCCGCTTCAGTACAAAAACTTCAGGGATTAGCGACCCACTCCCGCGGGTCTACGCGATAAAAACATTTGAGTACTTCAAATAGCTCAGCGTGATGCCTGGCCATCTGTGCCGGTTTTTCAAAAAAGGTCTCGGTTGAAACGGCAAAGAATTCGGCAGGATTGGTGGCACCGTAATGATCGATCAACGATCGCTTGCCCTTCCACGCATCTCTTTGAAGCTCATCGAATTCACCGGAAAGCGTGGCGGCCCAGGTGCGCAAACAATTCTGACCCACAAGCACGGGCGCACCATTGGTGCTTCCGGATTCACTGTCCAACTGGTGTGCAAACTCGTGTAATACCACGTTCTGGCCGTCCGCGAAGTTGCTCGACCCGTGCAACACGTTATCCCAGGCCAGGATAACCTTGCCATTGCTCCAGGATTCGCCGAGAACGCCCCTGCGCCCTTCGCTGACAATACCGTCTGCCGTTCCCATTGGCCGGTCCACGACAAAAGCGCTCGGGTAAACGATAATATAGCGGAGAGACGGATAGACGCCGGTCTTGCGATTCAACAACAGCATGCACGCCTCAGCCGCTATCGTGACACGTATTTCGTCGGTGATTTCCAGGCCGGCAGCCCCGGTGAAATGCTTCTGATGAAGAAACTGCTTAATCAGTTTTCGCAACTGCAGACGCAATGGTCCCGGAAGACTTCTGTAAACCGCGATATTACGCTCCAGTATTGACACCCATTGATCCGGAAAAGGCGCCTCAATCGCCTTTTTGAGCCGGTATGGAGGCAGCGCCAGTGCGACGGCGACCCCAATCAGGACCAGTCCAACAAATATCCAGTAAGCCATTCACTCCCCTCAAGAGACATATCGACCAAAGCTACGAATTGTAACCGACGGAACCACTTTCCTCTAGAAATCAATGGTTTCAAGAAATTGCATTCAACCACGGCTTTCGAGGCTTTCCGGGATTTACTTTAATGGAAATGATTATCATCAATTCGATGGGTGTAAAACCACCGGGACGGCGTGTTCCATTCACATACGGGATTCTTCCACTGAGCATGTTCCTTCACCCTCGGCTGTTAATGACTGATTATCTCGACGTCAAACGGACATGATCCTTCACCTCCGTTTTCACTCCACGCTGGCTTTGTGCACCATTAATACAAGGAAATACTCCAGCAATTGATCGAAAGTATAAGCCAAGCAACGGGATGTTTGTACAATGAAGATGTTTCCTGCGACTACGAGAATGCGTCAGTCATGATTCAGTCCCGACAAACCATCTCGCAAATGAAGCAATAAAAAGACGATTAGGGTAAAATGCCCGGTTGCACCCTGCCACACACAAAGGAAACTAGAATCATGAGGAACACTTTTTCGCTTGCGCTAAGCATGGCGTTGGCAATGACAATCACCGGTTGCTCCGAGACTGATACCAACGAGGTCGCAGAGTCGCCCCCCGCAGCCCCATCCGAAGCTGAAATGACGACGACTCCCACTGAAACCAATCCATTTTTTGCTGAAAGTCCACTCTATCTTCATTATCCGGAGTTCGACAAAATCAAGAACTCGGATTATGTACCGGCGTTTGAACTTGGAATGCAGGAACAACTGGCTGAAATTGAGGCCATTGCCAACCAGTCTGAAGCACCGACGCTCGACAACACGCTGATCCCGATGGAACGTTCAGGGCAGGTCTTAGACCGTGTCGCCAGGGTGTTTTTCGCAATGACATCAGCCAACACAAACGACGAACTGGAAGAGATTCGCAGTGAAATGGCGCCCAAATTATCGGCGCACAATGACCAGATACTGTTGAACGACAAACTGTTTACACGCGTCAAGTCACTTTACGACCAGCGTGATGCGCTCGAACTTGATCCCGAATCCTATCGGCTGGTTGAAGAAACCTACAAGGACTTCGTCCGTGCCGGTGCGCAGCTTTCTGAAGCCGACAAGGAAAAACTCAAGGCCATGAATTCTGAACTGGCCAGCTTGCAGACCAAGTTCAGCCAGAACGTATTAAACGAGGTCAACGCCTCGGCCGTCATCGTGGACAGCCGTGACGAACTCGCAGGTATGCCTGAGACCAATATCGAAGCCGCAGCTGAAGCTGCCAAGGCCAAGGGCATGGAGGGCAAATACCTGATTGCCCTGCTCAACACCAGCCAGCAACCCCCTCTCGCATCCCTGGAGAACCGCGCGTTGCGTCAGCGCATCATGGAAGCATCGCTGGCACGCGGCAGTCGCGGGGGTGAGTTTGATAACCGTGAAATACTGACGCGCGTTATAAAATTGCGTGCCGAACGCGCCCAGTTGATGGGTTACCCGAATCATGCTGCTTACGGTCTTGAAAACCAGACCGCCCGCACCACGGAGGCCGTTAACGAGCGTCTTGCAAGCCTGGCGCCACCGGCCGTTGCCAATGTAAAACGCGAAGCCGCTGATATCCAGGCGATCATCGATGCCGAAGGCGGCGACTTTGAGCTGGCCTCATGGGATTGGGATTTTTATGCTGAAAAAGTTCGAATGGAGCGTTACAACTTTGATGCTACACAGCTCAGGCCGTATTTTGAAATGAACAATGTCTTGGAAAAAGGTGTGTTCTATGCTGCTGAAAAAGTATTCGGTATCACTTTCAAAGAACGCCACGACCTGCCTGTTTACCAGGAAGATGTGCGTGTCTTCGAAGTCTTTGATGTCGATGGCTCGACCCTGGCTTTATTCCTTATGGACCCCTACGCACGACCATCCAAACGTGGTGGCGCCTGGATGAACGCCTATGTCAGCCAGTCTCAACTCATGGGTACAAAACCCGTCGTAGCAAACCACCTAAATATCACGAAGCCGGTGTCAGCTGATGAGCCTACGCTTCTGACTTTCGACGAAGTCACAACGACGTTCCACGAGTTTGGCCATGCCTTGCACGGTATGTTCTCCAACGTCAAATACCCGGACTTCTCCGGCACCTCGGTACCCCGGGATTTCGTAGAGTATCCATCACAGGTTAACGAGATGTGGTCAACGTGGCCGGATATTCTTGAGAACTATGCCGTTCATTACGAGACAGGTGAAGCCATGCCACAGGAATTGTTGAACAAGGTTCTGGAAACGCGGAAATTCAACCAGGGATACACCACCACGGAATACCTGGCTGCATCCCTGCTTGATCAGGCCTGGCACCAGTTGCTTCCTGAAGAGGTTCCGACTGCAGACGGCCTGCTGGATTTCGAAGCCAATGCACTCGGGAATGCAGGCGTCGCCCTGGATTATGTGCCGCCGCGTTACCGCAGCACGTATTTCTCACATATCATCGGCGGTTATTCGGCCGGGTACTACGCCTATATCTGGAGCGAAGTACTCGATGCAGACACGGTTGAATGGTTCAAACAGAATGGTGGTATGACCCGTGAAAATGGCGACCATTTCCGCCAGACGCTGCTGTCACGGGGTGGAGCCGCTGATGCCATGGAGTTATTCAGGGATTTCCGTGGCGCTGATCCCGATATTCAGCCGCTGCTGGAACGACGTGGTCTGAACTAGGCCAACCACACGCAACGGCTGCCGGCCAGCCAATGAAAAAAAGCCCCGGTCGCTGTGACCGGGGCTTTCTTCCTGGAATAAATTGTATATACCGCTGAAATGCAATTCAGGGCTCTGAATTGATGAGCAATACCCCGGATCCTCAAATACCCCGGACAAAAAAAACCCGGCCGAGCACAAGCTGACCGGGCCTTTTACTTGGAGACCTTACAGAGGCGTTACGTTCTCTGCCTGGGGCCCTTTCAGGCCTTCACCAACGGTGAACTCAACCTGTTGACCTTCCTTCAAAGTTTTACGGCCGTCGCCGATGATTTGACGGAAGTGGACGAAAACGTCGCGTTCGCCTTCACGGGAAATAAATCCAAAACCTTTTTCGTCGTTGAACCACTTTACGGTTCCGGTAACCTTATCTGACATTATATTTAACTCACTATATATAGTTGAAAATCCACCTCATGGTGGTGACTGTGCTGGAGAAGAACGGGACCGGGGTATATCTGGAAGGAAACGAAACGCCCTGAACAGAAACAACACTCAATCACTCGCCGCAACATGCAGCGGCCATATTTTACATCCTTCTCACCGCATATACCATCAAAACAATCGGAATGGCTAAATACCTCGAGATTACTTCAGGATGACCGTTTGAAAAATCACCATGCTGTCCGACCAGCTATACGGCTTGCTCATCGAGTCTTCTGGTCTTGCCGGTGCACCCGCCGGTGTTCCGTAGTCCACTTCCACGATCCTGACAGGCAGGGGGACATCGGCCGCAAGAGTTATCGTGATATCGGCGCCTTCCCTTGGCAGGCCGTACATACGCCATCTCCACCATTTTTCCGCTACGGCCGAATCTCTCTCGCTATCTGAATTATCCCCTGACCCGGGTACCGGTACTGAGAAGCCATTGACCATGGCAGACGATACAGAAGCATCGGCCGCGAACAGCAGATTAATATATTCGGCGTCACCCGGAGACTGGATATGAAAACCGATTTCCCGCATGCCGTCACCGGTCAGGCCACTGTTTACCGTCAATCCAGCTGCATCGAATGCGGGCAAATCACCATCGAGGATCAAGATATCCTGTTCATAACCCGGCATGATACGGCTTTTGTTTGCAGCACTGGCTCCGGCACCCATAAATTTATCCAGCCACGAGCCGGGTCTTACATCCGGACTCACCCAAAACCCTTGTTGCTGATCTACATCAACCGCGTAGAAAAGCTCCTCCGGCCGGGGGTGTCTCGCATCGAAGTTTCTGGCAAACACGATGACCGTCATCATCGCAAGCCCCGCAATCATGATCAGCAAGCCGGCTTTTCCCCTGGCCGCAGAACCGAAACCCCGCACCAGCGGCCAGATGAGAAGCAGTGACAATGTGCAAAAAATCATCAGGGCCTGCGGCAAGCCAAGGCCCAACGCCAGGTATGCCAGTATGACAACGGGAGTCAACATCAATAACGGGATGAACGCACTTGTCAGCAAGGTAAGATATCGGGCGTTACCCTTGGAGATCCCCAGCAGGTTCCGCTGTATCACGATGCCAAACAGAACGGATGCCAGTGGCCAGATAAACAGGTAAGAGGCATGGGGTGCGAAATAAAGCACCGCGGCTGTCAGCAGTCCCCAGGTGCATATTGCTGCAGTCCATAAATCCGGACGGCTGGCTCGCGACCGGATCAGCCATATGAGCGGAATAAGCAGCAGTGGCGGTATGAACGCGGACAATGAAGTGTGTCCCGCCAGAAACGTAACCAGGGCCAGCACCGCGGCAGGTACGATGATATGGAGCTTGCCTAAACCGCGTTCGAGACGGTGTCCTGACCAGGCGATCAACCCGAGGGCGAAGATAAAAAAGGCCAGCAATGGCCATTCACCCAGCGATGTCAGACGCGTGATCCCGGCATCCGCCTGGCGAAGATATACGATGAGATTATCAAATAGCGAGTAGAGCACCAGGAATATGATCAGAACGCCCAACAGGCCGGTGCCTGAGGAACCGGGCGTAACCGTACCTGCACGCAGGGCCGTGGTAAAAAGCCACACACCAAGCACCAGGACCAAAAGGCCCAGGGCAACAGCCAGACCTTCGCTGTAGCTCACGAGCGTTCCCTGCCAAAGATTAAAATAGGTCAGATCGCCTTTTGCGCCCTCCCAGGTTTCCAGGTTTGCAAAATGCTGAGCGGTGGCAAGGACATTATTGGCCTGGTGTGCGAGCGTATTCACGTCCAGGTTCTCCGGGTTATCGGTCATGGCGTGATAGTCGAACAAACCTGCCACGAATGCGAAGTTCAAGCCGGGGATTCCCTCGCCTTTTGAGATACTCATATCGGTATCATTGGGCATGTTCCGGTAAATTTCGTAGGAAAGCGAGCTTGCCACCAAATCAGGTGTTGAGTCGATCAGGCCTTCAATCAGCCAGGCATTATTGGCACTGGTTTCAAACATTGACGCCACGCCGTAACTGCCACGTGCTTCGAAATTGAGAACAAGGCCGACGCTTTGAGCTGCGGGGTGCTGTCTGAAAAAACCCTGCGCACCCAGCAGGCCCATCTCTTCGCCGTCGGTGATCAGGAAAATCACGTCATGGACGGGTGCCGGGCCGTCGGCCATGATACGTGCAGCCTCCATGATGGAAGCAGTAGCCGAGGCGTCATCACCGGCACCGGGTGTAAGGGGTCGCGAATCATAGTGGCCCATCACCACGAGATCATCGGCCGTATCGCTCCCCGGACCCTGGCGGCCTGGCAAATATGCAATGATATTCTCGACAAATCCAATGATGGTGGCACGCGGCGGCCGTGTCGGGTGCCGGTACACTACGGTTGTTTTTTGCAACTCGGTTCGAAGACCCAGCGAGTCAAAATAAGCAACGATGTAATCACGCACTTCGCGGTTGGCGGCACTGCCGATGGGGTGCGGCTTTTCGGCGATGACGGACACATGCCGGTTGAGTTCAGCCAGGTCCAGCCCCGACCCGGTATAAATTTCAGGCGCGAGTGTCTGCCGGTATCCAAAGACCAGCATAAACATCAGGAATAAAGCGCTGATCAATAACTTTTGCCAATGTGCCACAGTTTCTCCTGTTTTCTGTTGTCAGATGAATGGTACGCCGCAATAGCCATCGATGAAACATGCAGGCACAGGTTAACCAAGCACGCTGGCGGCTGCAGGTTTTAAAACGGCAACGCGGTCGTGTACTTGACCCTTCGCAATGCGAAACTCGAACTGGCGGAACGCACACTCCAATGATGGAGTATTTTCGTATTCAAGAATTCGTTATAGGATTCCATATTCCGGGAAATAATCTGCAGGACATAATCGCGGTCGCCGGAAACGGAGAAGCAACTCATCACCTCCGGCAGGCTTTCGACATGTTTTTCAAACGACTGCCTGACCTTATCGGAGTGCTCGATCATGCTGACAGATAACAAGACGTGAATCTGCAACCCGAGCGCTTTGGGACTCAACAACGCCACGCGGCTTTCGATTACACCGGCTTCTTCCAGTTCGCGTACACGCCGCCACACCGAAGTCCGTGACAGCCCGGTGCGCTCGGCCAGGTCAATTTGGCTGAGGCTGACATTCGTCTGAAGCGCCGAAAGGAGTTCATGATCTGATGAAGACAGTTTCATTTTAACATTTAATCCGTTTATTTGAGTTATATTGAATTATTGTTTCAAATTTTTCCCCTATATGTCAAATTTGAAACACAATATTTTGCATAAATGGTGATAATGGTTAATTGAAATTGACCGTTAACCCCTCACATGTAAACGACCAGGTGAAACCATGACCACGCATACCAGTCACCGCCCCAGTTGGGCAGAGCCATACAAGATCAAAGCCGTTGAACTCATACGCATGACCACGCGTGAAGAACGTGAACAGGCCATCCGTGAAGCGGGTTACAACACGTTTCTCATCCGCAGCCGCGATGTCTATATCGATCTCCTGACAGACTCAGGCACCTCGGCCATGAGTGACCAGCAATGGGCCGGCCTGATGGTCGGCGACGAGGCCTATTCGGGCAGCGAAAACTTTTATCATTTGCAGGATGCCGTGCGGGAGTATTACGGCTATCGATACCTCGTACCGACCCACCAGGGCCGCGGCGCCGAAAACCTCCTCTCACAGATCATGATCAGTGAAGGTGACTTTGTACCCGGCA
>Ga0316201_10002844_pt1 | contig 12515 bp, 12 predicted proteins | sample CS6wburrow_MG_FD_204516 | JGI IMG/M metagenome (GOLD analysis project Ga0316201, IMG submission 204516) | Coastal sediment microbial communities from Delaware Bay, Delaware, United States - CS-6 worm burrow | ecosystem: Environmental > Aquatic > Marine > Coastal > Sediment | place: USA... | reverse complement strand
TTGGAAATGACGCCTGCACCGATGGTCCGGCCGCCTTCGCGAATGGCGAAGCGCTGCTTTTCTTCCATGGCGGCGGGCGTGATGAGGCTGACCTTCATCTTCACGTTGTCGCCAGGCATGACCATCTTCACGTCGTCGGGAAGCTCGATCTTGCCCGTCACGTCCAGCGTGCGGATGTAGAACTGCGGGGTGTAGTTGCTGAAGAACGGCTTGTGTCGCCCCCCCTCGTCCTTGCTCAGGATGTATACCTCGCACTCGAAGCTCGTGTGCGTGTTCACCGAGCCGGGCTTCGCGAGTACCTGGCCCCGCTCCACCTGCTCTTTGTCGATGCCACGAAGCAAGCAGCCCACGTTGTCGCCTGCCTGTCCCTGGTCCAGCAGCTTCCGGAACATCTCCACGCCCGTCACCACCGTCTTTTGCGGGTCCCGGACGCCGAGGATTTCGACCTCCTCACCCACCTTGATCACCCCGCGCTCGATGCGTCCCGTCACCACCGTCCCGCGGCCCTTGATCGAGAACACGTCCTCGACCGCCATCAGGAACGGCTTGTCGATGTCTCGCTCCGGCTCCGGAATGTGTGCATCCACCGCGTCCATCAGGTTCACGACCGACTCCACCCACTTCTCTTCGCCGTTGAGCGCGCCCAGCGCCGAGCCCTGCACCACCGGGATGTTGTCCCCGTCGTAGTCGTACTTCGAAAGAAGCTCGCGGACCTCCATCTCCACCAACTCCAGAAGGTCCGGGTCGTCCACCGCGTCGCACTTGTTCATGAACACCACCATCGTCGGAACTCCGACCTGGCGTGCCAGAAGAACGTGCTCTTTGGTCTGCGGCATCGGGCCGTCCACACCGCTCACCACCAAGATCGCGCCGTCCATCTGCGCCGCGCCGGTGATCATGTTCTTGACGTAGTCGGCGTGACCGGGGCAATCGACGTGGGCGTAGTGACGGTTGCCCGTCTGGTACTCCACGTGGCTCGTCGCGATCGTCACCGTCTTGGTGTCGTCGCGCACCGTCCCGCCCTTGGCGATGTCCTTGTAGCTCTTGGCTTCGCCGCCGTGCTTATCGGACATCACCTTCATGATCGCCGCCGTCAGCGTCGTCTTGCCATGATCGATGTGACCAATCGTGCCTACGTTGATGTGTGGTTTGTCTCGGACAAACTTTTCTTTAGCCATCGTACGTTCCCTACTTCGTCGTTCTTCTGAGTGAGCTTGCTTGAGCTCGCAAAATCCGCAGAGCCCAGGATGAGACTTGAACTCACGACCTCCCCCTTACCAAGGGGGTGCTCTACCACTGAGCTACCTGGGCATAGTCTGATTTGCGGGAGCGGGCGACCGGGCTCGAACCGGCGACATTCAGTTTGGAAAACTGAGGCTCTACCAACTGAGCTACACCCGCGTAATCTGTTTGTTCTTCTCCTGGTGGAGGGTGGTGGGTTCGAACCACCGTAGGCATAAGCCGGCAGATTTACAGTCTGCTCCCTTTGACCGCTCGGGCAACCCTCCATGGTCATTCGTCTTTTCGCGTAGAGCTGGCGATGAGACTTGAACTCATAACCGCCGGTTTACAAAACCGGTGCTCTACCAATTGAGCTACGCCAGCATGACGGCGGCGGCTTTACTACGTGCCGGCCCGCGCGAAGTCAAGGTAATCAGCGCACGCAATCTGACTACATTGACCTACTTTTCGGCACACGGGGCGCCGCCAAGCAGGCTTTCACGGTTTCGACGCGATTGCGGCCCTTGGCCTTGGCCTCGTACATCGCGCTATCGGATGCTTTGAGGAGCGCGTCTAGCTCCGCGCCATGCTCCGGAAACGCGGCCACCCCCACGCTGGCCGTTACCGAGAGGTAGGGTGCACTGGGAATCTTCATCTTCTCCACGGCAGCTCGGCAGCGATCGGCGGCCCCCATGGCTTGCTTCAGGTCCGCTTTTGGAAGGAGCACCACGAACTCCTCGCCTCCGAAACGTCCGATGATATCTCCCGCGCGCAAGGCGGTTTGCATCGCGCGAGTCGTCTGCTTGAGGACGAGGTCTCCGCGCGCGTGGCCGTGTGCGTCGTTGATGCGTTTGAAATGGTCGAGGTCGAGCATCAAGACGGCCAGGGGTTTTCCATCGCTGCGGGCCTTGAGCACGGCGCGCTCCATGAGGGTCATCGCGAAGCCGCGCGTGTAAGCGCCGGTCAAGGAATCGAACTGTGCGGCTTCGAAGAGCGATCGCTCGTCCTGTCGCCAGACGCTGATCAAATGGTCCATGATGATCGCGAGCGGAATGTAAATCAGCGCAGCGGCGACAGCCCGCTCCGCAGCCACCTGGGCGACGTCCGATTGCTCGAACGAGGCCTCGAACAAGGCCAGAAATGGAAGTAGCCCAGCTCTGCTGGCGAAGTGCATCAAGGACATCGACAGAAGCCAGCCGCCAACGGCGAACCAGAGCCAACGCCGCTCGAGAAGGACCATGCCCAAGAGAAGGGCAGCCACGTTGATCAAGCCGCTTACGGCCGTGTATGGGCCGAGTGCGTAACAGACGGCTGTGCCCGTGAGGACGTGCGCGACGATGGTGACGACGAGAAGCCGCGAGCTCTTGGCCTCACGCCGCAAGTCGAAAATCCGGGTCCAGACATAGAGACCGAGCCAGAAGAGAAGAGCTCCAACGGCTAGGATCGTCGTCGTCCGCAGCGCCCCTTCGTCCTCGGGACGCTGAAGGAGGAAAGGCCAACCATCGAGCACTGCAAAGCAGAAACTGACGATCAGCATCAGGAGCGCGGTCAGAAACTGCACGTAGAGCGAGCGGTCGGAGGCCGTCCAGCTGAACGGGGAGCCCGTGGGCAATAGCGGCTTGCCGAACGGATTTCGCGACACTCGCGTCTTCGCGCGCGCCTGACTCTTCACAGCATCCGAAGTCGAATGAACAGCTGGTGGCTCGCTCTGTAGACTGACGGCCATGCCCCCTCTTTCAGGGTAGCAAGGAACGAGACGGGGTGTTCACTAGGCGGCGTCGTAAACGCCGATCGGCCGAGTCGCCAGAAGCAGCTCCCGGACCCGGACCCAGCGGCGAAGCGCGTGCCAGTGGGCGTTGGCCATCGCTAGAAAGCGAATAGCTGTATCGTTGAACAGGTAGCCATGGGTATCGCGAACGACCTCCGCGCCAATCCACAGAGGGTCGGGTTCGCCTGGCAGGCTGAGCCGAATCTGCAGCTGATCACGGTGGCGGTTGCCCAGGATGGCCAATGAATCGAGGAGCAAGCCGTGCTCACCGAGGCTGGTCACGAAAGCCGGCAGGACCTCGTCGTCTGTGACGAGCTCCGCGTAGAGCGCCACCGGAACCAGAGCTTCTCGGTGTGCGCCTACGAACATCGCCTTTGAAGCTAAGGGGAGCCGCCAAACCGGGCAAAAAACTCGCCGGACCCCGGAAGACCCAAAACGCTGTGATTCCGGTGCGCTGGGTCTCCTTCGCTTCGCGGCCGAATGCCTGGTTTGACGGCAAGGCCGGGCCTGTGGTACCCGAAAATGAATGGCGGTTCATTCGACAGCCGAGAGGCGAAAGGGCTCCGCTCCGGACAAGCGGGATCGGATTCTCAAGGCAGCGATCAAGGTGTTCGCCAAGAACGGCTTCTACGCGACACGGGTGAGCGAAATCGCCAAGGCAGCAGGAGTGGCGGACGGCACGATCTACCTCTACTTCAAGAACAAGGACGACGTCCTGATCACGATCTTCGAGGAAGGGATCGAGCAACTGCTGGCGATACTGCGAGGGGTTGCCGAGTCGGACGACGCGTTCGAAGACCGAATCCGCCGCATCATCGAGCTGCAACTCGGTTTGCTAGAAGAACAACGCGACCTGGCCGAGGTCATCACCGTGAACCTTCGGCAATCGTCTCGACTACTCAAGCAGTACGCGGCGCCGCTCTTCATGCAATACATCGAGGTGATCGCAGGAGTCATTCGCGACGGGCAGAAAGAAGGGGCCTTTCGCACAGACCTGAACTCGCGCGTCGTCGCGCGCAGCTTGTTCGGCGCCTTGGATGCGATTCTCCTGACCTGGGCGCTAGGGGAAGGTGACGCGCCTGCGTTGCGCAAGGCGGCTACGCATTGTGCCAGCCTCTTTCTCGAGGGCTTGCGGCAGCGTTGAGCGGAACGGGTTGCGGGGGACGAAACCTTGGCGCCTGCCGAGGACGCGCTAGCGAGTCGCCGTGTCGACCAGCTCCTGACTCAATTCCCAGAGCCGGCGCGCCGCTTCCTGGTCCGCGGAGGGCTTGCTGGGCTTGGCTTCCCGGACCTTGTCGAAGTAGCGCCCTGTGACGCCTTCGAGCTCCGGCGCCGTCGCGACGTGGACCGAGGTCTTGGCTCCATCGGCTTCCGACATGACGATTACCCGCGCGAACGGCGAGCGGTGGAGCGCGTTGAGGAACACGTTGTTGCGTGTGATGCGACTTCGCACGTTGCCCGGGTTCAGGGCGTTGGACGTGATTCCGAGGTTCTTCCAACGGCGCGCGAGCTCATTCGAGAAAAGGACGTTCGCGAGCTTCGAGTGGCCGTAGACCCAGAACCCCCGCCAGCGCTCCTCGAACATCAGGTCGTCCCAGTTGAGCGACTTCGGGCGGACGTGCATCGAAGAGGAGACGTTGACCACGCGAGCTCGAGTGCCGGCCACAAGCGTGTCCTTGAGCTCGTTCGTGAGCAGAAAATGCGCGAGGTGGTTGACCGCGAAGGTCTCTTCGTAGCCGTCCCTACTGAGCTTGCGTTCCTTGTGCCAAACGCCAGCGTTGTTGACCAGCACGTCGAGCGAATGGAAACGGCTCTTGATGTCAGCGGCGAGCCGCCGCACCTCCGGCAGGGAAGAAAAATCGGCTTGGAAAGTCTCGATTCGCCCCATCGCACCGGAACGCAGCTCTTTGGCAGCGTCAGCGAGCCGCTCCGCATTGCGGCCTATGATTCCGACGACATCGAAGCGCGAGCTCAGGCCGCGGGCGGTTTCCAGGCCAATTCCGCTGCTTCCGCCGGTCACCAAGGCATAGCGAGTGGTTTTGCTCTCGTCACGCACGACGCGCTTCTAGCATAGCCGGGCAGATTGGAAGGGGCGAGAGGAGCGGGGCTGAGCCACCCTCCTTGACAGCTTTGCAAAACGCGCCTAGATCGCCTGCGATTTTCAGCATTTAACAGCCTTTCACGGCTCAATGATCTGAGGAGGAAATGTGAAGATCCTCGTATCCATCAAGCGCGTTGCGGACCCGGACAACGCAAGCAAGCTCAAGGTGAGCGCCGACGGCACTGCCGTCACATCGGAAGGCCTCGAATGGAAGATGAATCCTTTCGATGACTGGAGCCTCGAGGCCGCACTGCGATTGACCGAGAACGCCGCTCAAAAGAACGCGCGTGTCGGTGAAGTCGTACTGGTATCGATCGGTCCGAACGATGAGCATACCCAGCGGATCATCCGTGAAGGTCTGGCCAAGGGCGCCGAGCGCGGCATCCTCGTCGAAGCTGACGAGGGCAACCTCGACGCAGGGGTCGTCTCCGCGATCCTCAAGGCGGTCGTGGACAAGGAGAGTCCGGACCTGGTCATGATGGGCAAGCAGGCTGCCGATGGCGACTCGAACGTCGCAGGCACCGCGCTCGCGGAGCAGCTCGGTTGGCCGGTGATCAACTCGGCGATGCGGATCATGACCGCCGACGACGGGAAGACCCTCGAAGTCCGGCGTGAGCTCGATACTGGCGTCGCTACGGTGAAGGTCACGGGCCCCGCGGTGATCACCACCTCCGACCGCATCCTTCAGCCCGATTCGGTACAAAACGGCGTGACCCCCGGCGACCACCAGTACGCAAAGCTGGAGGTCGGCGGCCGCTACGCATCTCTCAAAGGGATCATGCAGGCCAAGAAGAAGCCGATCGACCAGACGTCGCTCGGCGACCTCGGTGTCGACACAGTGAAGGCGCTCAACTACACGAAGTTCGCGCTCCCGCCGGCACGCTCGGGTGAAACGACGTTTGTCGAGGACGCCGCGGATCTCGTCGACAAGCTGCACAACGTGGCCAAGGTCATCTAACCCTCGAGAAACGGAAAGGAAGCATCAGACATGGCTAATGTTCTCGTTGTTGCGGAGTTGCTTGAGGGCAAGGCACGCAAAACCACTCTTTGTGCAGTCACGGCTGCGAAGCAGATCGCGGAAGGTACAGGCGGTTCATTCGACATTCTCTCCATCGGAGAGGGCGCAGGCGCAGCAGCAGGCGAGCTGGCGGGCTTCGGCGCAGGCAAGGTGCTCAAGGCGGAGATCGCCGGCGGCTACACCTGCGAGAAGTACGCTGCGACCGTCGCAGAGGCTGGCAAGGGCTATGACGTCCTCGTCGCTTGCGCGAGCGCCTACGGCAAGGACCTGCTTCCGCGTGCCGCCGCCAAGCTCGGCGCGGGCGTGGCGTCCGACATCTCGGAAGTGCACGTCGACGGCGGCAAGCTTTCGTACACCCGTCCGATGTATGCGGGCAATGTGTCCGGCACGGTCGAGATTCTCACCGACAAGCAGGTCGTCACCGTTCGTCAGTCGGAGTTCGATCCCGCTCAGGCCTCGGGAGGCGAGAGCCCCTCGGAAGACGTCGCTGTACAGAGCGACCCGGCAGCGGACAAGGTCGAGTTCCTTGGCGTCGAGGTTGTGAAGAGCGAGCGCCCCGATCTCGGGGACGCCGACATCGTCGTCTCGGGAGGTCGTGCCCTCAAGAGCGCAGAGAACTTCACGAACGTCATCGAGCCGCTCGTCGATGCGCTAGGCGCGGCGATGGGCGCATCGCGTGCCGCATGTGACGCCGGCTACGTTTCCCCTGAGCTTCAGGTTGGCCAGACGGGTAAGGTCGTCGCGCCGAAGCTCTACATCGCGATCGGCATCTCGGGCGCCATCCAGCACTTGGCCGGCATGAAAGGCAGCAAGACGATCGTCGCAATCAACAAGGACAAGGAAGCGCCGATCGCGCAGGTCGCCGACTACTTCCTGACCGCCGATCTCTTCGATGTGGTCCCTGCGCTCACCGACGCCGTGAAGAAGCTCTAAGCCTCTTCGCAGCCGAAATCAGCAGAAGAAGCCCGGGTGCTGCGGCCTCCCGGGCTTTTTCGTGGTCTGCGTCAGAGGGGGACTCGAACCTTTTTGTGGCCCGGAGCTTGACCGATCCTGCACAATTCTGAGATGAGCTGGTCTGTCGCCGCCCTGCTGGTCCTCGCCGTCGCGCTCGTCGTACCGGCCCAGGTACGAAGACGACGCCGGGGGTGGACTGGAAACCCGACTGACCGCCGGCGGACCAGCTCGAAGCCTGACACTGGGTCGACGCCCGGGCCGCGACCGAGCACGGAGCCCGAACCGAGCCCCTTGAAGAGTTGCCCGGTGTGCCTCTCGGAGTACCCGACCCGGAACCGGTTTTGCGTTCGTGACGGCGCAGAGCTGATGGACGGCCACTGCTCCGGTCCCTTTTCCCAGGGAATGATCTGCCCGACCTGCCGGCGGGGCTACCCTTTTGATTCGAGCTTTTGCCCCGAGGACGCGGACGAATTGGTGCCCTATGGCCTCTACGGTGCAGCGAGCTCGACCCGCCCTCCGCTGATGCTCGACACCCACAAAATCTGCCCCGAATGTGGGATTCGTCATGCCGCCACCCACCTCTTCTGCGGCGAGGACGGCACCGAGCTCGTGGCCGTAAACTGAAAAAAGAGCCAAGGATCCCGGGGAGCGAGGGTCCAACGACGCGGAAACAACCTTGGTGGACTTCTTGCGTGGCATAGAACAGGACCGCTATGATCGCGGTCCTACAGGGAATCTTCGATCCGGTACAGCTTGGGCTCTCCATCGAGTTGCAAGGGGCCGGCAGGAGACGGGGGCTATAGATGAAGATCGTTTGCGATAGCTGCGGGGCCAAATACTCCATCGCCGACGAAAAGGTCGCTGGAAAAATCTTCAAGATCCGGTGCAAGAAGTGCTCGTCGGTTCTCGAGGTTCGTGGCGATCAAACCGACGCACAAGCGGTTGACGAACCAGGCGCGACTTCGGATCGCGGAGGCGAAGCAACTTGGTACATCGTCGTCGACGGCGAGCAGAAGGGGCCTCTGGCTCCGATAGCGCTGAGCCAGCTGTTCGCAAAGGGCAGCGTGGGCCTCGATTCTTATGTGTGGAACGAAGGCTTCGAGGACTGGAAAGTCGCAAGCGAGGTGCCCGAGCTCGCGCAGCTCTTCGGCGGCGCCGCTTCGCAGGCGCAGCGCCCCCAGACCGCGAGCGACGACACGGCCGCGTTCGCAGCCGGTGGCGACCTCTTCGGCGGCAGCGAAGGCCGCGAACCTACAAGCGAGATCGATACGAACAGCAGCATGTTCGCGGGATTTGAAGATAGCCCCACACCGGCACCGGCAGGCGCCGAGAGCTCACCGTTCGCGGCTGCTTCATCAGACGCCGGCGCCTCGCTTGGCGGTGGCGCGATGGGCGGATCCGCACCTCAGCGGATGACCGGCCAGCGCAACGAGAACTCGGTACTGTTTTCGCTGAGCAATCTACAGCAGCTCGCGTCACGCGGCGGCTCGCCCGCGCAATCCGCTCCGCTCGCGAGTCAGCCTCCCGGGGCAACCCTTGGCGCCCAGAGCGCACCGCCAACCTCCGGCGAAGGCTCAGGCCTCATCGACATTCGCGCACTCGCGAAATCCACGACGCCCGGAACCAGCGCTGCGCCTTCGCAGGCGGTGGATGACCTTCTCGCCATTGGAGTTGGCGGCGGAGCTGCGTTCGGCGCACCCCTGCTCGGACCCGCACCGGAAGATACCTCGGACAAGAATCGCTGGCTTTGGATCGGCGGAGTCGCGATCGCAGTGATTGCGATCGTGGGAGCCGGAATCGGGGTCGGCATGGCGCTCGGAGGCGGAGAGGAAGACGCCCTCGAGATCACCGCAGAAGTCGAACCGACGCCCGCCCAGGCGATCGGGGGGCCGAATGCCGTAGCAGCCTCAGCTCGGGCTCCAATCGAGCCGCCGGATGAGGCGCTCGCCGCCGCAGAGCCCGTCGAGGCCGCGACGATCGAGGACAATCCACCCGAGGTCGCGCCGAAGCTCGCAGCGCCCGCGCCCAGGAAGAGCAGCACGACCAGCTCGCAGCGACGCCCGCGAACGGCGAAGAGCACGACCAGCTCGAAGCCCGAAGCTGCACCGGAGCCCAAGAAGCGCAGCGGCAACAACCTCGACGCGCTCATGGACGAGGTCGTCGGCGAGTCATCGTCCACCTCGAAGCCGAAGCAAACCTCGAGGTCGACCCGCCCGAGCGATTCCAGCCTTCCGGATGCGCCGTCGCGCAACGACGTCAAGACCGCGCTTCAGGGTGTCAGCGGCGGCGTGAAGGCTTGCAAGACCGACTCTGGCGGAACGGCCACGGTCGACGTCACGTTCAGTGGCAAGACCGGCCGCGTCACCAGCGCGAAGGTCGCTTCGGGGCCCTTCAAGGGCACCCCAGTCGGAGCCTGCATCGCGTCTGCGGTGAAGCGTGCCCGCGTCCCGCGATTCAAGCAGTCGTCGTTCAAGGTCACCTTCCCGTACCGACTTTGACGTCTGCGACAGCGACAGCGACAGCGACAGCGACAGCGAAGCACTAGCCGCAGATCGCCGAAACCGCGACCCGCCCGCCTAGGTCAGCCCTTCGAGGAATCGGACCCCGGTCGCAACGCCGAAGCCGGTTCCACCCTTGGGCAAGCGACCGTGGGCACGGTCGGCGAACGCTGGGCCTGCGATGTCGAGGTGCATCCAGGTGGTCTCTCCGACGAACTCTTTCAGGAAGAGCGCCGCGGTGATCGAACCGCCGTAGCGGCCGCCGATGTGCTTCAGATCGGCGATGGTGCTCTTGAGGGTGGAACGCAGCTCCGAATCCAGCGGCAGGCGCCAGAACGATTCGCCCTCGCCCTTCGATGCGTCGAGATACTGCGAGGCGAGCTTGTCGTCGTCCGTGTAGAGCGCCGCGCGCCAAGGGCCGAGCGCCACCAGGCAGGCCCCGGTCAAGGTGGCGTGGTCGATCATGTAGTCGGGCTGGAGCTTGCGCGCCGCCCAGGTGAGCACGTCAGCGAGCACCAGCCGTCCCTCGGCGTCGGTGTTGATGACCTCGACGGTCTTGCCCTGCAGCGACTTGTACACATCGCCGGGTCGGTACGCCTTTGCGCCCGTCATGTTCTCGGTGGAACCGACGACCCCGTGCACCTCGATCGGCAGCTTCAGGCGCGCCGCGGCGAACACGATTCCGAGCGTGGTCGCGGCACCCGCCATGTCGCACTTCATGTCGACCATGGAGGGCCCAGGCTTGATGCAGAGGCCTCCCGAGTCGAAGGTGAGGCCCTTGCCAACGAAGACGACCTTCTTCTTGGGGCGCGCCGGCTTGTAGACCACGTGAATCACCCGCGGCTCGATCGCGCTGCCCTTGTTGACGGCGAGCAGCAGGTTCATCCTCTCTTTTTCGATCCGCGCCTTGTTCCAGACGCGACAGGACAGGCCGAGCTTTCGAGACTCGGTGGCCGCAGCGCGTGCCAGGCTCACCGGATTCAGATCGTTCGGGGGCCGGTTCACGAGGTCACGGGCGAAATTGACGCTCTCCGCGACTGCCTTGCCGGAGCGAATGGCCGCCGTCAGGCCGCGCCCGTTCTTTGGCGCGCCGACGATGACCGCGGAGGTCAGGGTTGCCGCAGCCGTCTTGTCGCTCTTGTACTCGGTGTAGCGATACGCCCCAGCTACGAGCCCCTGTGAGGCGGCGCGAACGGTCTCGGCGTTGACGACGGAAAGCTCTAGCGCAGCGCTCTTCTGTGCACGCGCCGCGGTCGCAAGGGCATGACCGAGATGCCAGGCGACCTTCTCAGCATCGCGCTCCTCGCCAATACCGACGAGCAAGAGCCAACGCGACTTCGCCTTGCCGGCGGATGCGACTTTGAGGGTTTGGGAGGCCTTCCCTTCGAAGCGCTCATCCGAAGCGAGAGGCTTGATGCTGCCCTTTCCGGTTACAGCTTCGATGCCAGCCAAGGCTCTGCTGAGCTTCGTCTTTCCCGATGGAATCGCGATCGCAACGATGTCCGCGGTCGATTTGTCCCAAGTGCCCTCGGACAGTGAAATCTTCATCTGGCTCCCTCTCCCTTTGGTCGGCGGGATACTGACAGGAACTTCTTCAGCCAACAAACCAAACAGCGCGGGCGGCCGCCGTCGCCGATCCGTCGATCCGCCAATTCGAGCGACCTAGCTACCCGAGATCACTGGGCCGAACGCTGGCACCGCCTGTGCAACGAGCTCGTCTCTCATTGTCACCAGGAGGAAAGATGCTCGAAGAAAACAAAGTGAAGATCGCCTACACCGTGGTAGAGCGAAATAAGGACGGTCGGAAGTTCTGGGTGCGTGTGGGCGCGGCGTTCGTGAACCGCGACGGAAGCCTCAACGTTCGCCTCGATGCGATGCCGGTCAACGGAGAGCTACAAATCAGGGACTACCAGCCCAGGGAGACTCGCGAGAGCAGCTCCCGCGACCAGGCGGCGTGATGAAAAGGATGTTGTTGTTGCTGCTCACGCTGAGCGCGGCCCATCCGGTGCCGGTCGGAGCGCTTGACGGCGGTGTTGGCCCCCCCGACCAGGGCCCTCCGAGCGTCGAGCAGGACGGGCGCATCAACATCAACGAGGCCGGGCCCGAGGAGCTGGTGAAGCTCCCGGGCATCGGCCCCAGCCGCGCCCAAGCGATCATCGCCGAGCGCGAAAAGCGCCGATTTCGCCGCATCGAGGACATCATTCGAGTTCCGGGAATCGGACGGAAGACGTTCGGCCGAATCCGTCACTCGATCCGCGTTCGCTAGGCCCTACCGCTGACCTGCCGAACGGCTTAGGTTCAGGCTCATGGTCCCGACGATCGAAGTTCGCGAGGCGGATCCATCCGACCGCGACGTGCTGATGGGCTTTCATCGCAGTCTCTACAAAGGCCACCGCGACGAGGTCGTCGAGGAAGACGATCGCCCACTCATCGAGTATCGGGACTACGAACGCATTCTAAGTGACGACCTCGAGTCGCTACTACGAGACCGAAACGGCCACGTCCTGGTAGCACAATCCCAAGGCGCGGCCGTGGGCTACATCACCGGCCGAGTCGCCGTAGAACCGAGACGCGTCTTGCCACGCAAGGGCGTGATCGAAGACTGGTACGTAGCGCCGGACGCGCGGGGATCCGGCGTGGGCGCCCTGCTGCTAGCCGAGCTCGAAGCGCGCTTCGCAGCAGCGGGTTGCGAGGTGATCGAGTCGGCAACCTGGTCGGGCAACGAAGGCGCAAGGCGGGCGCACGATGCCCTCGGATTCCGGGAGATCCGAGTGATGTATCGGAAGCGGATTTAGCCCGGGCACTGGCACTGGCGCTGGCACTGGCACTGGCGCTGGCACTGGCACTGGCACCGGCACTGGCACTGGCGCTGGCGCTGGCGCTGGCGCTGGCACTGGCACTGGCACCGGCACGGCCCCTCAAGACGGCAGCCCCCCCGCGAGCCCGAAGGGCGAA